>ERZ773136.3088-NODE-3088-length-12865-cov-13.356753_pt1 | contig 12865 bp, 12 predicted proteins | sample MGYA00580855_ERZ773136 | MGnify/ENA primary metagenome ERZ773136 (study PRJEB29015, sample SAMEA2737860) | human gut metagenome | biome: human gut; feature: human-associated habitat; material: faeces | place: China | collected 2012 ... | reverse complement strand
TCTATAATGACCAACTATATCATCATAATATTCTAAAATATCTTCTTCATAATATCTTTGATAAGGATTAGCATGATGAATAATAAAAGTTATTCCTTTTTTATTTCTGTTATCTGATACTATTCCAATATGTTTTTTAAATACAACAATATCTCCACCTTGCCACTTATCTATTTTATTTATATCAGTAGTAAGACTTATAGCATTATTATCTAAATATATTTTTAAATTTTGAACTCTTCTAAAATCTATCTTTTTATCAATTGTATCTATATTATATAAATCTTTATTGGCTTTAATATCTTCATTTACTAATTCCATTAAATCATAGCCTGCATCTTTTAGGGCAAAAGCTACTACATCAGTACAAACTCCATATTCATCATTAGGATAACCTGTAGTATAGTATTTACTCTTATATTTAGGTTTTGTTTTTATATAATCTCTTGCATTATTTAATATATCTGTCTGATCATCTATACCATCATTATCTTTATCTATCTTACTCTTATAAGTCATTATATTAAAATCTGTATTTGTATATTTCTTATGCGGAATATAATTTAAATAATATAATACATATAGTACTATAATTATTAATATTACTATTGTTGAAGTAGTAATAATTGTTATTTTCTTTTTCATAATACCTCTTTCTTTAAATTATTATTTTTCTAATATTGTGTCTAATGTTTTTTTATCTATGTTTGTTAGTTCATATCTTTTTTTGTTTATTTCAATATTAAAATAATGATCAGGATTATATAATATTTTGGCAATATTATTATTATTAACATCAAATAATTCTATTTCATATTTAGGTGATGGAAGTGTTACTGCGCCAGTCCATACTTTTGAACTATTTATTATTGATATAATAGTATTTATTTGTTTTTCTTCTGTAATTGTTTGATGACCTTTAACCTTTATACTTTTTGTTTTTGATATAGTATCTTTTATTATATTTGGTAACTCTATAGTTCCTTCTTTTTGTAATGTAAATGTACCAAAGTTATTATCACAATTCATAACTGCGATTAAATCTTTTTCTTTTCCTAATTTGCAAGTTGTTTTACTATATTTCTCATCATTTGGTATTAAGATAATTTCATTATTTTTATTAATTGTAAACTCTCCTTTTACTTCTTTATCACCTTTGAAAAAAGCAAACTTATTTTTTCCAGTTCCGTGAAAATTGATAAAAGAATCTTTAATATACTTATATTCTCCTTTGCTATTTATTTCAGTTAGTGTCCAAGCTGTTTCTAACTTCTTTAATAATTCTATAGTATCTCCACATATACAGTTTTCACAACAATCTTTACTATTTTCATATAATTTGCTTCCATCATCATTATTTTCAGTTTCTATATAAGTATTTATTTTATCATATATAGTTAGTCCTAATATTTTTATTTTTAGGCCATCATCATATCCTTTTGTTGATTCGGTATTAATGGTATGATATTTTTTTACTTCATATAAAATTGCTTTATACTCTACTGAACCTCCATCTTTTAATTTCATTGGTATTGGAATGAGTGCCAAAATTAATATAATTACTACTATAAAATTTATCTTTTTCTTTTTCATTTTTCTTCTCCTTTATTAAGCCAGCTTATAGTATCTTTTATAGTATCTTTCATATCTCTATTTTTATATTCTAACTCTTCTTTAGCTTTTTTATTACTAAAATTAGAATTAGAGGATAATGTGTATAATGAATACTTTGTAAAGAGAGGTGTTTGTTTTTTTAAATTATAATATGCTTCAAAAAAAGGTGCTATTATTTTTGCTAAACAAATTGGTAATACTATTTTTATTCTTTTTATACCTTGTACATCGCATATTAAATCAGATAGTTCTTTAATTGTTATATATCTATTTGATAAGATATAGCATTCTCCTTTATTATCTTTTTTAGAGGCTGTAATAATAGCGGCCGCTACATCTCTAACATCAACAAAATCATATCCTCCTTTTACTGTGGCAAATAGTTTTCCATTTGATACTTCTCTTACTAACTCAGTTAAATGGCTATTACCATAATCATATGGTCCTATAATTCCTGATGGATGAATAATACAAGCATTTAAGTTTTTATTTTTAACTGCATTCATAACATATTTTGCTGCTTCGGCTTTTGTTTTGGCATATAATCCATGAACTTCATCAGGATTAAAATCAGTTATTTCTTCTATTAAATCATTATTTTCTTTCTCTGGAATGGCATGTACACTACTAATATAAATAAGTTTAGCTTTTGTTTCTATTACTTTATCTACTACATTTTTAGTACCATTAACATTTACATTATAAACAAGTGGATTATATTTAGTCTTTATGTATACAACTGCTGCACAGTGAATTACAAATACTTCTTTACCATCTATGTTTTCAAAAAGAGGTAATAAGGTTTCTTTCTTTGTAACATCTCCATAATATATTTTACACTTTAATTTTTCTAATGATTTTATTGATTCGCCATTTAAAACGAAAGCTCTTATTTCATTATTATCATCTTGTTCTAACTTTCTTATAATATTATTTCCTAAAAAGCCATTTGCTCCTGTTACGATATAGATTCTTTTCATATTTTACCCTCCTATCTAATAACTTCTCTATATAATTATATCATTAATTAGATAAATTAAAAAGAGCTAGAATGTATCTAACTCAATTATTTTACTCTATACATCTTCTTCTCTCATCATTCTTCATATCTAACTTCACTCATATAGTTAAATCCACTTAAGAAATAATCGTATTGATATTCTCTTACTCTATTTTCCATAATATCATTTATTGGTATAAGAGTTAAATCTTTTAATACTACATATTTATATGTAAAAGTTAACACTTCATCATAATATTTAGTTAACATATTAATTTTTACTGTAGTAGTAACTGTTTTATTTAAATCAGTATCAAAATAACTCATTAATTCATAAAAGGCTTTATCTGTTTTTACTATTCTTTCATTATATATTCTAATTACTTTTTCACCTTCATAATTACCACTTACTTTTTCAGTAGTAGGATACTTCTCATTACCATAATTCTTACTATATAAAATATTATCTTTTACATAAACATAATTAGACATAAAATCATAATCTATTTTTTTACCAAGAAATTCTGTTGAATATTCCCATTTTAGATAATCACTTAAACTATAATTAGCTTTTAAATACATATCATAACTATCATTTATTTTATTATCTGTATTATTATCATGTAGTGTATATATAGTATCATTATAATCATAAAATTTTATATCTGGTCCAGCATCAGGAGTAATATTCATAACTTTAATATTTTTATCTACATCATATACTTTTTTATAAGTAAATTCTCCTATATCTAATTTTTCTGGATTAAAAATATATATGGAATTATTATTTATAAAGGAGTATTTGTTAAAACATGTATCTTCGTTTAATATTTCTCCACCAGTTAATTTTAAATACTTTTTATCTGGGTATTTCTTTTTTAATTCTTCTAAAATAGATGTTGACTCTTTAGGTGTATGATCTATTGGCATTGGTTTATTACTTATTATAGCAATAATAACCACCATAGATATTAATATAGCAATTCCTATAATAGCATAAATTATTTTTTTATTCTTCATATCATACCTACTTTTCTATATATCCACTTGTCTTTTGTAAGTACATATCGTCAGTTACTGGTTTATATCTTTCTCCATCATATTCATCAGTAAATCCATTATATGCTTTATATATTTCATTTGTTTCAGTATCATAAACTCTTTCATAACCAAGTGTGGCATCACTTTGTTTTTGACTCATAATATCAAAAGATGTATTTCTTTTATTCCATGAATCCATTATTCCATCACTTATTTCATTACCTATTGCTCTAATTTGCTGAAAATTTTTCATGACTGCGTCTTGTTGTTGATTAAATCCATTTATAAATGTATCTGTAAAACTAAGTGAAGAACAAATAGTATTTAATGTATCTTCCCAATCTATAAATTCATCTTTTGGGGTAGTAATAAAAATCGTATCATATACATTTAAGTATTGTATATCTATTTGTTTTCCTGAAATTATATTTTCATAAACATAATAAGTACCTACATCATATACATAAGCAGTAAATATTCCTTCACCTTCTTCGCCATTTGTATCTTTAAATGTTGCTCTTAATATATCTCCACCTAAACTGCCTTTACCTAAATTCTCACTTACAGTAAAATCTGTTAAAGTTGGAAAAGTAAATGCAGCCGTATTATTTAAAGTACCTAAATCATTAAATATTTTATAAAATCCTTCTGTATCTTTAGTGGCTATTACACTAGTTTTAGCAAACATATCATTTGGATAATATTTTTGTTGCCATCTTTTGGCATCTTCTGATTTATTATATCCTTCGGTTTTCATATTTAAGAAAAATTGATAAAGTGGTTTATCTGGATTATATACTTTAATTGTATAATGAATATAATCTCCTAATGTATCTACTTTCCATCCTTTTGGTATCTTAATAGAAAACTCATTTGTTTTATAATCTTCTAATTCTATTTTACTAGCCTCTGATTTTACTATTTTAATGTTTTTGTCTGGATTATAAAATAGTCCTTTACCATTATCTCTAGTTAATAAAAGAATACCTCCAATAACTATAAAAATAACTACACTTATTATAATAAGATTTCTTTTTGAAATATTTAATTTTCCAATCTTAATCATATCGTTCCTCCTTCCTAATTATTATTATAAGTTAAATGTCTAAATAGAACAATAGACTTGTCTTAAAAATCATTGTTTTTGCTGGAAAGTTATTTTTATTGTTTAAAATGTATAGTATAATAGTGCTTAAGGAAGTGATGTTTATGAATTTTAAAGAAGTTTTAAATAAGTATTTGAAAGAATTAAATTGTTCTTCAAAAAAATTATCAAATGAATCTGGGCTATCTGAATCTGTTATAAGTAGATATAGAAGTGGTGAAAGAACTCCAGTAAAAAATAGTGAACAATTGAATAAATTAACTAATGCTCTTTTTAATATTGCTAAAGATAATAATAAAAATAAATATACTTTTGATAAAATAGAAAGTGATTTTAATAGTACATTAGCTAGTGATGACTTTGACTATACTACATTTAGTAATAATTTAAATACTTTAATAACATCACTAAACATAAATACTCATGAAATGTCTAAGTATATTGTATTTGATGCCTCGCATATTTCAAGAATTAGATATGGTAAAGCTAAGCCATCTAATCCAGTAGAATTTTCAAATAAAATATGTTCTTATATTTTAAATAGATATAAAAATCCAGATGATATAAATAATTTAATGATGATTATTGGATGTAAAAAAAGTGATTTATCAAATGAAAAAATCTATAGTACTTTATTTAATTGGTTAACTAGTGAAATAGTTCCTGTTAAAAATCAAATTTCCGATTTTTTACATCATCTTGATTCATTTAACCTAGATGATTATATAAAAGTAATAAAATTTGATGAATTAAAAGTTCCTAGTATTCCTTTTTATAAAGCAAAAACAAAACATTATTATGGTATTGAAGAAATGAAACAAGGCGAACTAAACTTTTTTAAAGGGACTGTTTTATCTAAATCTAGAGAAGATATATTTATGTGTAGTGATATGCCCATGGAAGATATGGCTAAAGATATAGATTTTGGTAAAAAATGGATGTTTGCTATTGCTATGTGTTTAAAAAAAGGACATCATCTAAATATTATCCATAACTTAGATAGACCTTTTAATGAAATGATGTTAGGTCTAGAAAGTTGGATTCCTATTTATATGACCGGTCAAATATCTCCTTATTATTTAAGTAATCTTAAAAATAATATATATAATCATTTAAACTATGTATCAGCAGCAGCAGCTTTATCTGGAGAATGTATAAATGGTTTTCATAATAAGGGTATGTATTATTTAACTACTAATAAAAATGAAATTGAATACTATAAAGAAAAAAGTGATTTACTTCTAAAAAAAGCTAAACCACTTATGGAAATTTATAGGGAAAGCAATATAAAGGAATACCATTTATTTTTAAAGAAAGATGAAAATATAGAATGTGATAGAACAAGATATATTTCTTCATTACCTTTATTTACAATTAGTGATGAATTATTAATTAAATATTCATATTTTTTTTACACTTTTTATATTTTGTAATTCAAATCTATATTTTTGTTTTATTTCTGGATATTTATGATGATCTACTTCTGATATAAACATATTATATGGTCTTATATATAGTTTATTATCTCCGTATAAAGCTCTGTATATAACATATTCCTCTTCTGTTTCACTATTTATTGCTATATCTTCAACTAGATATAGGTCTCCTTTAAAATGTTTATATATTCCTTTTATTTTTATTTTATTCATATTTTTCACCTCTTAATATTTTTTTAGCAAAAATTCTTTGCTCTTTAGGTCTATTATCTACATTTTTTCTTTTGCTTCTATGATTTTAAATCTTTTACATTTGTAAAGTCTTTTCCATCAGGAACTAGTCCTGCAAACATTGTAGTTATTAGTGATTTTTCTTTCTTTGATTTTTTTACTCTCTCTTGATTATCCATGACTATACTTCTATTTGCTCTAACTAAATTATGATCATTTTTACCAAATAAAGTCCAATATGTACTTCTTTCAAAATTAACATTATTAGATATATAAGTACTACTAATGTAATCTTGCATTTTTCTTTTTACATACCATAAATCTACATTTTGACCATTTTGTTTTAATTTATCAATTTTTTCTAAAAATAACTTGCTAAAATGAAAATCATGTTCTGTACATTCTGTTTTTATGTGCTTTTCTTTTTTAGCAACATATATTTTTTTATCTTGAATTCTTTTTATCATTTGAGCTGTTTCTTGTAAATTATTTCTATCTGTTTCTGTCATAATATTCTCATCTGATAAATGCATTTGATCTCCAAATCTATCTATTAAATTTGGATTAACCATTATTATTCTATCTAATATTTCCTCAACCTTTTTTCTTTTAAAAGCACTTTCGGTTAATGTTGTTTCATTATACATAAATTCAACCCCACTTGGCTTTTTTATATTATCAAAGCATGCCACTAATTCTTCTAATGTTATTCCAAAATATTTTTCCCAAATCATTTGATATGGTTCGTTTCTATTTTCTTTATTTCTCTCAACTAATTCATTAAATATTTCTACTTCATTTATTAACATTGAGCCATTAGATAATTGTCTATTGTTTTGTTCTATATATTGCATTGAAGTCTGAACAAATAATTTCATTTTTGCAAGTATCTGATCATGGTCTTGCTTCCCTTTACCTTGTTTTAATAATTGTTCTACATGATTTTGATCAAATATGGCGTGATATCTCATATGTACATCATGACTTGCACAATATTGTAATGCCTTATTTGTAAAATATGGATCAAATTTTTTTTCATTTAAAGATGAATAAATAGAATTATTAAAAGTTCCAGTTACTATTACGATTGTATCTATAGATTTATCTCTTTGAATTAAGCTAGAAAGACTTTTTATTTCATCATAAGAAACGTCTTTAATATTATCATAGTCATATGTCATAAATCTATTAATTTTAGAAATAAAATCATTGCCATATTCTTGGCTTAGTATTTGAAAAACTTCATCAATTTTATTTTCGGATACTTTTTTTAAATAGTCATTTAGTTTTTCTCCTTCAATTCCCATTTTTTTAAGTTTGATTTTTGCTTTATTTTGATTAGTCATTTTAATTTCTTCTAAATAACTAACTATTGATTTCTTATATTCATCAAATAGTTTTTCTTTAGTTTTCTCAATGTTCAATGAATTAAAATTAGGAATAATATTTTCAATATTCATATTTGGAAATTGGCTACAACCTTCAACATATTTTTTTAATTCTTCTGAAGTTTGCAATTCTGTTATCATTAGTAAATCTATTTGCTGTGGACTTAGATATATACCATTTTTATCAGTATTTAAGTTTAATATTGCTAATTCACCAAAATTTTCTTGTTCTTTACACTTCATTATTTTTTCTATTTGTTTCTTAAACTCAAGATATTCATCAATTACTTGTTTTGCTAATATTTCAATTTCAGGTTTTATTTCTGATGCAAAATCTTTTGATGTATTTACAAATCTATCAATTGCTTCTGATATTTTATCTTCATCAATTAATCCAGGATATTTACTATTAATTCGATTAGATACTGCAATTATATGATTTTCAATAATTTCATTTTGTTCTTCTATATTCATTTTTGTCACCACCATAATTTATAGATATTATATTTTTATATAATTATATCATTTATTTAATTTATTTTACAGATATTCTTAAAAGAAAATATAATTTTTAAAAAAGGTAAACTACCTATTACACTATTGAGCATTTTATACAATCAATACCATTTTTTATAAATATAATTATTATCTAGTTTTGACTTTACTCTTTGTAATATCTTTCTCATCTTCTAATGTACCCATTATATTATTATTTACAATATCAAAACTACGTTTTTCCCCTTGCTGCTTCAAAATTAATTTTTCTTTAATTCGTTTTAACTTCTCGACCTCTTTTAATTTTAATTTAATCTCTTCATCTATTCCAACTGATAGATTTTCTCTTATAAATGCTAAATCAGTATAAGTATATTTAAATAAATCATAAATAAAAACATTATCAATATACCATTTAAAAAATGTATCATCTAGTGACCTAATATTATCATTATTTATGTAATCATTTTTCATTTGAACTGGTGTTTCAAAAAGAATATTAGTACAAACTAAATCGTCTCCAATTTTTTTCCATATAACAGGTTCAATTCTAAAATATTCATCATTATATATTATTGCTTTTATTTCTGTTCCTTCTTTAGTTTTAGCCTGATATACATTATAGGCTTCTAACACTAACTTATCATCTTTAATTGTTGGAAATGAAAACTTTTCATCCATTATATAAAATTCTGATTTAAGTGGTAAATGTTCCTGACTTTTTTCTCCAATGTAATATAATTCATCAACTAAATCAACACAACACCAAGTTTTTCTAAAATCTATTTTTTGCTTAGGATAATATCCTAAAACATAATAATCATCAAGGTGAAAAAAACTATCTTTATATATCTTAGCTATACCAGAAACATATTTATAAGGAATTGTAGGTACAATACCATATTGTTTTCCTGCATATCTTATTCTATAATCACTTGCCTGATGTTCGATTTCTACATCATTCATGATCCTACTTCCTAGACAACAAGCCTCTTCTAATTCACTACCTCCTAGGCAGTAATCTTTAAATCCATTATCATTTTTATAATAAGATTTTAAAAGTATATAACTTGCAGTAGCTTCTTCAAATTGATATCTGGCACAATATCTTTTCCAATATTCATCAAAATCATAATATTTTTTTTCATAAGAACTATCTCTAAAATTTTTATACATTTCAAATGAAAAATTAGTATGTCTAGGATTACCACTTATCATTAACTGTTCACAATTAATAACTGAAATAGGACTATAAATTTCTCTTTCACATTTACTCATTTTGTTTTTCCTCTGCCATTTAAGTTATTTTTTTGTATAGTTCTCTTTTTATAACTTTGACTATTTTTGTCTCTTCTTAATTTTTCATAATTCCTTTTTCTTTTCAAATGTTCAATATATCTTGCTCTTTCGTTTTGAACATGCCAATCGATAATCTGCTTTATAGTTTCAAAGTTTTCATTTCTATTTGTAAACATAACTATTGCTCTTTTAAATTTTTCTTCTGGTATTATGTTATTACAATAATAGTTTAATTGAATAACTTGTTTTGTTAAATATAAAACTACTTTTTGATTTTTAATATCCATTAGTGCTTCACTACTTAAAATATTATTGTTCATACATATTTCCCCTTTCTTGTCATATATTATAGTATTTGTTTTGTTATTTGTAAAATGCTTATTTTTTATACTTGACATAACTTTTTGTTATGATATAATATTATTAGGTGATGAAAAATGAATATTAATTTTGAATATTATAAAGTATTCTATATAATAGCTAAAAATAAAAACATAACTAAAGCCGCTGATGAACTAAATATTAGTCAGCCCGCAATAAGTCGAATGTTAAAAACTATGGAAGAACAATTAAATACTAAATTATTTATAAGGAAAACTAAAGGTGTAATATTAACTCAAGAAGGTAACGAATTATATAACCTTATATCTAATGAAATAAGTAATATAATTAATGCTGAAACTAGTTTTTCGAAACTTGTTAATGATAAATCAATTAAGATTGCTGCTAATAAATCAATATTAAATTATCTAATTAATGATTATAAAATTGATAATATTTTAAAGATTAATAAAACAATTGATTTTATAGATATTAATAATTTTGATTTGTTAAATAATCAATTGTCAAATAATTTAATTGATTTTGCATATGTTTTAGAACCATCTAATTATCAATTTAGTAATAATATAAAATTTAAAGAGTTATGTGAATTACATCTAATTTTAGTTTCTAATTCGAAAAATGATAAAATAAGTGATAAACCATTAGTTTTACTTAATAATAAAAGATTTAATATAATATATGATGAACTTTTTCATAACTCTAACATAGTGATTAATAAAAAAATAAAGGTTGATGATTATGATAATCTATATTCGTTAATAATAAATGGATATGCTAATGGATTTTTAATTAAAGAATTTGTAACTAAAGACTTAAATAATGATTTAATATTTGAAATTCCACTTAATTTAAAGATTAATAGTTTTAGATTAGGTATATTATATAACATTAATAATGAATTAAGAATTAAAGATTTTAACAATTAAAAAATAGTCATGTCATTATTTCAAAGAATTCTAATCCAACAATACATTTTGTTATTAGACATCCTAAGTTAGTTGCCGCTATTGAAAGTTTTAACCCCCTTGTAAAGGAATTATAATTTGTAATATTAATTATTTTAATAGAGGATTAGAAATTGATCTAATCCTCTTTTTGTTATACAAGTAAAACCTTTCTTCTTAAATTGTTTATACTTTTCTTAATATTTTTTATATTTAACTAAATAATATTGGTATATTACCATATAGTATTATTCTTAATATTCCTATTAATACTAAATGTAATGGATAATATAGATAGAAGAACCATTTTAACCATTTTGTTTTTCCTCTTTCGCCATTATATTCTTTTAAAAGAGGATATACTAGTACTGCAAACAAAGATATTATTCCATATATTTTATTTACAAAGATAAATGATATTAAAGCATATAATGATAACCATAACATCATTGCTTTCATTTGTTTATTTAAATTACCTCTAGCAGAATACATAGATAGTATACTCATTACCGCTATTGAACTAAAGTCGGCAGGAAAGGCTATTACATTTATTAATATTACTAATATCCACTTCTGATATTCTTTTAATTTATTATTACCATTAGCTATATATAATGCTACTACTGCCCAAGCTAGTGACCACATAATACTAGTTTGATTAAATACACTACCAGTAGCAAATGGTATATAATTTATACCAAAGGCAAAACAATAAGCAAAGTGTGATATTATAGCAAAGATAAATAATCTTGTTATATATTTTTTTAGATTCTTAGTATAATAATAGCCTTCACATATAAAGAAGAACATTATAGGAGCAGTCAATCTACCAATAACATGTAATATTATAGGTACAATATTATTTTGCATATTAGGGTATAAAAGATCTGCTAGATGATCTATTGTCATAGCTATTATTGCTATTATTTTTAAATGATTTGAATTTAATTTTTTCATATTTATTCCTCTATAATTATTATATCAAAAAAAGTAGAATATTTCATCTACTTTAGATTAATTTTATTTATTTCCTAATGAGCTTATAATCTCATTAGGTGATAAGAAGCCTGTAGTCTTCTTATCAAATATTTATTTTATCTAAGTTGTTTTTTATTTAGTATACTAATTCCTATTGAATTACAAATTAATGTAAATATAATCATATAATATATGACATTATTTCTATCTATAATACTTAAGTCAGATATTCTCCATGCAATAGATGAAGGTAATATATCATTAGTCACTTCGTATACTTTTCTTTTAGTTCCAGTGAGATATTTAGGATTTTTTGTGATTTCTAGTACTGGTCCATTATCTGAGATTACATTTTGATTTATATATTCTGGTTCTTTTAAGTGTTCTAACATTAGAAATGATAAAACTGATAAACCAAATACTATAATTGTAGATATTACTACAGTTAATGTTTTATCGGCAAATAAGACTGCTAATAAAGTAAATAATGAAGTAAATGATATTGTAAGAAGAATAACTTCGATAGATATTTTTAATATTTCTATAGTACTTAAACTACTTGGTTCTAAGAAGAACAAACCGAATATAAGTATAATAAACATATAGGTAAACAAACACATTAATCCTTCTATTATACAAGTAATTAGATATGATAAATATATTTTTGTTCTTCTATAACCTGATATTATTTTATAATTGATTGTTCTATCTGAAAAATCACTACCTACATGTAGGCTAGTAAAAATTGCTATAAAGAATCCTATAAAGGCACTGAAAAACCAAATTATATCATAGCTTACTTCAGCACTACCTGTTTTAATATAATTATACTGGGTTATACAAAGAAAGATAGTTATTATAAATATTATTATTATTGAACTAAGAAGAATATTACTGTTTTTTATTCTAAATAATTCTGATTTTATTAACTTACTCATTTTCTCCTCCTAGTAACTTTAAGAAATAATTTTCTAATGTATCTTTTTCTT
>ERZ773136.3087-NODE-3087-length-12866-cov-3.309031_pt1 | contig 12866 bp, 10 predicted proteins | sample MGYA00580855_ERZ773136 | MGnify/ENA primary metagenome ERZ773136 (study PRJEB29015, sample SAMEA2737860) | human gut metagenome | biome: human gut; feature: human-associated habitat; material: faeces | place: China | collected 2012 ... | reverse complement strand
CGCAAAGAAAGAGGAACTCGACGGAATAATCGCCGACGAGGTAAAGAAACTCGAACAGATCTCGGGATTTACGTCCGAACAGGCAAAGGAATATTTGCTTAACAAGGTCGAATCCGAGGTTCGTCACGAGGCGTCCATGAAGATTGCCGAAATTGAGCAGGAGTACAAGGAAGAGGCGGATAATAAGGCGAGAAACCTTATTTCTCTTGCCATTCAGAGATGTGCGTCCGACTATGTGAGCGAGGCTACGGTTTCTGCGGTTGCGCTTCCCAACGACGAGATGAAGGGAAGAATTATCGGACGCGAGGGACGTAATATCAGAACCATTGAAACGCTCACCGGCGTTGACCTTATAATCGACGATACGCCCGAGGCGATAACCGTTTCGAGCTTTGATCCGGTAAGGCGCGAAGTGGCAAGACTTTCGCTTGAAAAGCTTATTTCCGACGGCAGAATACACCCTGCACGTATAGAGGAAATGGTTGAAAAGAGCCGTAAGGAAGTCGAGCAGAATATCAAACAGTGCGGTGAACAGGCTACGTTTGAAACAGGCGTTCACGGCATAAATCCCGAACTTGTAAAGATACTCGGCAGACTGCGTTACCGTACAAGCTACGGTCAGAATGTGCTTGTCCACTCGATTGAAGTGTCTCACATTGCCGGTATGATGGCAGCTGAGCTTGGCGCAGATGTTACGCTTGCCAAGCGTGCCGGACTATTACACGATATCGGCAAGGCAGTTGACCACGAAATGGAAGGCTCGCACGTTCAGATCGGTGTTGACCTTGCCAAAAAATACCATGAAAACGCAGATGTCATTCACGCCATTGAAGCGCACCACGGCGACGTGGAAGCAAGAACCCTTATCGCGATGCTCGTTCAGGCGGCTGACGCCATTTCGGCGGCACGTCCGGGCGCAAGACGCGAAAACTTGGAATCCTACATCAAGCGTTTGCAGAAGCTTGAAGAGATTGCCACCGGTTTTGAGGGCGTCGAAAAATGCTTTGCCATCCAGGCCGGCCGCGAAATCCGTATCATGGTCAAGCCGGAAAAGGTCAACGATGACGATATGGTATTCCTTGCACGCGATATTGCCAAGCGCATCGAAGATGAGCTTGAATATCCGGGTCAGATCAAGGTCATGCTGATTCGTGAGAACCGTCAGGTGGATTACGCAAAATAAATAATGGTCACCGGAGGACTTGCGGCCGCAGCCGCAACGGTCAGAGAAGGTGTCGAGTGCGCTCGGTTTGGTTTGCAAAAACCGGGCGCCATTTTTATGCTCATTTTAAGGAGGTTACTATGAAACAAAGAATTCAGTTATCGGATCATTTCACGTTTTCACGGCTTATCCGCTTCGTTTTGCCGTCGATTGCCATGATGCTTTGCACCTCGCTATACAGCATTGTGGACGGATTTTTCGTTTCCAACTATGTCGGCAAAACCTCTTTTGCTGCGGTCAATCTTATGATGCCGGTGCTTATGGCGGTGGGTGCGGTCGGCTTTATGATCGGTACGGGCGGCACGGCTATTGTAGCGCGCACGCTCGGTGAGGGCAAAAAAGAAAATGCGCACCGCTATTTTTCCATGCTCGTGTATGTGGGACTTTTCTTAAGCGTTATCATTTCAGCGGTCGGCTTTGTGTTTATGCCGGATATCGCACGCTTATTGAAGGCCGACGGAAAGCTGCTTGAGGACAGCGTTCTATACGGACGCATTCTGTTTGCGTTCAACCCGGCGTTTGTTCTTCAAAATATTTTCCAAGCCTTTTTCGTGACCGCCGAAAAGCCGCATTTGAGCTTTCGCTTCTCAGTGGGCGCGGGACTTACCAACATGTTCCTCGACTATCTGTTTGTCGGTGTATTCGAATGGGGTCTTGCCGGCGCGGCTATCGCGACCGGACTCGGGCAGATCGTCGGCGGAATACTGCCGCTTATCTACTTTGCACTGCCCAACAACAGTCTTTTACGGCTTACAAAAACCGGTTTTGAGAGCAAAGTTCTGTTACAAGCCTTTGGCAACGGTTCGAGTGAAATGGTTTCGAGCATTTCATCGTCGCTCGTGGGCATTTTCTACAACTATCAGCTGTTACGCTTTGCCGGTGAGGACGGTGTTGCGGCTTACGGCGTCATCATGTACGTCAATTTCATCTTTGCGGCCATTTTTATCGGCTATGCGATTGGGTCTGCACCGCTTGTCAGCTATCATTACGGTGCGGAAAATCATGCGGAGCTTACCAATTTATACCGCAAGAGCCTGTCGCTCATCGGCATTGTAGGAATTGTGATGTTTGTGCTGTCGGAGGTGCTGTCCTCTCCTCTGGTAAGCCTCTATGTCAGCTACGATGCAGAGCTTTTCGCCATGACGGTAAAAGGCTTTCGCATTTACTCGACCATGTTCTTGATCTTAGGCTTCAACATTGGGGGGTCATCGTTCTTCACAGCGCTTGGAAACGGCGTTGTATCGGCGGCGATATCGTTTTTGCGCACGCTTGTGTTTCAGCTGGCGTCGCTCATTATTCTGCCCGAAATATGGCACATTGACGGCGTTTGGTGGTCGGCGGTGGTTGCAGAGGTGTTAGCGCTTGTATTGACGCTGATCTTCCTCTTACACGGACGGAAAAAATATCATTATGCATAAGTATAAGCGTCCCGGTGAATCAAACTCACCGGGACGCTTTGTCATAGTTTTTGTTACTGTAAATTTGCTTTCAGACGTTTTCGTCTGCCTGTGCGGCAGGTGCTTCGACCTGTGCCGGAGTGCTGCCGTTATCATAGAAGGCAGCCTGATAAAGTCCGGTAAAGATAGGAGCAAAAAGCGCATACACAACCGATACCAGAACGCTGACAACCGCAAACAGTACACCGATAAACGGAATAGCCGAGAACACGCTGAGAACGATCCACACAACGGTATATGCACCGACAAGAATAAGGTCTGCAAGGAACATCTGTCCCTTTTTGCCCTTAGTCAATTCTTTGGAAAGACGAAGAGCTGCGGTTGCATTGACCTCCGGACGCGTCATGAGAATATACGGCGTGAAGCGATATTCATACGACTTGTAGATAGCCGGAACAAGTCCGATGATCGCCACGACGATCCACAGGAAGAACGAACCGAAAAAGGATACAGCCGACATGCCGTAGCCATAACCATAGCCGCCGAAAACACGGGCCATTGCGCCGGTGCTGAGGATCGTCGGAATGATTCCGACATAGAAAGCGACGACCGCGATCATAGCCCATATCAGCTGCCATAAAGCTTTCCAAGCCGGCAATGCGGAAGAAAGATTTACCGCTCTTGCAGCCTTCGAAGATCTGGTCGGAATTGACCTCTTTGCCTTTTAAGCCATCCAAGTAAACCTTGGTCATACCGCATTCGATCACCATGCAAAAAGCGATACCGATCGGCAGAAAGCCCAAAGAGAACATTATGGCCACAACCGAGACAAAGCCGACCAAAAGGGACAGTCCCCACAAGCGGATAGGCTTGCTTTTCAGTACTTCAAAAGCGCGTTTGTAAGCATCTGCAAACATAGTTTTAACTCCTTTGATAAATATGTATTTTGAAGTAATTTACTTCAATATATATTATAGCATACCGTGAAAAAATAGTCAACCGATTTATTTATTTTTTAAGAAATAAAACCGCAGTTTGTAAAGTACACCTTTCCAAACTGCGGTTCTTTTCGTTCTATCCGGCTATGCGTATCGCATTTGCGTTTTCATCCCATTCAACATTGCAGTCAAACGCTTCAGCAATAGCACGTAACGGCACAAGCGTGCGGTCACCGGAAAGGCGTGCGGCTTCGTCGAGCGTAACGGCATTTCCGTTCTTATACAGAATATTGCTGCCGATAGCAAGCGTTACGGTCGTATTCTTTTTGGTCAACGTAACTGTCTGCGTAGCCTCATCCCACGACACGTCTGCATCCAATGCTTCCGAAACGGCTCTTACCGGAATCATGGTTCTGCCGTTTATCACCTCCGGTACGCGGTCAAAGGTGACTTTGCTGCCATTCACGCTTATGGTGATTAACTCGGAGGACAAGTCGATATCATAAAGCATTTCGGCAAGATCGGCATACTCTCCTACCAATTCCACAGAGAACCAGACTACACGGTTATTATCTAGAAGCACCGGCTGACAATCGGAGGAAAGATGTGCTTCGGGTGCGGAATAGATATCGGAAACCACGGTGCCGTCGCCATTTACAATAACGTACTTAAGTCCTAAGCTGGTATGCAGGATCGAATGATATTTTAACGGTTCGGTCGCCCACTTATCGTTATATACGAACTCCTCCCAAAGCACTAAAAAGCGGTCATTCGGGAGTTTGACGAGATACGGACGGCTGCCAAGCATATACTCGCCGACGTAATTGGTAAGGCGCACTTGCTTGATCTCGGGTTCAGAGCCGTTTTTCTTCAAGTCCTTGCTGCATACAAGAAGAATTATATCCCGTTCGTCATAATCGATTCCCTCAATTTCATAAGAGGTATAATTTGTTACTTTGCTTTGGTCAACGCTGTTAATCGCAACCAAATAGTTATCCTCCGCGCATTCAAATCCGCCGATAGTAATGCCTGTGCAGTTTGCGCCGGGTGTGCCCGGAACCTCGAACAGGCAGGCTCTTTCATAAGAAAGCATAGAGGACGGTGCAAGGGCTGTAAGGTCAGTCGTTAATTTCTGCAAGATCACGCCGCGTGGATAGGCGTCGCCATGATCGATAAACGCGAAGTTTTCTCCGTCAAAGCGCACGAACTGATTGAAAGAATGGCTGACATGGTTCTCTTGAAAGCGTCCAAGGTTATTGAGCGTAGTCATGGTATCGGTATTGACAAAGACGGTAAGCTGCGACTGATGACGGTTGCCGTCGCTTGTCAGATAGCGTTTTCTTGCGGTATGGATAGCAAGGATGTTGCCGTATTCCGCCATTCGAAGGCTGCCGGCCTCAAACGGTTCATAGGTAAAGCAATTGGTAACGGCCGCCGCTGCAAGGCGGTTAAAGGCTTTATCGTATTTAACGACGCGAAATACTTCGGCGGTATCGCTGTCATCGGCATTTTCTCTGCCGAACACGATATAGTTATAATTTGCTCCGGCATAGAAGCCGCCGAAAGTGTCTAATTCCATCGGAACGGCAGTCGCTCCGAGCAAGGCATTATCCGCCTTGCGGTAGGTCGATACACAGATACCGTCAAAGGTACAATCCAAGGTATCAAACGTGTCATTGCCGTTATCAAAGACATAGGAGCGGCTGACGCTTGCCCAACGGCTGACGCTCGTCACAACGTCTGCAAGGCGGTACGGACCGCGATGTGCGCCCACTGGGGTGATTCGGATGCTCTGTGCGCCGGCAAGCACGGTGCTTACCGTGCCGGCTAACGCCGCAACAACGGCAAGTTTTCGGAAAATATGTTTCATTTTGCGCCTCCTGAAGTGCTGTACAAGATCTTTTTTAATTATACCGCAAGACTGCATTTTGTGCAAGGCATGAATGCGGCAAAAGTCAAGAAATTGCAGGCAGTCAGCCGTTTTCTTCCGAAGAAGCCAGACACTTGGTCAAGAAGTAATCCAAAGCGCCCTCGGAATCCGGCTGTTCTCCGGAAATCAGCTCTTCCGCCGCTTGTATAAGGTATGTACCGTAGTAGGTCGGAACGCTGCCATTACTGCTTAAGGCAAGCTCTGTTTTGGTAGCGGCAAGGCCGGTATATCTCGAATCCGCAGACGCTTTGGCAATCGACGGAACGCCTTTGACCGATGCAAGCGTATTTAATTCTTCTTCGCGCGCCATAAAACGCAAAAACTCAATGGCATAATCTTTCACATCGCTGTCTTTATTGACGGCAAAGCCATACCATGGCTCAATATACGCGTAAGCGCCATTTTCGCCGAGCGGTGCAAACATGAATTCATATTCGAACGGAGAAGCCGTAAAGGTCTCAGACTTTGACTCTCTTTTTTTCATGCCGCTGACCTTTTCGGTATCGCACACCCAAAACGGAACTTTTCCCTCAAAGAATCTTAAAATAGCGCTGTCGTAGTTATCCTCCGGATAGGCTGCGTCCACTTCGGTGTTAAAATACCCGTTGTTTTTTAATGTTTCAAGACGTTCAAAAACGTTCAGCAAAGCGGCTGCGCCCGTTTTATCTCCGGCTTCGACGGCTTTGTAAAGCTCCGGGTCATCGTTAAGCATCGTCATTCCCATATTGTAGACAAGCGTACTGACCGCACTATCCGGGCCTTGAATCGGCGTATAGCCTTTTTGCTTAAGGCTTTCCAACACAGCCAAAAACTCCGGCCATGTCTGCGGGACTTCAAGTCCTTCTTCGGCAAGGAGCGTTTTGTTGACGACAAGACCTTTTAGCGTTAAGCTCATCGGGAGCGAATAGAGTGTTCCCTTCCACTTATTTCCCTCAATAACCGTTTCGGTAGCCGCGCTGACATCCACGCCGGCTTCCAACAGATCGACGCAGTTTTCCGTCGGATATCCGTTGGCGTTTGAGGTCATAAAAATATCGATGGAAGGATTTGCCTTTAAAAAGCTGTCCGAATTTGTATTATTGTAGCTTTCATAGCTGACCGTTACATTCGGATAAAACGTATTGAAGTGGTTGATGACCTGATCGAGCGCTTCAAAATTTCCGAAGAAGGAGGCTACGTCGATAGTAACTTCGCCTGTCGTGTCTAAGGCCGGGACAAAGGCGCTTACCGACTGGTCTTTTCCCTGTTTGGTCGTTTCGGAATTCGGCTTCTTTCCGGGTGTACACGCGCAAAATGCCGACAATATCGCCGCGACGGTGACCGTCAACGCCATGAGCTTTGCGGTTGTTTTCATGTTAATTTCCTCCAAAATGGTTATTTTATCGTATTTAATGCTTTGGTCTTGACACTAAAAAGCGAATCGTGGAAAGTACTTTATCGATCTGAATGGGTTTAGATATATGCGCATTCATACCGGCAGCCATACAACCTTGCACATCTTCGGCAAAGGCGTCCGCCGTCATGGCGGCAATGGGAATCGTCTGCAAGTCCTCGCGGCCGGAGAAACGGATTTCCCGTGTGGCTTGTAAACCGTTGAGAAGCGGCATCTGCAAGTCCATGAACACAAGGTCATACGTTCCGGGAACGGCAGCAAGCAGAAAATCGACACATTCGCGTCCGTTTTCTGCGCGGTCGCAAACGATTCCGTATTCTTCCAACATCGCGGAGATGATCTCCCAGTTGATATCGTTATCCTCGGCAATTAAAAGATGCAAGCCGACAAGGTCGCTGTTTTCATCGCCTATGTGTTCGGCAGCATGCGGCAAAGCCTCTGTTGCGGCGATAAGCGGAATGCGGACGGTAAAGACCGTGCCGGCGCCAAGTTCGCTGTCACACATAATGTCACCGTTCATAAGCTCAACCATATGCTTGACGATAGCAAGCCCTAAGCCTGTACCCTGAATCTTATCAACGCGACCGTCGGCCACGCGCGTAAAGGACTCATACATGGTCTTTTGGAGCTCTTTGCTCATGCCCACGCCGGTATCCTCGATAATGCAGGTAAGCGTAACATTTCCGCTTTCGGTGATATTTTCCTCTTTGACCGTCAGCCGGACCTTACCGCCGGCTTTGGTATACTTTACAGCGTTATTGAGCAGATTCAGATACACCTGCGTCAGCCGGAGTCTGTCGCCGATCAGGTTTTCAAACGGCAGCGTCTCGACCACACACTCAAAGGAAAGTCCATGACCGGCTACCTGGGAACGCGTTATGCTTTCCAAATTCGAAACCAACATCCGGACATGGAACGGCTCCGGATTTAAACTGATTTTTCCGCTCTCGACGCGCGACAGCTCCAGAATATCGTTCACAAGCGTCAGCAGATGATTGCCTGAAACCATGATCTTGGCAAGGCAATCCTTGACATACGCCTTATCGTCGAGCCTTGCTTGGGCAAGCTCCGCCATGCCGAGTACGGCGTTTAACGGCGTGCGGATGTCACGCGACATGGTAGAAAGAAACTGCGATTTTGATTGATTTGCCTGATTGGCAAGCACGGCAGCCGCACGAAGCCGGCGGTTGATGCTTAAAACATAGCCGCCGTCGATCAGGATCAAGAAGAACATTGCCACAGCCACGACATATACGATAGAAAGATTGCTTGAATCGTCTGCCAAGGCTTTGACCGGAATATAGCCTAAAATATCCGCTTCGTCAAAAGTATCCAAGCGCGAATAGTACCAATAGCAGCTCTGATTTTTGGAATCGTTTAAGGTAAGCAATCCGCTTCGCTGCGTCTTTATTTGTGAAAGCAGCTTATCCGCACCAAAATAGTCGTTTTCGAAATTATAAAACCGAACAAAATTGATAAAGGTTTCCGAGCGCATGACCGTTGACGGGATGATATAGTCATAATTGGTAGCAATAAGCCCGATTTGCGCTTCCGAGAAGCTTGTAGGAAACAGCCAAAGACTTTTCATATAATCGACCGGAATTGCACGCAAAAGAAGATAAGCGCGGTCGGAACCATCCGCTTCCTTCAAAGTGACGCGCGTACCAACGCTGATAAAAACGCGCTGGGATTCACGGACTCGGTACTTACTCAAGATACACTTTTCTCCGTAAAACATATTTTTAAGTCTTACAGCATTGGAACGGGTATGCGGCTCTAGTGCTTCCGCGCCCTCTCTGTAGATCGTTACGGTATTGCTCCCGTCTGTATAGCAGGTACTCCATGCGTCGAAAGTATCCATATCGACGATATGCGCTTCGGCGGTCGACTGGTCATCTAACGCGGCAATGTAGGAAAGTGCTTCCTCCCGTGTCATATGCTCTTTTTCGATAAATGCAGCCCAGCTTTGGGCACTTTCAAGCTCGGTGTCGAGATACCGCTCCGAGATCTGCCGCATGGTATCCACGGTATTGCAAAAGTTCTCTAACTGCGCCTTTTCCTTTTGGAGCCGGACGTTTCTTGAATACTGTACCGCAAAGAGAACAAGGCTTAGAATTAAAGTAATATTGAAAAGCACCAACAAGGCGATCACAATGTGTTTTTTTGTGTTTTCGGAGCTTTTCATAATCCTACCTCCTTCTGTTAGGATACATTTTTCCTTTCTGTAGGCGATTACTCGATTTCGGCAAGAGCATGAAGAACCTCATGGTACTCTTTGGCAAGCGCGTTGTACAGCTCTTCCGACTGCTCGGAAAAAGTGCGCGGGCGCAGATTTTCGGTCAGCGCGTTTGCCGGCTGAAATAAGCCGTCAAAGCCAAGATTCAGGCAAACGCCCTTTAAGGTATGCGCTGCACGGAAAGCCGTTTCCGCGTCCTTTTTCTTAAAAGCCTCGGTCAGCTCTGCAAAACTCGGATCATTGGCAAATTTCAATACAAAGCGTTTTATCATCGCTTCCGAGCCAAGACGGCTTAAGACCGCTGCATAATCTCCGCCCGTTTTTTCGTAAAACTGTAAGATATTCATATTCTATTCCCCTCTCTGCCGATCTCACGGCAGACCGTTATTTGATTTTACCGTTTGAGTCTTTCTCCAGGAAACGCCGGATATCCAAAAGGCATTCCATAAGCAGCGGATTAAACTTTCCGCATTCGCCGTCCACGATCATCTGAACGGCTTCCTCGGCGGAATAGGCATCCTTGTAAACGCGCTTGGCCGTCAAGGCGTCGTACACATCCGCAAGAGCTACGACCTGTGCGGCTATCGGGATCTCATCCCCTATAAGTCCTTTCGGATAGCCCTTGCCGTCATACTTTTCATGGTGGTACAGGCAGATATCGTGCGCATACCGCACAAGCGGCTCGTTGCGGAATTCGCCGATATTCATGACCATTTCCGCGCCGATAAGGGTATGCTTTTTGACTTGTTCAAACTCCTCCGGCGTCAGCTTGCCGGGTTTGTTCAGAATAGCGCTGTCAACGCCGACCTTTCCGATATCGTGTAAGGACGATGCCGTCGTAATCAAGTACACGTCTTTTTCACTGAGGTCATATTTCGCCGTTTTTTCGCGCAACCGTATCAAGAGCAGCTCGGTAATCTTATTGATATTGATAACATGCTCGCTGCCCATGCCCGAACGGAACTCAGCGACCTGACTCAAGATATCCACAAGGATCCGACTATTCTTCTCTTTTTCGAGAATCTCGTCGGAAACGGTGGAGATCAGGCGGCGCTGTTTTTCGTAAAGATTGATGGTATTGAGCACGCGCCGGTAAACGACTTTGGTATCGAACGGGCGGCCGATGAAATCAGAAACGCCCATTTCATAGGCTTTCCGAATGGTTTCTCCCGATTCGTCTCCGGTAATGGTGATGATCGGAATATCCTCGATAAGATGATGGTTCGACATATACCGGAGAACATCAAAGCCATCCACTTCCGGCATCATGATATCCAACAGAACGAGCGATATCTCGGTTCCGTATTTTTCAAGCGCTTCAATGCATTCTTTTCCGCCGGAGGCTTCGATGATATTGAACTCATTGCTCAAAATCGATGACAGGATATCCCGGTTAATCTCGGAGTCATCCACGATAAGAATGGTGGCCTTGCCCTTTTCCTCCGAAATCTCGCCGTCTTTATCCGTAACGATCACGTTTTTATGAATCTTCGCCTTATAGAGCAGCCGGTCCGCGCGGCTGACTGCGATATGAATCGGCTCGTTTGCACACAGGGTCGCGCCGATACTCGTTGTCAGGCGTATTCCTTCATATTCCGGCAAAACGATCGTGCTGATGTTCTGAAGGATGCGCTTTAACATCGTTTCAAAGCTGCCTTCGCGAACGCCCGGCATGACTAACAAAAACTCGTCGCCGCCATAGCGGATGACTTTGTCGGAGGCACGGATATCTTTTCGTATCTCCGCAGCAAAGGCCGTTAACACCGTATCGCCAGCGGCATGGCCGTAAACATCGTTATAGACCTTGAAATCGTCCAGATCGATCATGGCAACTCCGGCAGTCAAGGTGGAATTTTTCAGTTTTTCCTCATAGAACCGGCGGTTATAGATACCGGTCATGATGTCGGTATAGGTTTTTTCGTAGTAATTGTTGATATGGGACAGGAGCTTTTCCTCGCCGGAAAGGTCGATGAAATTTTCCTCGTCGAATTCGCGCAAAAGCTCCATCACGCAGCTTTTGCCGTCAACCTCCACATATCGGGCGATCACCTTATAGACGCCGTCCTTGGAAAATTCGAGCTTGACAGCGTCCTTTTGCGTGAGAAACGCCTTTGCAGAGACGCAGTTCTCGCAAGGCTCAGTCCGTCCCCAAAAGGAATAGCACGGACAGGACTGTTTGAGAATATCCTCTTTCGTGCAGATCCCGGCGATCTGGTTTTCTTTGAGAACTCGCACGACACTGAAAACTTTGCGGAAATGTTTCATTTCCTCCTCGACCTGTGCCGCAGTTAAGATGTTTTGGCTTTCCACTCTCATTGTCCTTTCTGAAAATCATCGGTATAGCGCATCCGATGCTTTTTTATAGGTTTCGGATACAGGAGGCTAACGTATTTTTCAAGACCTCGGTATGAATTGGCTTTGCGATATGCGCATTCATACCGGCGTCCAAAGCGTCCTGCACATCTTTCACAAGGGCATTTGCTGTCATGGCTACGATCGGAATGGTGAGCGCTTCGGGATGCTTGGAGTTCCGGATCGCCTTGGTCGCTTCATAGCCATCCATGACCAGCATCATGACATCCATTAAAATAGCGTTATATTTGCCGACAGGCGACGAAACAAACATTTCAAGCGCTTTTTGTCCGTCCTCTGCGACGTCGCATTCCGCGCCCTCCGATTTGAGTAATTCCACGGCAATCTCGGCGTTGAGGTCGTTATCCTCGGCTATCCGCCTGTACAAGTCCCAGAAATACCCAATCCTGCACATCCGATTTTTCATAGACCAGATAATAGTTCCTTCCATCCAGGTTTACCATCATCACATCAGCATGTCCTTCTTTAAACTTCTCTGAAAGCTCATCAATCTCTTTTTCAGACATCTTGGAATGTCTCTCAGAACACCGAAGAAATTATACACCTTCCCCCATGACTCAGAAGAATGATCAACCACAACACGGCCATCCGGACGAACAATAAAACTCTGGGCATTTACTTCTGTTACTTTTCCCATTGCTTCCGGTATCCCCGGCTGCTCTCCGGTTCTATCTCTCAAAAGTTCTGTCAATTCATGACTAACTTCATACAGACGGTCAAAAGAAAGATTCTGACAAACCCCTTTCAGTGTGTGTGCACTTCGGAAAGCATCTTCATAATTTTTATCTTTCAATGCCTGTTTTAGCTGCAGATAACTCTGATCTTCAAGAAACTTTAATGTAAATTTCCTGATAAGAGCTTCGTTTGGAAGGCGTCTTAAGACATCTTCATAGTTTCCTCCGATAGCTTTATAGCATTCCTGTATTGTCATACTTATGTCCTCCTGTCTATATTTCACCGCTTATTTGTCACTTTCATATCAATATTCCACCAATTTATGAATTACTTTTATCAGTAATTCAACATCAAGAGGCTTAACAATATGCTCATTCATACCTGCTTCTTTAGCTTTCAGCCTGTCCTCCGTAAATGCATTTGCTGTCATTGCAATGATTGGTATTGTCTTTGCATCCTCTCTATCCAAAGACCTGATCATCTTTGTGGCTTCATAACCATTCATGACCGGCATCATAATGTCCATAAGAATGGTATCAAATCCACCTGGTTCACTTTTTCTGAATAGTTCAACAGCTTCCTGACCATTCCATGCTTTTGTCACGTCAGCGCCTACATTCTGAAGCACAAATTCAGCGATTTCCATATTCAGCTCATTATCTTCTGCCAGAAGAATATGTAGTCCCTTTATTGATTTTTCTG
>ERZ773136.3086-NODE-3086-length-12871-cov-3.884129_pt1 | contig 12871 bp, 12 predicted proteins | sample MGYA00580855_ERZ773136 | MGnify/ENA primary metagenome ERZ773136 (study PRJEB29015, sample SAMEA2737860) | human gut metagenome | biome: human gut; feature: human-associated habitat; material: faeces | place: China | collected 2012 ... | reverse complement strand
CTAAAAGTTTATTTCTCAATCGGTTAAGTCAAACCGAGAAAAATCTAAAATAGATTAAATCCCTGCGATTTTAACACTTTTTCTTCAGGAGCACCGATAAATATTGTTGTGTGATTCCCAGATATGAGGCAATCGTTTTTTTCGGCACCTTCTCGAAAATTTCAGGACGGTTACGCAACATTCCCTTAAATCGCTCTGAAGCATCTCCGTTAATCAGCAGGGTTTTCTTCTCGAAATGATAGAGCTGACACTGGGCGTAACACAACACCCACTGCGCGAATTCATGGTTGGTTTTGATAAGGTCGTCAAAATCGCGAACCCGGCAGTGATAGACTACCGAGTCGCAACACGCCTGATAAGTATATACCGCCGGCTCTCTGGCATAATATGAATAGGCCGACCACATCATTGTGCCCGGCAGTGCAAAGGCATGACAACGTTCGTCAGTGCCATTGAGATAATTGTATGAAAATATGCCTTCGGCCAGAATATAGATGTCGGGATTCACACAGCCCTCGTCAATGATCGTCTCCCCTTTCCTGACCTCTTCCCGAGTCATCAGTCCGATAAAACGCCACATCACATCGTCAGGCAGACGATATGTGCATTCGGCATCAAGCAGGTCCTTGAGAAATTGCATGGCTGGCATCATTTGTATCCGCTACAAATTTACAATTTTATTCAAGAGCTACCACATTGTCAGCCGCAAAAATTAGAAAGCTCAGCCCGAACAATAAAATTCGCCTGATGAATTGCAAAACTCCCTGACATATCATATAAAACCAAAGGTCTGCAATCAAAGCAAAACAAAAGAGGCGCCTCGCGGCGCCTCTTTTGCTGATTTATCCTCATTAATTTCAATAGATTACCTTTTTAGCTGTGCTGCCGGTTACGGCTATGTAGAGATTCCCTCTGACGGGAAAGCGTGTGGCAATCCCTTCGATCGTGTAATATTCCGTATCAGTATCTTTCAGTTCGTTTTCGATGTCACCGAGCCCCATGATTGGCTTCTTTGTCTGGCGGAGTGCATTGAGGCTCATGGCATAGTTCTCCACCTCTACGGGAGCCGGTTCTTCGGCCAATGTCCCGGCTTCGGGACGGCTGAATGTCGAATAGATTTCGAGGCTGCCTTTCTGGAGTTCGCCGGCGGCGAGGCTCTCGACATCGTCGGCCGACAGAGCAGAGCGGTAAAGCATCAACTCTTTCAGAGTCATTATCGACGAATCGAGAACAAACTCGGCCGGTTCAATGGCCAGTCCGGCGAGACGTCCGCTTCCGGCCGGCTTGTCGCCGTTGTAGACTATGACGTCCATGATGCCCGAAGCGTAAGTGTAGTTGAGCGTTATCAGTGTGTTGTCCGACGATATTACGGCGGGAACACCGACAGATTTGTCTCCGAGAGCCACGTTCACTTTTCCATCGGAGTAGCTGACGAGCATTTCGGTGTCATCTGCCAGCTTGACGGAGGCGATGTTGCCCGAGGCCTTGTCGCTGTTGCCGACAAGAGCGAGCGAGAAAGAGTGCATCGTACCTTCGGGAGTAGCCGACAGAGTATAGTCGGCGAGGTCGAGACCCGAAGCAGCCACGCGGTTCATGCATAGAGTCTTGCCCGAGGCAAGGGCGTCGAAGAGGTCGGGCACCATGGCGTAGGCGAATTCCTGATGACCTTTCTGGTTGGGATGGTAGATGTCTGTGCCGTTCTGATAGCCGTCGGCCCAGAGTCCCGTTTTGGAGTCTATGGCTCCGAGAAGGTTTATCGAAGGAACGTCCCAGAGACCGATCTCGCGGTCCATGCGGCGGATATATTCATAGTCGTCGGCCGTGAAGTCGCCGCGGGTGTAGTTGTTGCAGACAACGGGCACTTTTCCGTCGGCGCGAACCATCTCGATGAGCTTCAGCATGTTGGTCTTGAACTGGTCGTAGATCTTCTGCTGATCGGAAGCGCCGTGAATGCCCTCGTTGCCGAGCGAAACGCCGAAGATGACATATTTGCCGAACTCGCGGCGCATATCGTCGTAGCGGTTGAGCAGCATGACGGTAGAGTTTCCGCCTATCGAGATGTTCGAGGTGTAGAACGGCTGCTTGCTGTCGCCGGAGGCATAGCGGTCGGCGAGCATGGTGTCGTAGAGCCGGATATAGCCCTGATTCTCATTGTCAACCTGATCTGCGCCCTGTCCGTTGGCCACCGATGAGCCGAACACCGTTATGCGGTCGGGATCGAGTCCGTCGAGACCGTTTTCCACTTTCAGCACCTTCGAGCTGAGGTCGAACGACATTTTATAGCTGCCGGGGTTGATGGGAATATCGGAGCCGTTGTCGAGGGCGAGCACAGCGTTATAGTCTTCGTCGACTCCCGAGCGCTTGAAGGCTGTCCAGCCGCCGTTGACATAGAGCCCGATGCGGCCCGAGTCGGTCGATGTGTCGTGACCTTCGAGCTTGCCCTCCCAGGTGAAGGTGAGATCGCCCGCGTAGGTCATTTCCTTATAGTCGGTCAGCGACCACGAGCCTACGGCGCTGCCGATGAGGCGGATGTTCTCGATCGGTGTGAGAGTATAGGTCATAGCGTCGAGATCGAACTTGATCAGTGTCGGATGGGCGGCAACGGTCAGCGCAGCGCCACCCTGAACAAGCTTGCCGTCGGCCTCGGCCTTTCCGAAGCTATAAGTTGCGCCTTCAGAGTCAGTGGCCGCGAGGGTGAACTCCCCTTCGGCGAAGTCGGCTACCCCCTCGAAGGTGTTTACAGGCTTGTCGTCGACGCTCTGGCGTGTCAGTTCAACACGGCGTCCGTCGGCGGCTGTGCCGGCGAGGGTGAGAGCGGTGAAGTCGCTCAGCACGGGGCGCTCTATGCCCGAATATTCCTCGATCTTCATGCAGTTCAGCGGAATATATGTGCCGCTGGCGCGTTTCACGGTCATCTTGATCTTTCCGTCGGCGTCAGCGAAGAGATAATCGCTGACGAGAATCGTCGAGTTGTTCTGGTTGATGCCTGAACCGCCGATATTCGAGCCTGCGGCCTGAAGCGTTCCGGCCCAGATGTTGTAGCCCGAAAGCTGATAGTTGCCCGTGCGGTTGTCGGTAGCCTTGCGCGATGCGAAAATATGGAACTTGTAGGCTTTCGAGGGATCGAGACCGGCGATTGTGAACGAGCAGTCGCTCTGGTCGGCCTCATAGAAATAATAGTCGGAAGTGGCCGTGGCAATGGCGAGGTCTCCGAGCAGAGAGGCGTCAGGATCGAGAAGACCGCCGCCACCGCTCATGCCGTTGGTCGAGAAGCGGTCGTTGAGCGTAAGCGTGAGCGCCGATGCCTCCCCCTTGCCGTCGACCAGAGAGCTGAACACAGTTCCGGCATCGGCATACTTGCTGCCGTCGGCCGTGTTTGTTATATTGTTCCAGTGGTTGCCGTTGGCGTCGGGCGAGGGAGTTATCTCGCATTTGTTGGCAGCTTTGTTGGTAGCTCCGAAGTCGAAGTAGTAACTGCGGTCCGACAGATCGACCGACGGACGGGTGATGCCCGACTGCTCCAGAACCGACATGCAGTTTATAGGGATATACTGGCCGCTGACGCGCGACACAGTTATCTTTATCGCCCCCTCTGCTGTCGGAAACACCGGCTCGCTGACGAGAATGGTCGAGTTGTTCTGGTTGATACCCTCTCCGCCGAGATTTGTTCCTGCGGCCTGGTTCTCGCCCTTGAAGCTGTTCAGGCCCTCGATAGTAAAGCGGCCGGTGCGGTTATCGGTAGCCTTGCGCGAGCTGAAGATTCTGAAAGTGTATGCGTGGTCGGGATTCAGGCCCGAGATCGTGAACGCGCGGTTGTCGACGTTGTTTCCGTTGAGAAACATATAGTCTTCAGTAGCGGTCTCGACGGCCAGATCTCCGAGCAGGTCGGCCGACGGCGACATCAGACCACCGCCTCCGCTGAGTCCGTTTGTGCAGAATGTTCCGTTGACGACTACAGTCATATTGTCGACCGTGGTTCCGAGGGAATTTCTTACGGTATTGAATTCCGAGCCGGCTGTTATGTCATTGCCGTTCGTCGAATGGATATTGTTCCAGAAGTGGCCGTTGGCGTCGGCCTTGTCTGTGGGGGTCAGATTTCCACGGTTGGCGACGTTGTTCGGTCCGAAGTCAAAATAGAATGACTGGACATCGGTAGCCGCGAATCCTGTCATGCTTATTGCAGCACAAGTGAGCAGAAAACTCGTTAATCGTAGTTTCATAATCAATTTAAGGTTATCTTGGAAATGGCGCTGCAAAATTAATCATACATATAAAAAGGCCGAAGAGATAGTAAGACGGTATAGTAAACTCCAGATTTTAATATATACCTGACAAACTGCCGGTTGCGCAGCGAACCGACAGCAAAAATAGTAAGTCGGCGCTCAGGGTTTGAGATCGTGAAGAGCCGGAGAAGGATGCTTCTCCAGCGGAGCGAAAGCGTCGCGCCAGAAGCTTACCCTCCGGCGTGCTATCCCTTCGACACGACGGCGGTCGGCATCGGGATATTTGCGCATGACCTCGGCAATAACGTCATTCGGAATCGCGTCGGGCGAGTAATAGCGGTCGTAAGCGCGGGTGCGTTCTTCGTCGGAATTATTGCTTTTGTTGTAGATGATGATGCACTCCTGAAGCATGACGTCGGTGCGCTGCACGGTGAAATTGTCGACGGGCCGCTTCTTGAAAATCGGCAGATATTTTGCCTCGGCAAGCGTCACGCCGTATTGGTCGCGCACTTTCTCGTCGGGCAAAACAAAGTCGGGCCATTCATCTTCCGCCTCCGCTTCATCGCTGCCGGCTGCGGACGCCGGCGTCTCTGTGACAGCTGGAGCGATCTTCCCGACAGGCTCGTGAACGTCGGTCTCAGGGGGAGCAGCAACGGTATCGGTTTCCGCTGTCACCTGAACGGGGCGAATCGGCTCCCCCTCCTTTTCTGTCGGAAGAAAGATGACGGCGATGCCCGCGACGACAAGGAGAAGCGCGGCGACTGCCAGCCCGATCTTCTGTCGGCGTTTGCCGCGTGAGCGGTAGAGCGCCAAGGCGGCATCGCGGTCGGTTATACGCCGCGCTATCATCTCCGAAGCGAGATATTCGAGCGCAGTCCGGCGCGCAGGAGAAGCGACAGCACAAAGGCGCGTCAACGTCACTCCTACGGCATAGAAATCGGAGGCGGCATCGGCCGGGCGCGACGAATCGGCGACGTCGGGCGGAGTGAAGCGCTCGGTGCCAGCCGGCCCGCGGAGAATCGTGAAGTCGAGGGCGTCGGCGCTCCCGAAGTCGATGATGCGCAGACTTCCTGTGGCAGGGGAATAGATTATGTTCGACGGCTTAATGTCGCGGTGGACAACCCCGACGGCATGGATGTCGGCCACTCCGGCTGTCAGAGCCGCCACTATCCTGTCGATGTCGCTGTCGGGCATAATCGATCCGCGCTCTATTATGTCGGCGAGCGTATCGCCGGGACAGAATTCCAGTCTTATCGCCGGGCCGAGGCCTTCGACAGTGTCGAAGTCGAGAGTGTGGACAACGTAGGGCGAATCGACGGCATAACCGCACTCATACTCCTTGCGCAGGGCGGCCAGCGCGATCTGATTGCCGGCATATTCGCCGCGAAGACACTTGAAAATGAATATCCGCCCGTTTTTCTTGGCCGTCAGAATGCGCGCAAAGCCGCGCCGGGAGGCGTAAACCTGCCGGAAGTCGTGGTAGCGGTCGTCGCGGGCGCCTCCGGCGCGAGTGTCAACCGGCCCGAAATATCCCGATTCCTCATTTGAATCCACAAAGCAAAGATAGTGAAATTAAACCAAACATGTAGGGTCGCGGCATGCCGCGGCCCCGGAATATCATCCCGACCGCGGCGGTTACTTCCCGGGAATATATCGCAGGCCGGTGATTCCCGACTTCAGACCGGCGGCATAGTCGTCGAGCTTCCGTTCGTCGAAAACGACGTTATTACAATAGAGCGGTAATCCCTTGGTGATGATGAGCGTAGTGAACAAAGTCCCCTCGGCGAGCTTGGCATTTTCCGACTTGCGGACCACAAAGCGGTCATCGCCGAGATATTCGGCGACGAGACATCGCCCCGGATTCCAGGTCAGTTCAACGATGTCGCCGGCGTGGAGGCTTGAGGTCGTCAGCGACGTTCGCGAGAGAAAGCCGCTTTCCACGCGGTTGTCGCGCATCAGCGATTCGATATAGCTCGGCCAGTCGGCATGACCGAGGAAGCGGGCCAGCGCATTGAGCGTCGACCTGCTGCGCATCGATGAGTTGGTCACGTATGCCCACAGCCGTTTGAGCGTCGACACACTCGGAGCGTCGGGGATTCGCTCCCTGAGCCTCAGCGACAGAAAGTCGAAGTCGGAATAGGTGCAGATACTGCGTCCTATCTCTTTTTCGATGTCCTTGCGTAAGCATTCAATATAATATTGTTCGAGGTCAGCGTTTCCCATTCTGATAAAGTTGTGAAATCTTTCGTGCAAAGTTACAGAAAAAAACAGCCTTCAAACCGTTTTGAACTGAATTGAACCGAAATGAATCGGATTGAACCGAAATGAACTCTTTCGCATTACCTACATTTGCAAGCAAAACCAACAATCTTAAACCATCAACAAATGAAAAAACTGATTTTTACGGTCGTGACGTGTCTGATGCTTTCACTTGCGTCATGCGGATCAAGTGCAGACTACGAAGCAATCCACAAGAAACTCGAACGCGACGAACAGCCCACGGCGGCTGATTATTCGGCCATGGCAACCTATCTCGAAGATGGTCTTGACAAAATGAAAGGCCTTCAGGACGATGCCAATGGCATGGAAACATTCGAGAAAGAATATCCCTACTATTTTGAATTCGCCGGAGCACTCACAATAGGCGAAGCTTCAGGAAAGCTTGATGACTCCACAAAAGAAAAGCTCGAAAAAGTAACGAGCAAAGCCGAGGAATTCAAACAGCAATAACCGCACACACCGTGCAGCAGGCGGCAATTATGTCAGTGTAATCTCCGCCTGCTGCTTCTTACACATATTTTATGTATGGATCGTAAAAATTGTCCTTACTGCGGCGAGGAGATCGCCGCTTCCGCCAAGAAATGCCGCTTCTGCGGCGAATGGCTCGAGATAGAAGAGGCTGTGCTTATGCCCGAAAACGCCGATGCCGCTCAGCAGCAGGAATATGCCGCGCCTCAGGCCGACATCGCTGTCCAGGGCTACACCGAAGGCCCGCTGCCGGCCATCAATGTCAACGGCGTCCCCCAGCAGCAGTATCCGCAGCAATACCAACCGCAATATCCTCAGCAGCAGTATCCTCAACAACCCGTTCAGCAGCCCGTTCAGCAGCCCGTCATCAACATTCAGGTTGCGCAGTCGCAGGAGACCAACGTCAGCCAGGAGCAGACTGTCGTAGTTCAGCGCGCGACAAGCTCGTCGGGCTGGCTCTGGTTCGAGGTGTTCGGCGTAGCCGGCGGCGTCTGGGCCCTCACCGGCCACTGGTGGGCCGGCCTCATCACGCTGATCGTGCTCGCCATCGCCCTCCAGATTCCTGTTATCGGCACGCTCATCTGCGTTGTACTCGGCGCCGGCATAGGCCTGCTTGCCGGAGCTATTGCTGTAGCGTTCAGTGCGCCCACATGGGCCTGCTGGCTCATTGGCATCGTGGTCGGCCTTGGCGCGATAGGTGTTAACATCGACGACAAGAACTCCGATGACTTTTATGACTGACCGCCACTTTCTGCCCCGACTCCGCGCGGCCGTCACGGCGATCTGCGCAGCACTGCTGTTCCTTGCAGCCACGGGCTGCTCAAAAAGCTCCGACAGAGAGATCATCGACAAGTTCCTCAAAGATGTCAACAGCGACACCTCTTCATCGGGAATATATGCCGGTGAGCTCGACGACGGCACCATCTACCTCAGCATGCGCCTCAAGGAAACGCCCGAGAATCTCGCGAAGGTCAAGATTCTGAACGCCGACGAGAGCGCTCAGCAGACCTACCGGACAACGGTCTGCAAGTCGCTCGACGAGGGGGATGTGCTCGCCTGCCTCGTCAGGCAGAAGAGGAGTCTCGCCTTTCAGGTCGAGGCCGGCGAGGAAGCCTATTACATAGTGTTCACGCCGCAGGAAATCCGCGACATCGCATTTAGGAAGAAATAATATGAAACTGAAAATCAAACTTCTTGCAGCAGCACTCGCCGCTCTGACGATTCTTCCGGCCTGCAGCAATGCCGAGATGCAGACGTCCGACATGACCTCGGGCCTCGAAGACGCATGGGACGAAGCCGCCGAGGTTGTGGAAAAGACCGCTGCGGAACATCTTGAACAGGCCGCCGAGAACCCCGCCGTATTCGGAAAGAAGAGCTACGAGGCGGAATGGAACGACACGTTCGACACCTTCACCCTCACCTACCCCGTCGACATGGGGCAGAAGGCAGCGATGTCGCTCTTCCTGGGCGACTTCGGCGCCGACCTCTACGACCTGGCAAACTCCACGCGCGAAATAGCCACCAAAAGCAATGTCAAGAATCTCATCAACAAGAACTTCAACGATTCGTGGGCGTCGCTGATGCTGGCGCTTATCGCTGTCGACGGTACGTTCGACTATGTTATGGAGACAGACGAATACAGCGACAACGACTTCGAGTTCGACGCCAAAGATATGCTCCGCTTCCTCAGAGATCACGGCTACTTGCCGCCCGCGTCGAAATAACAGAATAAACCTTTTCAATCATACATTATAATGGAACGAAAGAAATGTCCATACTGCGGCGAGGAGATTGCCGCCACCGCCAAGAAATGCCGCTTCTGCGGCGAATGGCTCGAAAAGCCCCAACAGCCGGTTCAGCGTCCCGCTCAGCCCCGGCCTGTTGCGCCTCAGCCGGCTCAACCCGTGCCTCAGCCTCAGCAACCGATTCAGCAACCCGCGCCCGCGCCTCAGCCTCAGCCGGTTCAGCAGCCGGTTCAACCCGCGCCCGCGCCTCAGCCTCAGCCGGTTCAGCAGCCGGTTCAACCCGCACCCGCGCCTCAGCAGCCGATTCAACAGCCAGTTCAGCCTCAGCAGCCGATTCAGCAACCTGTTCAGCAGCCGGTCTATCAACCTCAACCCGCGCCCGCGCCGCAACAGCCCGCGCCTCAGCCGCCTGTCGTTGAGGACGATGACGATGACGAAGCCGAAGAGGTTGGCTTCTTCCAGCACTATCTCGTCGATTGCTTCCTGAAGCCGTATGCCGACTTCTCGGGCCTGACATCGAGAAAAGATTTCTGGCTCTGCTATGTTGCGATGATGATAGCGTCGATAGGCCTCACCGGCCTCGTGCTGCTGCTTATGGGGGTCGGCGGAGTTGGCGGCGGACTCATCGGTACGATCCTCTGCTCGATTGTCGGACTGGGACTGGTCGTGCCGGGTCTCGCCATCTCTGTGCGACGCCTCCGCGACGCCGGTCTGAGCCCCTGGCTCCTGCTCGTGTCGCTCGTCCCCGGCCTGGGCGCTCTCGCCCTGCTCGTCATGTACTGCCTCCCGACGAAGTATGAGCATGAAGAGACCGAAACACGCTTCAACATGGTCGACGGCATCGTCACCGGCGGCTGCGTCGTGCTTCTTGGCGTCGGCATCTGGCTGAGCCTGAGCGCCCTCGGATCGCTCGGCGCTACGGACAGCAGCGGCTACGACCTCGGCGAGCTCGGCGACGAAGTTGTATACGTTGAGCCTGTAGAAGGGGGCGACACCGCAGTTGTAGAGGAGGTTGCCGAGGCCGCAACGCCCGAATACAGCGGTGACAAGACGCTGATGGACTATGTCGCCGACCCCTCTTGGGTGCGCAGAGGCATGGCAGGCCTGACCGAGCTCAACATCGGCAACAATTTCGACGAGGTGGCCAACGAAACCGGCTCGACCCACACCTACTTCCACGCCACGGGCGCTATCGACGACAGCAATGTCACGATGCGCTGCTGGCTCACCGAAGACGGCGAGATCCACGGCCGCTATCGCCATGAAAACGGCACCACCCTCGACGCCAACGGCTTCATCCAGCCCGACGGCGACCTCTACATTCAGCTCGGCCACGCCGGATCGAAGTCGGAATGGCGCCTCTCGCCCGTTCCCAGCGAGTCAGGCATCCGCTACGAAGGCACCTGGGGACGCCGCCACAAGCCCTCCTACATCACCTTCTTCGAAGACTAACCCCCGATGGAACGAAAGAAATGCCCGTTCTGCGGCGAGGAGATAGCCGCGACGGCGAAGAAATGCCGCTTTTGCGGAGAATGGCTGGAGCAACCTCAGCAATCAGTGGTACCCACCGTGCCGCAGCCTCAGCAACCCGCGCAGCAACCTGTTCAACAGACGGTTCAGCCCGCGCCTCAGCCTCAGCCCACGCCTCAACCCGCACCTCAACCCGCACCCCAACCTCAGCCTCAGCCGGCTCCGGCACCTCAGCCTCAGCAACCGATTCAGCAGCCGGTCTATCAACCTCAACCCGCGCCCGCGCCTCAACAACCCGCGCCCCAGCCGCCTGTCGTTGAGGACGCTGACGATGACGAAGCCGAAGATGTTGGCTTCTTCCAGCATTACCTTGTCGACTGCTTCCTGAGGCCTTACGCTGATTTCTCGGGCGTGACTTCGCGAAAGGAGTTCTGGCTCTGCTATGTAGCGATGATTGTTGCGTCGATAGGCCTCACAGGCCTTGTGTTGCTTCTGATGGCTGTTGCCGGTGTGTCGGGCGGACTTATCGCCACGATCCTCTGCTCGATTGTCGGACTTGGTCTGGTTGTACCGGGCCTCGCCATCTCGGTGCGACGCCTCCGCGACGCCGGCCTGAGCCCCTGGCTCCTGCTTGTGTCGCTCGTCCCCGGCCTCGGCGCGCTCGCCCTGCTCATCATGTTCTGCCTCCCGACGAAGTATGAACATGAGGAAACCGAAACACGCTTCAACATGGTCGACGGCATCGTCACCGGCGGCTGCGTCGTCCTCTTCGGCATCGGCGCCTGGCTGAGCCTCAGCGCCCTCGGATCGCTCGGCGCTACGGACAGTAGCGGCTACGACCTCGGCGAACTCGGCGACGACGAGGTTATCGAGATTGTCGAGGAAGAAGTTGAAGAAAGCGCCCCGGCAACGCTCGGCGAGTATCTTGCGAATATGCCCTACTACCAAAACGGATCGCAGCAATACCACTACTACAAGGGCAGCTTCTCGACAGGCGAGAAAGAGTTCCCCGTCATGCTTGCGATCATAATGAGCGACGACGATATCGAAGGAGCCATTTACAAGAATATCGGCTACGGCACCGAGCTGACGATGGACGCCAAGATTATGGGCAACTCACTGAAGCTGAGCGGACGAGACGGCGGCAACGAGTTCACAATGAGCCTCACGCCTGTTGGTTCCGGCCTGTTCGGATCCGCAACCTCGGGCGGAACAAGCCTGATTGTCAATCTCAAACCCACCTCCGACACATTCTGACACATCTCCCGAGAAATCCCGATTAATCTCGATTTATCCTGATTAATCGGGATTTATCTTGACCGCCCCACTAAAAAGAGAGTTTGCATCGCGATGCAAACTCTCTTTTTAGTGGGCGCTGAGGGATTCGAACCCCCGACCCTCTGCTTGTAAGGCAGACGCTCTGAACCAGCTGAGCTAAGCGCCCTTTCCTCTGAAAGGCTCCGCAAAGGTAAGGCCTTTTTTCGAGGCGGCCAAATTTTCGGCGATTTTTTTTGCGAAATTTTGCCGGAGAAGCTTATTTGTTGATGTTGCTAACGCTGGCGCTGTCGGTGCTACGGCTCGTGAACTTGCCAGACACGTTGACCTCTATCAGAGAGCTGCCGCGGGCGATAGCCTGACCGCTGCCGGCCGAGAGGCGCGAGGCCTTGACGACGGAGCTGCCCGAGGCGTTGAAGTTTATGCTCCGGGCTGTGCCTCCCTTGATTTTCAGCTTGGCAATGTCAGCGACCGTCGCCGAGGCGGCATTGGTGTCAAGCGCGTCGACCGACAGTTCGGCAGTGCCGAGCACATTGGCGTTGAACGAGCGCGATACAAGGCGGTCTACCTCGACCTCAGCCATGACGCTGACAGAGAACGTCGCCGGGCCGCAGCTGACATTGCGGAAATCGGCGCTGGATTTGTCGCCGGCGCGGACGCTGAAAGTGCGGTTTCCGAGATCGAGGTCGCTCTCAACGTCGAGCTCGGCGAGCGAATTGAGAATAAAAGTGTTCGAGACCGGGCCATATAGGTAGGCTTTTACCTCACCTGCGACCGGAGCATCAATATTGAGCATCTGCCCCATCAGTTTGACGTCGACGGCCGCAATTTCGCGGCTGTCGCCGACGAGGCGCAGCGAAGGCTGCGGACCGACGCGATATTCGATTTCGATATGGCCCGAGGCATTTATGCCGCTGAAGTTTCCAACGGTCACGTTTCGTTCGGCGGCGAAAGCGCCGGCAGCGAGAGCTAAAACTGCGGTTGTCAGAAGAATCTTTTTCATAATCGTATAGTTTATCTAAAAGCCTAACAACCGTGGCGGCGCGATTGTTCATTTCACTCCATCGACTGCATTTCGACCAGACGGGTGTAATGGCCGTTGAGGGCCATCAGCTCGTCGTGGGTTCCGCGCTCAACGATGCGACCTTCGTGCATGACGCATATCTGCGACGCGTTTCTGATTGTCGACAGGCGATGGGCTATGACCAGAGTCGTGCGGTTCTCGATGAGGCGGTCGAGGGCTTGCTGCACGAGCTGCTCGCTCTCGCTGTCGAGAGCCGAGGTGGCTTCGTCGAGGATGAGGATAGGCGGATTTTTCAGTATGGCGCGCGCTATCGAGATGCGCTGGCGCTGACCGCCGCTGAGGCGGCAGCCCCGGTCGCCGATTGTCGTCTGGTAGCCCTGTTCGGT
>ERZ773136.3081-NODE-3081-length-12889-cov-16.816347_pt1 | contig 12889 bp, 11 predicted proteins | sample MGYA00580855_ERZ773136 | MGnify/ENA primary metagenome ERZ773136 (study PRJEB29015, sample SAMEA2737860) | human gut metagenome | biome: human gut; feature: human-associated habitat; material: faeces | place: China | collected 2012 ... | reverse complement strand
CCGCGCCGGTGTCCAATCGAAGGTCGCGGACCGTCAGCTCATTGGCACTGTCCACTTCGATATTCTGAATGTTCTGCTCCGTGATCTCAATGTTGGTCAGGGAGGCCCCATGCTGTTTGAGCTGGTGAAGGGTCTGTTTCCCCTGGCGGAGGGTGCGCTGGGAGGGCTTTTTCTGCATCTCCTCCAGCACCTTCTTCAGGGCCTTTTGGAGCAGGTCCGCGGTCATCTTGCCCGCCTCCACCGAGAGGGAGACCGCGCCCTGGGTGATTTCTTCCTGCATAGGCACTACCTCCTTTCTCCGCCGCCGTACAGGTCATGGCTCACCAGGGAAGTGTAGTAACTGCCGATGGTGGCCGGGGCGTTATACAGGGCGGCCAGCAGGTATTTCTTGATATTGCGGACATAGGTGGTGTTCTCCCGCATCCGGTCCAGCACATACTCGATGTGGGAGCTGTCCAGCTTCAGGAACCGGGACTTGACCACCTCCGCCGGGTAGTCGTCCCCGGCAATGCGGATGGTCTCCCGGCGGGAGCATACCGTGTCCACCATGAGCTCCACCAGCTCGTCCAGGCGGTCCCGGTCAAGCTGATGGCTCTGGATGAGGTAGTCATACTCGATGTTCTCCAAAATCAATTCCCGATAGCTCTCGCGCTCCCGCATCCAGTCCCGTCCCATCCCGTCCGAATCCCTGGGGGCTTGGGGGGTGGATAGGACAGGATTTGATCCTTCCGTACTTGATAGATCTTTTTTTGATTTTTCTTTACTTGATCTATTAGTATTTAATTGTGCGGGGTTTCCCTGTTCAGGTTCTTCCAAGACAGGGGAAGCCTGTTCAGGATTATCCAAGACTGGATTTTCCCGTTCAGGTTTTTCCGGTTCAGGTGGGCGGGGCTGCTCCAGGATGGTGTACTCGATGGCGCCGAGTTGACCGTTGGGGTTGCGAACCCGCTGGCGGATCACATACCCGTGTTCCTCCAGCTCCCGCACCCCGGCGCAGATACTGTCAACGCCATCCTTGCAGATCCGGGCCAGCCCCTTGGTGGTATAGTCCCACTCCTCCGGCAGGGAGAGCATGAGGGAGAGAAGGCCCTTCGCTTTCAGCGAGAGCGACTTGTCCCGCAGGTGATGGTTGGACATCACCGTGTAATCGCGAGTTTTCTCAATGCGGAATACCGCCATGTTGGATACCTCCTTCCGTTGGTTTTGAAAAGTGTTCGTTTCGGTGGTTTTGTGCCCCTGTATCACCGCCCGTCCTCCCATGAGGGAAAGGATATGGGCGGCTTCGTTTGCGCCGCCCACAGACGAAAAATCTGGGGATTTTCCACCCTAAAACGCACACTTGATTTGGGGATAGAAAAAGGGCGGCTGTCATCAAAACAGCCGCCCGATAGGGGGTCTAATACAAGTTATTTGCCATCCGGCAAGCCCGGAAACCATTGATATTACGGGATTTATTGAAAAGTTCTGTATCGCCATTCGCACCAAACAATGAAAATCCGAACCTTTTCTCAATAGGAGAAGGGTTCGGGTTTTTTGTATTCTTTGGAAAACAGAACGAATCCCTTGCTTCCATCGAAAAACGTCCTAGACCTTATCATAAGAAAGCACGACAGACCACTGTAAGAGTGCCGTAAGGCAGAAAGGACACAAACATGAAGTACGATGAAAGAGCTTGTCATTTCAACATGGACACCGGCTGCGTGGAGCTGCTGCTCCGGGATGGGAGAATGATCTCCATTGACTGCACTGGGGTCGAGGATGAATTGGACGTGACCATGGCGCAGAGGACGGAACTGGATTACCTTATCTACAATGACCCGCTGGGCTATGCCGATTTGATTCTGAACGGTGACACGAAGGAATATTTGAAGAATGTGGCTGGGAGCCATGGGCTAGAGGACTGGAAAAATATCATCTGCTCTTTGCGGCAGACGGTAGATATGAAAATTGCATGAGTTGAGTTTGGGCGATGTGCTTTATAGCGAAGCACATCGCCTTTAGTTTTTCTTTCGGGTGGCAATGTCCTGAAAGCAGAAATAGTCCGGTTGGTGGCGGGACTGGGTGTACTCGAACAGCATCCCGTCCGAGTTGAAGGTCTGGTTTACCACCACCGCCACGCAATCATAGCCGTCCATATCCAGCAGCTTTTCATCACGGGCAGTTGCGTGTTCCACCGTAATGCGCCGTTTGCTGGTGATGATCTGCATTCCAAGCACGTTTTCAATAAAATCATAGATGGAATGGGATGCGATTTCCTCTGTCAGTCCGGGTACAAATTCCTTTAAAAAGTAGTTGATGTCCAGAATCAGTGCTTTTCCGTCCAGATAACGCACACGCTGTACCGCCCACAATTCATCGCCCTCAGAAAATCCGCTTTCCGCGGCAAACTGTTCCGTTGCGATGATGGTCTCAAACTTCGTGACCTTCGTCACGGCGTGAAGGCGGTTGCGGCGGGCGGTTTCTTGAAACGTCTCGATGCCGCCGATGGTAAAGGTCGTTTTGCCCACCGGCTGGTAGATGACCCGCACGCCGCGCCCCTGCATGGACTGCACATAGCCGTCGGCGATCAGTTCCGCAATTGCACGGCGCACCGTGTTGCGGGAGCAGTCGTATTCTGCAATCAGCGTATTTTCACTGGGAAGCAGGGACTGGTAAGGATAGTCCTGCGCTTCGATGCGTTTTTTGATACTGCGGTAAATTCCTTCATATTTTGCTTTTGGCATGGCTGTTTACCTCAACTTGTTCAAACGTTTGTTTCAGTATACCGTGATTGCGCCTGAATTTCAAGGCATTCTCTTGTCCGATATGCTGAAAATTTTCAAACATAACATGATTTTTTGTAAATCCGCTTGACTTGTCTGAACAAGTGAACTATGCTGAAACCACAAGCAAAACTTGTATGAACAAGTTTGAAGATGCCCGCTCTACCGGGCAAAAGGAGGTAAACATTATGGGTAAATACGAACAGGACGCGCGACTGCTGCTTGAGTACGTTGGCGGCAAGGAGAACATCGCGGCAGTATCCCACTGCGTATCGCGTATGCGATTTGTCCTCAACGATCCCGCCAAGGCAGACGTTGCCAAGATCGAGGCACTGAAATCCGCCAAGGGCACTTTCACCCAGGCGGGACAGTTCCAGGTCATCATCGGCAATACGGTCAGCGATTTCTACAATGACTTTATTGCCGTCTCCGGCATTGACGGTGTCTCGAAGGACGCTGTCAAGAGCGCGGCCAAGCAGAACCAGAACGCATTGCAGAAGGTCATGAGCGTGCTTGCGGAGATTTTTGCCCCATTGATTCCCGCCATCATCACCGGCGGTTTGATTCTCGGCTTCCGCAACTGCATTGACAGCATCTACTTCTTTGAAAACGGCACCAAAACCCTGTGCAACATCAGCCAGTTCTGGTCCGGCGTTGACAGCTTCCTGTGGCTGATCGGCGAAGCCATCTTCCATATGCTGCCGGTCTGCATCTGCTGGTCTGTCACAAAGAAAATGGGCACGACCCAAAGCCTGGGCATCGTCCTCGGTCTGACGCTCGTCTCCGGCCAGCTGCTCAACGCTTACGCCGTGGCTTCTACTGCGGCGGCAGATATCCCGAAATGGGATTTTGGCTTCTTCACCATCAACATGATCGGCTATCAGGCGCAGGTCATTCCCGCCATGCTGGCCGCGTTCACGCTGGTCTATCTAGAAAAATTCTTCCGCAAGATCTGCCCGGCGGTCATCTCGATGATCGTTGTGCCCTTCTGCTCGCTGGTGCTGTCCGTCATCATCGCCCACACTGTCCTTGGCCCCATCGGCTGGAAGATCGGCACCTTCATTTCTGACATCGTCTACGCCGGCATTTCCGGCTCCTTCCGCGTGGTCTTTGGCGCAATCTTCGGTTTTGTTTATGCCCCGCTGGTCATCACCGGCCTGCATCACATGTCCAACGCCATCGATATGCAGCTGATCGCCGACTTCGGCGGTACGATGCTGTGGCCCATGATCGCGCTGTCCAACATTGCACAGGGCTCCGCCGTCCTCGGTATGATCTATCTGCAGCGCAAGAATGCTGCCGCACAGGAAGTCAACGTTCCCTCCTGCATCTCCTGCTATCTGGGCGTTACGGAGCCTGCCATGTTCGGTGTCAACCTGAAATTCCACTTCCCGTTTATCTGCGGCATGATTGGATCTGCCATCGCAGCGGTCGTCTGTGTGGCAACTTCCACCACGGCCAACGCCATCGGTGTCGGCGGCATCCCTGGTATTTTGTCAATCCAGCCCGCCTATATGCTCAGCTTTGCGCTGTGCATGGCCATTGCCATCGTCGTCCCCTTTGTGCTGACCGTCATCGTCGGCAGGAAAAAAGGCGTTGCCTGATTTTGTGAGGTGTATACCATGAATGATTTTAAAGATAAAGTTGTCTACCAAATTTACCCGAAATCCTTCATGGACTCGAACGGTGACGGTTTCGGCGATTTGAAGGGCGTCACCGCGAAACTGGACTACCTCGCCGACCTGGGCGTTGACTATCTCTGGCTGACGCCGTTCTTCCCCTCGCCCCAGCGCGACAACGGCTATGATGTGGCCGACTACCGTGCCGTTGACCCGCGCTACGGCACGATGGAGGATCTGGAGGAGCTTATCCGCGAGGCGGACAGGCGCGGTATCGGCCTGATGCTGGACATGGTGTTCAACCACACCTCCACTGAGCACGAGTGGTTCAAAAAAGCACTGGCGGGCGACAAAAAGTACCAGGACTATTACATCTTCAAGGACGGCACGCCCGACTGTTACCCGACGAACTGGGTGTCGAAATTCGGCGGCCCCGCGTGGGAATATGTGCCGTGCCTTGGCAAATGGTATCTGCATCTTTACGACGTCATGCAAGCCGACCTGAACTGGGAGAACCCCGCCGTGCGGGAGGAAATGGCTGACATCCTGCGATTCTGGAAGGCGAAGGGCATCAAGGGTTTCCGTTTCGATGTGATCAACGTCATCTCCAAGCCGGAGGTCTATGAGGACGATTTTGAGGGCGACGGCCGCCGCTTCTACACCGATGGCCGCAACGTCCACAAGTACCTGAAGGAGCTGGTCGCCGCGGGCGGCATCGACGGCATGATCACGGTGGGGGAGATGTCCTCCACCACGCTGGAAAACTGCATCGGCTACACCGCTGAGGGCAACCACGAGCTGACGATGTGCTTCAATTTCCACCACCTGAAGGTGGATTACAAGGACGGGCAAAAGTGGGAATTGAGGGAGCCTGATTACCTCGCCATGAAGAAACTGTTCCAGACCTGGCAGGAGGGGATGCAGGCCCACGGCGGCTGGAATGCGCTGTTCTGGTGCAACCACGACCAGCCCCGTGCGGTCAGCCGCTTTGGCAGCGACACGACCTACTGGAAGGAAAGCGCCGAGATGCTGGCGGTGGCCATCCACTTTATGCGCGGCACACCGTACATTTATCAGGGTGAGGAGCTGGGCATGACGAACCCGCACTTCACGAAAATCGAGCAGTACCGCGACGTCGAGAGCCTCAACTACTACAGGATCCTGCGAGAGCAGGACAAGACCGAGGCCGAGACGCTGGACATTATCGCCCAGCGCAGCCGCGACGACAGCCGCACCCCGATGCAGTGGGACGCGAGCGAGAACGCCGGGTTTACCACCGGTACGCCGTGGATCGGCATTGCCGACAACTACAAGGCCATCAACGCCGCTGCCCAAATGGACGCCCCGGATTCCATCCGCAGCTTTTACAAAACGCTGGTGGCCCTGCGCAAGAAAATGCCGGTCATCAGTGCGGGAAAAATCGAGTTCTTGTACCCCGACAACGCGGATTTGTTAGCCTATCGCCGGTACGACGGCGAGACGGAGCTGCTGGTTCTCTGCAACCTGCGGGAGCGGGAAATTGCCAAGCCCCTGCCCGTAGGCTGGACCGATGCCGAGAAACTGCTGGGTAACTACCCCGACACCGCCGACACGCTGCGCCCCTATGAGTGCGTAGTGCTGAAAAAGTGAAGGCTGCCGTATTATCTTTTCGCTATTGGGAGTTGACCGTATCCTTTGCGATAGTAACCTCATAGTGAGCAAGACAAAAGCACTTTCCCTTATTTGCAATGCAAATATAAGGGAAAGTGCTTTTTTGTAAGGGCAAAATTCCGCGTTTAAAGCTGTGCAAGACCTGCCGGGTGCCATTCGTCCCGGATGCCGATGTCGGCACAGACGATCTCACCGCAGAAGGGTGCGGAGCTTGGAGCTGTGTGCAGGGGCTTGCAGCTGTCAAACGTCACGGTCAGGTCTGCGCGGACGGCTCCCTCGGCGGCCTCACCCGTATCGGTGTTGATGCCCAGCTCAAAATATCCCTTGATCCAGTCGCCAATGGTAAAGGTCAAAAAGAAGGTAACGGCCATGATTCCCAGAAAGATGGGGATACTCCACACTTTGCTGGTGAGCAGCTTGTCCGCCCGCTCGGTGAGCAGATCCTGCCGTTCCTTGTGGAGCAGGACTTCACCGATGATTTCCCCGATGAAGTCATATTTCTGGTTGATGATGTCCGACTCGTAGCTGCGATCCAGCACCTGGGGAAGGTTCACCGGGTACTTCTCCGTGATCTCCTTATCCTCCTCCAGCAGCTTCAGCGCATGCCAGCGGTAGTTCGTCAGACCTGGATAACGACGCTTCAGCTCCGGCATGATCTGGTCAATCTTGTCCTCGATCTCATCGGAATAGACCATGGCATGGGTAAACAGTGCTAAAAAAGGTTCTGACATTGAAGCACAGCTCCATGTCAGAACCCATTTATTTCACAAATTATTTTTTGGGGTTGCGTCGCCCGCTGTTTTCCGAGCCACGCACTTCCTCATGGTAAAAGTAATCCACAATGACCGGGGCGGATATTGTCAAGGGAAGTGAACGGGTTTCATCTCTAGGTGCCAACCGATTCATCTTGTTTGGTGTTTTGCATCCACCGCACCAGCGCTTCGGCGTCCTGTTTGCCTTTGGCGTACATTTTTTCAAGGCCGGCGCGGTTCTTGGTCAGGGTGGACATTCCCTCGGTGCTGTCCGGGGCGATGATGCAGACAAGGCCCTGTCGCTCCAGTTCCCGCGCCCGCTGGACAGCCGTGTTGTACCGCCATGCCCGGCGGCGCAGCCCCTCGGCTGCAGCGGGGTAATGCGACTGCAGCAGGTGTGCCAGATGCTTGTCCCGGGCATCACTGCTCACCAGCCCGATGGGCTTGGTCAGGATGAGAGCCACCCGGTCGCAGCCGTGGGCAAAGGCCCATTCCAGCGGGACGGGGTCGGCCAGGCCGCCATCAAAATAAGGCACGCCGTCGATGATGCAGGGCTGGTCGATGACCGGGATGCAGCAGGACGCCATGAGGATGCGGTAGTCGTTCGGGTGGAGGTCTGCCTTGGTGAAATACTGCGCCTCGCCGTTCTGTGCATTAGCGGCCACCACGCAGAGCTCTGCCGGGCTGCGGGCAAGCGCCGAATAATCCAGCGGATTCTCGCCGCCTGCATTGCTGAGGGTGCCGTAGACATAGCCCAGATCGAGATAGGAGTGCTTGCGGATGAGGTTGTGCACGCTCATGTACTCCCTGCGGAAGGAGTATTCATCGTAAAAGGGCTTGTTCCGCCCATGCTGGCCTGCCAGATAGGACGCCATATTGGCGCTGCCCGCCGAAACGCCGATGCAGAGATCGAAGCGGAGGTCCTCCTCCAGGCAGCGGTCCAGCACGCCAGCGCCGTAAATGCCCCGCAGGCCGCCACCCACATCGATGACACCGTATTTCATGGTCTGTTCCTCCATCGTTTAATTCCATTTCCCTCCCAGTATAACGGGACGGCGGGAAATACTCATTGAGCAAACGGCGGGATCTGATGCAATTTGCGGCAGAAAGCAGGATCTGCCGCAATGGGGGCAAACAAAAACGGCCAGCGTATCATGTGCTCTGTGATATGTACCCCTAATACTGGACACCCAGTATTAGGGGTACATATCATTGACATTGAGCCAACTTCCCGGTGTTTTATTTTCTGCATTAGGGTGGTCTGGCATACGCATAAAAATGGGACTGCCAGTAACTGGTGTTCAAATTGGTGTAGAAGATCGGGTCTCCGCAGTGCAGCATCATATTGTCGCCCACATAACGCGGCACATCTCCGGCCACAGGTAGTGTTCATCCGCAAAGCCCCGCCGCTTTCCGGCAGTGGAGAAGGGCTGGCAGGGAAAGCCGCCGGAAATGATGGTGACTGTTTCAAGTCCTGTCTTCTCAAAAAATACCTCCTTCGAAAAGTGTTTGGAACAAATGCGCAGCCTGCATCGGCACGATTCGTTCATATAAAAGGTGCAGCCATGCTGGCGGCCTTTCTTGGTCGCAAGTATGGTCTCCACGCCGCTGATTTTCAAGATGAAGCTGTTTGGGGCGTAATATGGTTGGCGGACAAGTGAGCTACAGGCCCTTGAGATGTAACTCATATGGGGTTCAGATGTATCACATCCCAATTTACAATAAAATACGATGTACCGTAAAAGCGTAGCTTCTGTTTTGAATGAAATCTGCGCTTTTATTTCATTTTAAATATAGATTAAGAACAAAACAAGCTCCAAGAGACAGTAATCCGGGATTGACAGACATACTTATATTGAGTAAAATAACAATGAGTAACTATATTCTAGTGGAAGGGCGGTGATCTCTTGGCAACGGCTGATCAGGTTAAAAGTTTAATTAAGGCACATATTGAACAGGATGATGAGAGGTTTAAAACAATCACCCTTCAAATTGCAGCTAATGAAGCTAGGCATGGGCATGATACTTTTGCTCGTGAGCTTAAGCAGTATGCAGAAAAAATTGGTAAAGGAAAAAAGAACCTAATCCGATTGAATAACAATGGGAATGGAATGTTCCTCGTCACCTATCCTTCTGAGCGACTTTCGGATTTGGTTGTTTCCTCGGAAATCCAAGAACGGATAGAACGATTGCTCATAGAGTACCGAAATCGAAACAAGCTACAAAAGTATGGATTGAGCAATCGACGTAAAATTCTAATTGAAGGGCGTCCGGGAACAGGAAAAACATTTACGGCATCTGTGATTGCAGCAGAGCTAGATTTACCCCTTTATACAATTCAGATGGACAAAGTCGTTACCAAGTTCATGGGCGAAACAAGTACCAAATTGCGTCAGATTTTCGATAATATTTCAACTTCAACAGGAGTGTATTTTTTTGACGAATTTGATGCCATCGGCGCCGATAGAAGTTTGGACAATGAAGTTGGCGAGGCAAGAAGAATCCTAAACTCCTTTTTACAATTTATTGAGCAGGATACTTCGGACAGTATCATCATTGCAGCGACCAATAATCAAAAATTATTGGATCAAGCTCTTTTTAGACGTTTTGATGATGTTCTACATTATGCGATGCCAACAAGTGATGAAGTCAGAAGACTATTTGAAATTAGATTGGGGACGTTTGATAGTTCCTTTAAAGTATCTGATGAGACCATTCGCATGGCCAGCAAATTGAGCCATGCAGAAATCATTCGGGTGTGTGACGATGCTATTAAGAATTCTATTTTAATGAATACAAAGATAGATAATGTGTATCTTTTAAAAATGCTTAAAGATCGTATAAATGCATATATAGCGAAGGAGGCATGATCTCGTGCCTGTAGAGAAACGCAATATTTTCCTTCATGAAACGCAGCATGCCTTACCGTATGTTTCAAAACGAAAAAGATCGGATGCATCGTTTCCTTGCCGCGAAAATCCAAAGGCGCACGCCGCTTTTATTCTTCAAAAACTTGAGGCCTGCAGACAGCAAGATTATGATCAGAAACAAGTAGCGGCTATTAGGCATAAAGAAGGAATCTATCTTGAATTTTCAGGTGCAGCAGGATACGATTTGCTTACAAAATCCTTTGACAATTATTCTTCAGGTATACGTCTGCTTAATGTACGCGAAGATGGGCAAGACGATGAAAAAATTGTTAGGGCCACTGTTTATGTTCCTGCAGAAAAAACAACATATTTCCTTGATAAAATCCAATCGTATTCAGAGTCGCTAGACACGCTAGAAGCCGGACAAAATCCCAAAAACGACAGTTTAGTTCGGAGTATTGAAGATGTAAAACTTGCTTTGCTCGAGGCGTTTTGGGTAGGAAAAGTAGAGGATATACCTTCTGATGTTCCAGCGTGGTGTGAAATATGGCTCCGATATGAAAAATCCGATCATGCAGCAGCGGAGCAAGATCTTTCTACATGCTGTGAAGAATTCGGAATAGAACTCAATTCAAAGTGTATTGTTTTTCCAGAACGAGTAGTTCGACTCGTCCGAGGTACGCGTACACAATTATCGATGCTGCTTGAGGGGTGCAATTATTTAGCTGAAATTCGTAGAGCACAAGAACCAACAAGTTTTTTTGATGAGTTAACTGGTTCTGAACAAAAAGAATGGGTAAACGATTTGTTATCAAGAACAGAATTTCATCCTTCAAGTGCTTCGGTATGCATTCTTGATACAGGTATAATGTATTCACATCCACTTCTTCAACCAGCGATTGATGAGAACAACGTACAAGCGGTTAACGACCAATGGGGAAAAAATGACCATAACGGACATGGAACCGAAATGGCTGGCGTTGCATTGTACTATGATCTCAAGGACAAATTAAGTACTTCTGACACAGTTGATGTGTATCACCATCTGGAATCTGTAAAAATTTTGCCTCCTCACGGAGAGAATGATCCAGACTTGTATGGTGCGGTGACCGGGCAAGCTGTATCTTTGGCAGAAATTTCCAATCCGAATGCAAATCGTAGCATTTGTATGGCAGTAACATCATCACAATATAATACTAACGATGGAAGTCCAACATCGTGGTCTGCTGCTGTAGACAACATTTCATCCGGTGTGGGTGAAGAAGATGCAAAGCGGTTATTTTTCATTAGTGCTGGAAATGTTGATCCTTCTGAAATGCACGATTCAGGTTACCCCAATGCCAATGAAGTACATGTCGTTGAGAGTCCCGGCCAAGCATGGAATGCTTTAACTGTTGGAGCATACACGAAAGATGTCTGTGTTGATGATGAGAACTACAGAGGTTTTACTCCTGTTGCAGATAATGGACAGCTTTCGCCGTATAGTGCTACTTCTTTGATGTTCTCTAAAAAATGGCCAATTAAGCCAGAGATACTTCTCAATGGCGGCAATATGGTGACAAACGGTACCGATTATGATTCGTGTGCAGATTTATCATTGCTGACTACAGGAAAAAATCATTTGGTAAGGCCCTTTTCAACAATTTGGGCTACTAGTGCTGCTACTGCTCAGGCGGCATATATGGCTGCTCAGATATTTGCTGAATATCCCGATGCTTGGCCGGAAACGGTACGCGCACTATTAGTGCATTCAGCTCGCTGGACACCGCAAATGGAGCAGCAATTTTGTACAGACACAAGGAAATCCAGTGGTCGAAGACACCTGCTTCGCACATGTGGATATGGGGTTCCTGATCTTGAACGAGCAATTCAATGTGTAGACAATTCTGTGAATTTAATTATTCAAGAAGAAATGCAGCCATATGAAAAAGCGAATGGAGTATCTCAAATGAAAGAGATGCATTTGCATCAAATTCCATGGCCTTCAGAGGTACTTCAATCACTTGGAACAGTTGAAGTTGAGATGCGCGTTACTCTGTCGTACTTTGTTGAACCCGGCCCCGGAGAAAAAGGCTGGAAAGATCGTTACCGTTATCCTTCTTGTGGACTTCGTTTTGATGTCATCAATAGCAATGAGACAATAGAAGATTTCAAGAAAAGAGTTAACGTAAAGATGCGTGGAGATGATAAGGCTGACAGCGGTGACGGTAGTAGCGGTAGTGAGCGTTGGTTTCTTGGTTCGGACAATCGAGATGTCGGCTCCATTCATTCAGACTTTATTAAAGCAACTGCAGCAGAACTAAGCCAAGCAAAGTATTTGGCCGTCTACCCTGTAGTTGGATGGTGGAGAGAACGAAGCTACTTAGGAAAAGTTGAAAGTAAAATCAGATATTCCTTAATCGTATCTATTTCTACTCCGGATGTATCTGTGGATCTGTACACCCCAATTGTTGCACAGATTAATAATCCAATCGAAGTGGAAATCCCAACAGAATAACACCCTTATATAAAAGCGCAGCTTCTACTCTCAATGAATGGAAGCTGCGCTTTTATTTTTACCCACAAAACATTTCAAAAGGAGAATGCCCATGGATAAAGACTTTATGCTGAACTACTACGACAAAATGGTACGTCCAATATGGACGGAGCTGATGAAGACACCTCGCTATCAGAGGGTGGCTTGCGAACACGACAAGCTCGAACGTGAGTTCCGGCGGCTGTTGGATGAAAAACTGGGGCGGAAATATCTTGAACTGGACGATGCACTGTTCCGGGTGATGGATGACATCGCAGAAGCTATGTATATGAAAGGTGCCGCAGATCGTGAGTTGATGATTCGTTAATACCATGAGTTATGACTACTTCTATGGTCAGTCAGGCGAATTGTTCTCCTACTTCCGCATCCCCAAGGCACTGTTCCAAGACCACCGTTTCCGGCAGATCTCCACCGATGCCCGGACGCTGTACGGCATTCTGCTGGACCGCATGAGCCTATCTGCAAAGAACGGCTGGCTGGACGAGCAGGGTCGGGTGTATATCATCTACACCGTCCGGGAAGTGCAGGAATCCCTCTGCTGCGCCGAGCACAAGGCGGTCAAGCTGTTCCGGGAACTGGAGGGCATCGACCTCATCGAGCGCAAACGCCGTGGTCTGGGCAGACCCAGCCTGATCTACGTCAAGGACTTTTCGTCTGGACTGCCAAAAGCGCAAGTACAGAATTGCCCAAACAGCAATTC
>ERZ773136.3080-NODE-3080-length-12890-cov-3.260304_pt1 | contig 12890 bp, 8 predicted proteins | sample MGYA00580855_ERZ773136 | MGnify/ENA primary metagenome ERZ773136 (study PRJEB29015, sample SAMEA2737860) | human gut metagenome | biome: human gut; feature: human-associated habitat; material: faeces | place: China | collected 2012 ... | reverse complement strand
TGTCAATATAATAGAAACCCAGTTTACGAATTTCCTCAAAATTTTCAATTCCAACCGGTAACTTCAAAGTATTTGCCATAAAAGCCTCCAAAAAATAATCCGCTATACTATGCATCTAGTATAACGGATTACTCTTAAAAAAACAATTATATTGCCGAGTCCCGATCCCCCATACCGTTTTACTCACACGCAATATAGATGTCCATGCTTTCCCCCTTCGTCTCATAGCATGGAATCACTCCACTTTCGGTGTGAACCAGCCCATTCACTCTCATAAAAGAATCAAGTGTCTGGTATGCAGACGGTATCGTAACAAACGGATTCTCAAACCTTCCGGTTGTATTCCCACCGGAAGAACCCAGACAGCCGTACTCTTTTGCCACAAGCTGCATATTATAAATCAGGATTGAAATAAACTTTTGAGGCAATGACAACTATTACCGGTAATCCCCGGACACATCCAGATAGCTCCGCTTCCCCATGCCTCCACAAGTCCCATTTGACTGAATATGTTGGCAATACCTTTATTCCGGATTTTAGAATGACCATTCATGACTTCTTCATACAAAAAGCCGAGCACATGCTGCGCAACACCACCAAATCGGTTGCCGCCATCCGCGATACGCTCGGCTATGAAAATCCGGAGGCCTTTATCCGTGCCTTCAAAAAAGAATTACACACCACTCCGGCGAAATATCAGCGTCTCTACCGTGACACACTATCTTAAGCCTGAAACTATACCGGATAAATTTACAGATAGGTATCTTCAAACTGACCTACCGGAATCGGCTTTGAAAAATAATACCCCTGATAAATTCCGCATCCCATCCGGGTAAGCTCATCAATTTGTTCCTTTGTTTCGACTCCCTCCGTGATAACGGAAAGACCAAGTGTTTTGGTGAGTGAAATGATCGTATTTATAATAGACATACTTCTCTCTAAGCGTTCCGGCCGGGTTGTCCTTAAAAATCCCATATCTATTTTCAGCACATCCACGTCCATATCCTTTAGCGTATTAAACGAAGAATAGCCGCTTCCGAAATCATCTATTTCCACCTGAAAGCCGGATTTCCTGAACCGTTCAATCATTTCAAGTTCTCCTGCGGTTCCGGTCATAATTGCAGTTTCCGTAATTTCCAGTTTCAGTGTAGAAGGAATGATTTTATAGGTTTCAACAAGACTGGTAATTGTTTCATATACATCCATATAGTAAAAATCCTTGGTCGAAATATTTACGGATATATACAGATCGTCCCGCCCGGCTTTCTGCCATTGTGCAAGTTTTTGTACGGCAAGTTCCCACACAAACCGGTCAAGCCGGTAAATCAGTCCAGTTTTTTCAAAAACTTCTATAAAATCCCCCGGAAAAATCAGACCACGTTTCGGATGCTGCCATCGTACAAGAGCCTCTGCCCCCAGTAATTTTCCTTCCGATGTCACCTGTGGCTGTAAATACATGCAGAACTGTTTTTCGGCAAGTGCTTTATCAAAATCACCCACCAGCTGCTTTTCGGCAACGGTATCATGAAATATCGTGTCGCTATAGTATGCAATTGATTTATCATAGTTTTCCCCCAGTGTCTTTATTGCAAGATTGGCTTTATCACACATAATGGATACTTCTTCATTCCGGTCTGTGATTTCATAAACACCGACATAAATATGAAGATGATACAGGTCATTGTTAAATGCATGCCCCATGGTCTGTATCGCATCCATAAAATCCTGCTCTTTAAATTCTTCTTTTGGGATGCATATTGCAAATTTGTCACCACCGGTGCGTCCATAGACACTCCCTTCCCCACATTGTGCTTTAAGAAGATCTGCCTCCATTTTAAGGACTTCGTTTCCTTTTTCAAGACCAAAGAGATCATTGACCAGTTTAAAATCCTTGATATTGGAACAGATCAGCAGCCACTCTTTATCCGGATTCTCATTTAAAATTTCCGATGTTTTCTGGGCAAAATAATTCTTATTATACAATCCGGTAAGCGTATCATGTGTTGCAAGGTATTTTTCTTTCTCAAACGCAATATGTTTCTCCGTATTATCAATCAGATTCAGGAAAAAACCTATATATTCATTCTTTTTATCAAACAGTTTTCTGTATTCGATATCGAAATAATACGTTTTGTTGTCAATAATGGTTTGACCACTCCATTCAAGGGAGGCCGAATTGTTGGTGTCATGTTCTTTTATCCAGCCCTGTACATCCTCCGAGATCCCGGAAAGGGAATCCAGTGAACTGTTAAATATTTTCAATGCACGCTCATTGGCATACACACATTCGTTATTTATATCAAAACATATCACAGCGTTATTCATTTCATTTACAACGATGGACAGTGTTTTATCTACAAGTTCACGCGAAGAACGGTACAGCGTCAGGTAACAGATCAGTATTGCTGCGCATACAAAAAAAGGAAGCGACACATCAATCGGAAATTCTGAAATTCCACATATAAATTTTGATACCGTGATCACACATATTAACACAAGTATCGGCAAATATTTCTTACGGTAAAAATCCGGTATCTGTATAATTTTGATGATAAACGATGCAATAATACAAACTACCAGACCATATGCAAACACATAGTGAAAGTAAAAAATAATGGATTTGTCGGCTACATGATACATATCAAAATTCGGGAATCGCACGGTTTCTATCGTAAATACGTTATGAAAAATTATATTTAAAAACAGTAAAATTCCATCCAGATATGCAATTATGAAACACCCCTTTTTAAACGGTGAAACCTCGTGAAAAACACGTGTATACTGCTGGGAATACTGCAATACATATATCAGCATCAGATCAAAGGAAAACCGATAAAGTGCTTCCATTATATAAGAAAATGTTTCATTTCCTGAAAAAGTAGACAAACCATTGCTAAGGATCGTAACAATTGCAAAAATGAGGCATTTCACAATGGAAGATGCCACATCACTTTTTATTTTTCTGGAATATTTGATACAAATAAGAATTGGTACTATCATCAGGCATAATAAGATCATATAAAGTTTATCCATGAAGACGTTAAACCTCCATTTAATAATAATTTTTATAACACTCCTGTTTTAGGGTAACTCCCTTATTATTTATAATAACCTAATTTCACCAGATTGTCTAATATAATTCCATTTTCCCTATCCTGAAATATGGCAAAAAAGGACGATATGATTTCTCATATCGCCCCTTATCGCCCTCTGTATGGTTTTAGACATCTGTTAACCAAGCGCCACCCTTTCTGCATCTATGCCGCTTACAATGATCTGCTCTGCTGTCTTACCATTTTTAAAACGGTTTACTACAGATCAGCTAGTCTTCGTCAACTACCAGATCCGGCGAAATATCTGCGATTACCAAAGCGTCTTCTTTTGAAAAACCTCTCTTCCGAAGATTACGGTATACCGCCAGTCCTTTTTCGTTCTGACCTTCTGCACGACCTTCTGCACGACCCTCTGCACGTATCCCGTCAACAAACGATTTTTCATTATACTCAGTGATACACACGTCTTTCACCTCCGCTCTGTGTTTAAGCAAAAATGTCTTTAAAACATCATGCTCAATACAATAAGTTACCGCTGCATCGACAGCACTCTCAAACTCCATGGTTTTACAGTTTTTACGGATTTCATTGATCAGCGTCATATAATCCTTTAACGGCCGACAGTTGTTAAGTAAGCCGTCATTTCGCAAATAACAGGGGCTCCATAAGTAAGAGTCCCTGTTAAGCAATTATATATATAACTGGTTAATGTGTACCGTAAGACCGGTAATCCTTTTTGGCTGATCCATCAAGCGAATACATCAGTACATCTCCATACCGGAAAGCATACTGTGCCTTATGCCAGTCTCTCCTCCGCAACTGCTGGTCTTCCATCTTATACATGCTGCAGTAGCCATAATCAACGTTCTGCCGGTTTGTATAGGTAAGATGCGGGATTGGCGTTTCGCTTTCCTTGTCAAAAATTTCAGCTCCCTCCATCCAGCCCATGCCGGTATCTCCATCGCCCTGGATATTTTCAAACCCGGCTTCAAAGGTCACAATCTCGAAATTGACTACAATGTATCCATCTTTTTTCCAAAAATCTTCTTTATAATCAATTCCACCGTTCTCATGCGCGTATTTCGTTACGTCAAATCCTTTTTTGACCGCATGCACATCAGATGGCAGTGAGTATTCGAAGTACCATTTCTGTTTTGACTTTGTGACCCTGTCAGGATCAACCCCATCCGGAATTACCCCGTCCGGTGCACAGTCCATTCCGATATATGTGGACATACGGGATGGAATGGTAATCTCCCCATACGTGTAGACATCATAAGTTGTGGACCGGATATCTTTTGGTTTGAGTCCTGCGATTTTCGCCTTCTGGTTGAATTCTTCATCTGTTACCCCTGTATATGGGTTTCCAAGCATCATCTTTTTGACATTCTGTTTATCCAGATCACTGCCGACTTTTACAACATTTCGGTATTTGCCATTGATCGTGCCATTGTAGTAAAGGTCAACCTCTTCCAGCTTTGTAATATCAGATCCATTCACATTTCCTTTTTTTGAAACATAATAAAATGTCGGGTAAATCTTGACATAATCCGTGCCGTGGTAGATATTTCCGATGGTTATGAGGCTCATCCGGGATGTATAGCCCGGTTTTAGCACACCAAGATTGCGCATATAAGGGTGGCTTCCATCCACGGTCGGCAGGGTAAATGCACTCCTTACTTTTTCCCCGTTCTGGTTGTTGAATCCCACATGGTATGCAAACCTTTTAAGTTCCAGTGATTTCGGTTTCCGGAAAACGTCAAGCCAGAACGGGTAATCCGAATAGTCGTACATATTCAGATTGTATAAACGTCCGGATACTTCGGCATTTTTGGTATCAACTGCAACATAGTTGGTATTGTCTGCATTGGCACACACTTCTTCCATTTCCAGTCCATCGTTGGCATCACAGTTAATTGCACGCGCCCGGAAATCAATGCCAACGGCAGCAGTTTCATTGACCCAGATAGGGAGATAGAACTTTGTGGAATCCTGGTGCAGCGTGATCCACGTATCCGCATCATAATAGGTGTAATCATCCCCATCGCACATGTATACCTCAAACGGGAATTTGACTTCCCGCGATTTAATGTATTTTGCGTAGTCGCGTTCCCCGTATCCCTTCAGCGAACTGTGGTAACCACTGGTAGGCAGGTTGACGGTAAAATACCGGTCCAGTACCAGATGGTAACAGTTACCCGGTGACACCAGCTGGGTATATTCCTTCGCGTCCGTAATCGTCGGATAACATACCGTAGGGGTATGGATCACAACGTCGTTAATCGGGTTTATTTCAATGTCGACATCCGGAATATTCGTATTATAAACAAACGATGGATAAAACTGTACATCACCACTCGAATTGAAGGTACCATTTGATTTTTCCGGCTCAATCAGCAGGTCTGGCTGATAAAGTATATCCCTGTCAATCTGCGTAGATTCCGGGATTCTGCCCGGAGTCGGGGTTTTCTTTTCCACCGGGTCGGCATTCATGATGATCTTTCCGTCGAATTCCAGGTAATCATTCATGACTATATACTGCCCGACCGTCCATCCGTCTGACGGGGATATGCCTATCCTTCCACATGCCATAAATGATACATTTCCGACATTATCATAGGATGCATCCGGTTTTATGGTGACATGTTCATCCGGGAGCGAATAATTCATTACGGTGGCAGATTCTATTCGGTATATCACCAGATAATCTACTTTCCAGTAGGAATATTCCCGCCATACCAGTTCGGTATCATGATCGTGTATTTTTTTCCCATGTTTATCGGTGTGGCTGCAGCTGATATAATGGTTAAATTGCTTCTTTCCATATTTCCGGACAAAACGGTATTTATACAGGTAGGAATCCGTAAATACGTTGACATACTGTGTCTCGGATGTCGGAATTCCCTGTGTACTGTCAAACTGTTCATTGTCTCGTTTGTCTGACTGGATTACAGCACTTGTGCTGGCTGGTGTAAGCTTCTCTACCGAGATTACATCCTCATCCTCATGAGAGTCTGGTACATGTTTAGGGTTATTTTTCTTATAAAGCACGTTGATAACAGTACCGCCATTGTAGACTTCAAAAGTCTGACGTGCTGTTTTAAGCCACTTGGTATAGCTGCCAGTCAGGTTTCCATTCTTGTCTGCAAAATTGCAGCTTTTAAAGATCGGGGCACTGGTTTTTGCAACTTTGTTCCGGATGGCTCCGTTTTTTTTGCTTTTCTGCTTCGACACAAAAGTCTTATACAAATAATAATTTGATGTTTTTCCTTCTCCTGCGCCGACACCTGAAAGACGTGCCGGAAGGCTCTTTACGGATGTTTTTATCTCCGAAAGATTGATATAATATTTCTTTTCCAGTCCAAGTCCACGGTCACCACTGGCGATAGAGGCGGTACCGCTGGTGCTGCTCCACTGGTAACCGGTATTGGCTTTGTTCAGGTTCCTTGTGGCAGGATTCTTTTCAATTTTTCCATCATCTGAATTTGTAACAGATAAAACCAGTTTCCATTTGCCATTATAACTTTGGTAATAATTGATGGTAACCGGTGCTTCGACCTTCTTGTACTCAACCGCGATATCATACCGTGCCCGCCAGCCTTCGTTACAGCTGGCCGGCCAGCCGATGCCATACCATGTAGATCCGTTTACTTTCCTGGTGTTACGTGTGTTCGCCATCTGCTTATAAGTATAGCAGCGTTCGGTAACGTTGCGCTTTGATCCGCCTTTTCTGACCGAGTATCCCTGCAGCACACCCTGGATATATACCTTGCCACCATTCTTCTGCAGTGTTTTCAGATTTACACCGGCTTTGTCACACATGCGGTTAAAGACGTCTTTGGATATAACAAATGTAGTTTTGACAGTTCCCGTTCGATCTGTTTCATCTTTTTTTGAACACCCCTTTGGAAGCTTGTCAAAAAATACACAGTCTTTTGCTTTTGTGCTTTCTTTGCCGTTTCTGCCTGTGGGATCGCTTGTGACATACAATCCCACCGTCTTCCATCGTGTTCCAGATGATGCAGCGTGTGCATATAATGTAAATGTCAAATCTCCATTCGGTGCAACTGTTGCAATTTTACTGCTATCGCTTGAAATAGATCTATTGACACCAGCATATGTACTTGTATCTCCAAATGGCTCGAATATAGTGATCATAATCGAACATAATAAGAAGATAACTAGTTTTCTGATTTTTCTTTTTCTCATAATTTACCTCCATTTTAATGGAAGCATTGTATGCACAAACATATATGAAAAGTCAACCCTAAATAGAAGGGAATAGAAAACTAAAAATTTTCTATTCCCTTCTATTATTTTTTATATTTAATTATTTACATTTGCGATGCTATCTCCACCCCAATCAACTCCATAAGATGTTAATTTTCCATTTGTATAAGATAAATCACATTCTATTTCATCTGAAAATGTAACTGTTTTTTTAGATGTCAGATTTTTCATGCCCGTATAACTTCCATAAATAACCTCATTTTGACATTTACTTTTAACAGATGGAATCTTTCCGCTTTTTACTCTAAATTTAACATATACTCTTGCATAACATGTGGTACCATATTCACGTAACCATAGAGAAGAAGGATCAACAATGACTTCACCGCTGCTAACCACGACTTTTCTTGCTTTTGCCGCCTTTATATATGCATTTACCGACTTCTGTTTATTCGTGTCAATGTAAGTGTTCATCAGATCACTTTTCCATTTGGATGTGAATGTTTTTCTATAATCCACGTTAAGTCGCAATTCTACGTTCTTTTTGATCTTTGCACAGATCATATCTTTATCTTCATCACTTAAAATCTTTGCTGTCTGTGCCGGGGTTTTATCATTTTTTGTCCGCTGCTTTGTATACCACATTTTCTTCTCATAATAAGAATTTGGAAAACTTGCAAGGATATATGGGTAATCCTTATAGTTCTTTGGCAGGTTAATGATTCTTAACACCTGTCCATCGTAGGAAAGTTTGAATCTCTTTCCTTTGTTTTTCAGGCGATTCATCATCTTTTTTGCTTCGTCCCTGGTGATCTTTGTCTTTGGCAAAAATTTCCGGGTGCTGGAATATGTTCCGTTACTCTTTCCTACCATAATGCCCTTAGTGAAGCATTTGTACAGGGATTCCTTATATTTGTCATCAGCCTTCTTGATATCACTGATACGGTTAAAATATTTCACATAGCCATACAGATCATAGTTATAGGAGTTTTCCCCTCCATTAACCGCGGAATCAGCTTCATTCAGGAGATATGCCGCTATCTCGTTTGTAGTAGCGGCAGCGGTATTTTTAATGCCGGCATTCTTTAATACGTCTTTCCCTGTTACTTTCTGCACCTGGCTGGCAAAATCCTTGATGCTGATCTGGTTCTTCCCGATAGTAGTTGTTTCTGTAGTCTGATTTGCGGTATCTGTTGTTGCTGCCACACCGGTATCTGCAGTCTGTGTATCAACGGCCGCCTTTACGCTCTGGGTATGTCCTGCAGCCGCTACGGAAATTCCCATTACAAGGGCAAGTGCAATTCCGGATGCCTGACGCATGGAATATCTCAGGTGCTGTCTGTTGCTGTTTTTTAACCATTTGTTTTTCATATACATTTCCTCCACTTTATACTCTGGTTTCCTTTTGGAAACACCTGTTTTCTTTGTTCTGATACCACTATAACTTCTTTTTTTACGAATGGCAATAAAAATAGGAGAAAAGAAATACCAGAATTTTCAAAAAAAGTATAGGAACAATCAAATGGTATTTGTCAAGCAGAAAAAGAAAACCATGCGGTATAAAAATTTTTTAAGTGATAATTTCATGAAATATACAATATGAGCTGTTTGTCGAAATCCGCGCAGATATATCAGGATCGATAAAAGAGCCATCCAGATGGATGACTCTTTTATCTAGTGCTTATTTAATTGATCGTGCAAGCGCTACCGTTTCAGCATCTATGCTTCCCACGGAACTGGTGTCAGGCACCTCGTTCCCTTTTATAAATAACCGGCACATCATATCCGAAAGTTTTCTTTCCATTCACTTCCATACTTTCGGACACCTCCAGACATGTCTCCGAGAATCTCTCCCATAACCGGAATGTCATCACAGGGGTAAACTGACTCACACTTCCCCCTTCCCAGACACCATCCTTTTCCTGATACAATGCCGGGGTAAACTTCTCAGATCTTTTCAGGTCACTATATTCTACGTTCTTCATGGAAGCATAAGAAAACGTATTTTTGTCTTCTCCTGCCGGAATTTCGTAGGAAGAAAGCATAATTCCACCGTCACAATCCGTAACAAGAAATAAATGCGGTGATGCATGGCATTTTCCATCCGTCTCATAATAACTTTCTTCTACAATAAATATTCCGGTAAAATTTTCCGGAATATTATTTATCTTATCATTACAGACTGTATTCACATGTCTGGCATACGGAAATAATTTTCCTGCAGATTTCATTTCTGTAAATTGTTCTCTGTTATCAAAATGTCCCGTCATAAGCTTTACAAATTTTTCCATTTTCATTATAATGCCCTGCCTCTATAATATTTTTGTTTTTAAAATAACAGTTGTAGTCCCATTGCAATCATCCACATATATGCACAGGTTTTTGGAATCATTAATAATCCCACCTTTGGTTTCGTTTTACTGAATAAAGTAACCGGCAGATAACAGCCAAAAGAAATTCTCTTTTCCCCCCTACAATCGTTCTTTTTAGAACGATTGTAGGGGAATATTTCCGGTATGTCAAATGTTTTTTGCTAATATGTCTTCGCCTTTAATGTTCCAATATATTCCCCATTATTATAAACAAACGGTCCGGCTTCTCCCTCTTCTCCGAAATATTCCGGTCTCAATGACAGAATATTGAGCAATTCATCCACCGTCTTCACCTTTGTTGCCTGATATGGCTGTTCAAATGCAATCTTTTCTACAAATAAGTAATCGTCCCTGTCCTTTATCAGGATACCTGTATGACCCACGAAAGTAACATCCGAATACGGGTCATATATCACGATACTAAGGAGCGATATCCTGTCACTGTCTATTTGAAATCCATAATGTTTCCAACTATCCGAAAATGCTGTTTCCGGATGTTTTTTATCTGCAACACTCTTTTCTCCATAGAGTGTGGTAAACATATCCCGGTTCTCTTTTATGGTTTCATACCTTTCCACATTATCTATTGCTTCTGTATCAAACATTAGATAAGTACCTTCATAATTGTCTTCCGTTGATTCTGCGTGAAGCAGACCATCCAGTAAGAGAAAGGCTGTCATTCTGCAGTCCGTGTCGGAGTAATCATGATTCTGTTCCCAGCCATCCATACATTTGCCGATATCTGCTTTCATGTTTTCCGGATCAGACCAGACATCCTCAAGCTTTGCATTCTTCCCGGCCGAATCTGCAAAATCAGTTACCCATTCCCGGAATGTATCTACATGGGAAGCTCCCGCGGTATCCAGTTCTTTGCAAATTTCTGTAATGGTATGGTTTCCTCCCATATAAGTTGCAGCCGGTATCTTCTGTTTCTGTGCACATGCCCCCAGCATCAGGCACAGGAGCATAACAACAGCTGATAATTTCATTGCCGTTTTGGTTTTATTCTGCCTGTTCCATAGATTAAACGCTCCGCCACAAAACATCCTGCCAATTATAACTGTGATCCGTTTCTTCCTCATCCATAAACCTCTTTCTTATGATCCGCATATTTTACATATTTTTTAAGATTACCTTACGGTTTCATTTATGTAAATAGTATGGTTTCAAAATTAAAGAAATATTTATTTTTATTGCTCTGTTTGTGGAACATTCAGCAACGCTTTCGGCAGATATCACATCTGTCCTGAAAAGCAAAGTAACCGAATGAATTGCTTCTTATGCCACATGGATTCAGGCTTTATTCGGAAATGTTTTGTTATTCTTTTTTACTCCGTCTCCCTCAGCCGCTCCACGATCGTCTGCTTTCCAACCACACGATAGACCACAAGCGGAACCCCCGCGCCGATCACGGTAAAGATCAGTGCCGCAAGCACGACCGGACCGATGGTATACTGAAACCGGAAAAACCAGAACATTTTTTCAATCATCTTTCCCATAAACGGCTCAGATGCCACAACAAGAATAAGCGAAATGACAATCGCCGCAAACGTATACAACAGTCCCTCATACACAAGCATCCGCTTCAACTGGCGTCTGGTCATGCCAACCGACTGCAGCACAGCAAACTCCCTGCGTCTTGCAATCATCCCCGTGAGGATGGCATTCAGGAAATTTAATGTTCCGACCACGGCGATCACACCGGAGAGAACACCTCCAAGCAGCAGAAACATCCCACGGAACGAATCAAACTCTTTTTCGTAGGAAAATTTCGATTCATAGCTGTACAGCGGCTCGACCTGTTCCGTATAATTTTTCAAAAAACTTTCCATTGCTCTTGCACTCTGATTGTTTTTCATATCAAACATCATATGCATGACATCTTTTGTCCCGGTATCTTTGATAAACGTATCGCTTCCAAGCACAAACTGCGGCGATCCATAATACCGGCAGCTCATCGCGGAAGGCACCAGAATCTCCGCCACCACCGTATAGGTTTTTTGTGTATAATCATCTGCTTCCACGTCACATGCACCTTCGTAGCTGTCAATCTCTTCCTCCGGGATCTCTTTTCCAGTCTCTGCATTAAAATATTTCCAACTGTTTACATACCTGAGTGTCACCTGATCGCCCACCCCGACCCAGTTACTGTGATCAACTTTTTTGTCATAATCATCCTGCTTATAGACTGCCGCAATGGCATTCTCCTGATCCAGAGCTGTGACATCGCCTTTGAGCACCTTTACTTTCTGAAGCGGAAATGCATCCATTCCATACAACTGAATATCGTCATAATAACTGCCATCATCTGCCTGTTCCTTCCAATTGAAATAACCCTTTTCCTGCTCTTTTGTCATAGTATGTCCCATGGATGTAAAATACGCCAGCATATCTTTTTTCTTTATTTTTTCCAAAACCCGGGTTGTCTGTCCGTAGACACATCCACTCTCTTTAACGCCATTTTGCGCGAGCACGGTCTGCATTGCAGAATCTTCTACTGCTTCATCGGAAGAATGGAAGCCTTTCTGCACGTTAAAATAATCCGCATTGGCAAACACAAAGTCGCTCACACAGAAATGTTTCAAATACAGATCCATATCAAATCCGTTTGCAAACATAACGGTCAGATTTAAAAGAACAACCGCAAGGGAGAGGGAAATGACAACAAGAACCGTTTTCTTCCGGTTCCGTCCCACGTTTGCCCATGCCATACGCCCCAAAGATGCCGGTTTTTTTGCCGCTTTTGCTTTTTTTCTGCCACAGTCTGCCTCCGTATAGCGCACCGCTTCGACCGGGGATACCTTTGCAGCGATCCTCCCCGGCTTATTGCAGGATAAAAATACGGTGACCAGTGAAAAAAGTGCTGCTCCCACAAATACCCACGCATGCAATTTTATAACCGCTGTCGTGTAAGTCGTCTGTGCCATGACAGCCGGTGCCAGTCCCACGCCGATTCCAAATCCCAGAAGAAGTCCCGCCGGAATTCCAATAACTGATAAAAGGACTGCCTGCAGCCGGATCCGCTTAAGCTGCCGCCCGGTCATGCCGATCGTTTTTAACAGTCCGTAGAAACGGATATCGTTGGTGACGGAAATCTGAAACACATTGTAAATGACCAGGTAGCCGGTAAATACAATGAGCACAAGCAATGCCACAATGGCTGCAATGCTTTCCGCATTCAGATTGCTGCTCGACTGCGCACCGGTATAGCCCCAGTTTACACCAAATGCAATAT
>ERZ773136.3078-NODE-3078-length-12894-cov-3.802243_pt1 | contig 12894 bp, 8 predicted proteins | sample MGYA00580855_ERZ773136 | MGnify/ENA primary metagenome ERZ773136 (study PRJEB29015, sample SAMEA2737860) | human gut metagenome | biome: human gut; feature: human-associated habitat; material: faeces | place: China | collected 2012 ... | reverse complement strand
GCTGTCACAATGACGTGGAGCCCCTGATCTCCGCCCAGTGGTTCGTGAAGATGGAGCCTCTGGCCAAGGAGGCCCTGCGGGTGGTGAACGAGGGCGAAGTGAAGTTCGTCCCCGAGCGCTTCTCCAAGACCTATACCAACTGGATGGAAAACTGCCATGACTGGTGCATTTCCCGTCAGCTCTGGTGGGGCCATCAGATCCCCGCGTGGACCTGCGATGACTGCGGCCACATCAACGTGAAGCGGGAGGATCCCACCGTCTGCGAAAAGTGCGGCAGCACCCACCTGACCCGGGAGGAGGATGTGCTGGACACCTGGTTCTCCTCTGCGCTGTGGCCCTTCTCCACGTTGGGTTGGCCGGAGCAGACCGCCGACCTGAACTACTGGTATCCCACCAGCGTCATGGTCACCGGCTATGATATCATTTTCTTCTGGGTGGCCCGAATGATCTTCTCCGGCTGCGAGCAGATGAAGAAGATCCCCTTCCACACCGTTTTGATCCATGGCCTGGTGCGGGATGATAAGGGCCGCAAGATGTCCAAGTCTCTGGGCAACGGCATCGACCCCCTGGAAATGGCGGAAAAGTACGGCGCGGACGCGCTGCGCTTCAACCTCATCACCGGCAACTCCCCCGGCAACGATACCCGGTTCTACACCGAAAAGTGCGAGGCCATGCGGAACTTCGCCAACAAGCTCTGGAATGCCTCCCGGTACGTGCTCATGAACCTGGGCGAGGATTTTAAGCCCCAGCTGCCCAAGGAATTGGAGATTGCCGACAAGTGGGTGCTCTCCAAGCTCAATTCGCTGATAAATGAAGTCGACGACGACCTCGGCAGTTACCGCATAACCGAAACGGCGCGTGCGCTATCCGATTTTGTGGACAAGCTTTCAAACTGGTATGTCCGCCGTTCGCGCGAGCGCTTCTGGGTAAGCGATATGACAGAGGACAAGATAAACGCATATATGACGCTCTATACCGTACTCGTCACATTCTGCAAGCTCGCCGCTCCGATGATTCCTTTCATGACAGAGGATATCTACAGAAATCTTGTCTGCTCTATTGACAAGAGCGCACCGGAGTCAATTCATCTGTGCGACTATCCTGTAGTTGATGAGAAGCTGATTGACAAAAAGCTCGAAGCTGATATGGATGAGGTACTAAAGGTTGTAGTACTCGGACGTGCATGTCGTAACGAGGCAAATATCAAAAACCGTCAGCCAATCGGAAAAATGTTTGTAAAGGCTCCGGAAAAACTGGATGAATTTTATGTGGATATCATCGCAGACGAGCTCAACGTAAAAGAGGTTGAGTTCACTGATGATGTATCACACTACACCACATACAAATTCAAGCCACAGCTTAGAACAGTGGGTCCTAAGTATGGTAAATTCCTTGGCCAGATTAAGGCAGTTTTAGCTGAGCTTGATGGTCATAAGGCCATGGAGGAGCTTAACAGCACCGGCTCTCTCAAGCTTGACAGCATTAGCGATGAAGTTGTATTATCTAAAGAGGATTTACTTATCGAGATGACTCAGATGGAGGGCTATGTGACACAGTCTGACAACAATATAACCGTTGTTCTTGACACCAACCTCACTCCTGAGCTTATCGAGGAAGGTTTCGTAAGAGAAATCATCAGTAAGATCCAGACAATGCGTAAGGACGCAGGCTTTGAGGTTATGGACCACATCGCTGTGACATACGAGGCAGATGAGAAGCTTTCAAATGTATTTGAAAAGTTTGGTGATGAAATCAAGACCGAGGTTCTTGCCGTATCAATTAAATCAGGCGAACTTAAGGGTTATGAAAAGGATTGGAAGATTAATGGTGAGGCTGTTAAGCTTGCAGTTGAAAAACAATAATCTCTGCACGAGAGGGAGCATTAATTTGCTCCCTTTTAGTGCCATAAGGAGGAATAAAATGAGAGATAATACGTTTAGCAAAAAGGTGTTTATTAAGACTGTATCAGACAATTTAAAAAATAAATATCGTAAGACTATAGATGATGCCACACAGCAGGAACTTTATCAGGCTGTATCAGAGGCCGTAAAGGATGTCATTATGGATGAGTGGATTGCCACACAGAGAGTGATGGACAAGGACGATCCAAAGGTTGTTTACTATATGTCCATGGAGTTTTTGATGGGAAGAGCTCTCGGCAACAACCTTATAAATCTCTCAGCATACAAGGAGGTCAAGGAGGCTCTCAATGAGATTGGTGTGGATATCAATGCTATTGAGGACCAGGAGCCTGATCCGGCACTTGGAAACGGTGGACTCGGAAGACTGGCAGCGTGCTTCATGGATTCACTTGCCACACTCGGATATCCTGCATACGGCTGTGGAATCAGATACAGATATGGTATGTTCAAGCAGCAGATTTCAGACGGCTTCCAGATTGAGGTGCCTGACAACTGGCTCAAGGACGGATATCCATTCGAGCTTCGTCGTCCGGAGTATTGCTATGAGGTCAAGTTTGGAGGATATGTGCAGGAGAGCACAGATGAAAACGGAGAGCTTCATTTCGAGCAGAAGGACTATCAGTCGGTGCTTGCAGTGCCTTATGATATGCCTATAGTCGGTTATGACAACAATGTGGTCAATTCTCTCATGATATGGGATGCAGAGCCAAAAAACGGCTTCTCGCTCGAGTCCTTTGACCAGGGTGACTACGACAAGGCAGTGGAGCAGGAAAATCTTGCAAGAAACCTTGTTGAGGTGCTCTATCCAAACGATAACCATGTAAAGGGCAAGGAGCTTCGCTTAAAGCAGCAGTATTTCTTTGTATCAGCAAGCATCCAGCGTGCACTTGCAAGGTTTAAAAAGCATCACAGCGATTTAAAAGATCTTCCGAATAAGGTCGTTTTCCAGATGAACGATACTCACCCTACAGTTGCAGTCGCAGAGCTTATGAGAATCCTTGTGGACGAGGAACATCTGTCATGGGATGATGCATGGGATATCACTACAAGATGTGTAGCCTACACTAACCATACAATCATGGCTGAGGCGCTTGAGAAGTGGCCAATTGAGATATTCCAGAGACTGCTTCCTCGTGTATACCAGATTGTTGACGAGATAAACAGAAGATTTGTGATGCAGATTAATGAGAGATATCCTGGCAATGAGGACAAGGTAAGAAAGATGGCTATCCTCTATGACGGACAGGTCAAGATGGCAAATATGGCTATCGTTGCAGGCTATTCTGTAAACGGTGTTGCAAAGCTTCACACAGAGATACTTAAGAATCAGGAGCTTCATGATTTCTATGAGATGTTCCCTGAGAAGTTCAATAACAAGACAAACGGAATCACACAGCGTAGATTCTTAGCCCATGCAAATCCACTCCTTGCAGACTGGGCAACAAAAAAGGTAGGAGCCGGCTGGATTACAGATCTTACAATGCTTTCAAAGCTCAAGGCTTATGCGGACAGCCCTGTTGCACAGCAGGAGTTTGCTGAGATTAAGAGAGCAAACAAGGTGCGTTTAGCAAAGTATATCAAGGAGCACAATGGTATTGATGTAAATCCGGATTCTATCTTTGATGTGCAGGTTAAGAGACTTCACGAGTACAAGAGACAGCTCATGAACATCCTTCATGTGATGTATCTGTACAACAAGATTAAGGAAAATCCGTCTATGGATTTCTATCCTAGAACATTCATTTTTGGAGCAAAGGCAGCAGCAGGCTACAGAAATGCAAAGAAAACAATAAAGCTCATCAACAGTGTGGCTGATGTGATAAATAACGATGCTTCTATTGGCGGCAAGCTCAAGGTAGTATTTATCGAGGATTACAAGGTATCCAATGCCGAGATTATTTTTGCGGCAGCAGATGTCAGCGAGCAGATTTCCACAGCAAGCAAGGAGGCATCCGGAACAGGAAACATGAAGTTTATGCTCAATGGAGCGCTCACTATCGGAACTATGGATGGTGCCAATGTCGAGATGTTCGATGAGGTAGGGGCTGACAACATGTTTATCTTTGGAATGAGCTCTGATGAGGTCATCTCACACGAGAACAGACATGACTACAATCCTGTTGATGTATATAATAACGATGCCGAGCTAAGAAAGGTAGTAAACCAGCTTGTAGACGGCACATATTCACCAAATGACCATGAGCTTTTCAGGGAGCTTTACAACTCACTGCTCAATCCACAGCAGGGACAGGTGGCTGACCGCTACTTTATCCTCGCAGACTTCCGCTCATATGCAAATGCACAGCAGAAGATTAATGATTATTACAAGAACAAGAGCGCATGGAGAAAGAGTGCACTGCTCAATATCGCACATGTAGGAAAGTTCTCTTCAGACAGAACAATCCAGGAATATGTGGACGATATCTGGCATCTTGACAGAATTACCGTAAATATGGCAGGAGTATAGGATTTTGGAAAAAGTTATCGCAAAGTCTGGTATCAGTGGAAGCACGCTTAAGCTTATAGCCATTTTTACCATGCTTATAGACCATATTGCGGCAACGGTTATTCTTCAGATGATAAATAACGGGATAGGTGGACAAACGCTTATTGATATCTACTGGGTCATGCGTTCTATAGGGCGCATGGCCTTTCCTGTTTTCTGCTTCCTGCTTGTGGAGGGCTTCAAATATACACACAGCAGGGAAAAATATGCTGCGAGGATGTTTATATTCGCGCTTATCTCTGAGATACCGTTTGACCTTGCAATAAACAATACAGTGCTCGAATTTAAGAGCAACAATGTGTTTTTTACACTGCTTTTAGGCTTGCTTGCCATCACAGTGCTTGATTGGCTTAAGTCGGTCGATAAAATAGAAAAGGCATCCTCTGCAGTCAAGTGGTTTTTTGTCACACTGATCAGGTGTATAGTAATGGTATCAGTAGTGCTTGTTATGATGATTATTGCAGAGTTTGTGCTTTGCTGTGATTATGGTGCGGCGGGTGTAGGGTGCATTGTCATGATGTACCTGCTTTCTTCAAACCGGGATGTTGCATTTGCCGTGGCAGTCATACTGCTTGGACTTTTCTCAGGTACCATAGAGTTTTTTGCACTTTTTATGCTTATACCGCTTCGCTATTACAATGGAAAAAGAGGCATTTCACTAAAATATGTCTTTTACGCCTTTTACCCGGTGCATCTTTTTGTACTGTACCTGATATGCAGGCTTGCTATGGCTGCTGTTCACACCTAAAAGAGTGACAGACAACGATTAAAATGGGGGAATAGATGAAAAAGCTTTTAAAAATCATACCGGCACTTGTGTTTGCTGCCTGTTGCTTTATGTTCGCTGCAAAATGCTTAAAGGCAGGAGGGTTTACAGGTGCTATAGCTGATTTTCCTACAGCTATACACAGGGCAGTAAAGGGGCAAATGCAGACCACAACAGACTATTTAAACGGCGAACAGACAGAGTACGATGAGTCAGTATTTACAGGGGAATATCACTACTACTACGAGAAGCTGTCAGATGATGACAAGCTTATTTACAGGCAGATTTATGCGATGATGCAAAAGCGCATGGATGGAATTTCGTTAAATACTACAGACACTGACAACGTAAGCCGTATACAGCAGTTTGTGCTGCTGGACAATCCACAGTTTTTCTACATAGAAAAGAGTCAGTATACTGTGAGAAACAGCATCATTTTTTCGCCTGTATACAATATGTCTGAGTCTGATATCGACAACGCAATAAGTACGATTTCAGGCTATGTGTCAGCCTGTATGGCAGGTATCGATGAAGGTGCATCGGATTATGACAAGGCTGTGCATTTCTATGAATATGTGATAGAGCATGCCGAGTATGAGGAAAATTCTCCTCACAACCAGGATATGTACTCAGCAGTGCTTGGAAGGACGGTCTGTCAGGGCTATGCGATGATGTTTAAGTATCTGTGTGACCGGGCCGGTATCAGCTCACTTATTGTGACAGGCACCACATCTGATGCAAACCACGCCTGGAATATGGTATATCTGGACGGTGCGTGGTGTGCAGTGGACTGTACCTACGGTGATGGTGATTATCTGGGAAAGGGCATATCATACAGCTGGTTCGGAGTGCCACTTGATGTTGTAAAGCTTACACGTACATTGGACAATGAGGATATGCTGCCGCAGGAAGCGACTGTGGAGGATGACTATTATTACAGGAATGGGCTGTATTTTACATCCTACGACCTTAAAGTCTTACAGGGCATGACAACGTCATCTAACTATATCACGTTCAAGTTTTCGGACAGAGAAACCTATGATACTGCATGTCACAGTCTTTTCGAGAAGGGTGACTACAAATATCTGATTCCGACAGCAAGAGGCGGCACTATCACATATATGCAGGAGCCTAATTCGCTTGCAGTGTTTATACACATAGAGTTGGGAAGCTGATAAACTTGAGGAGATAGCCGCCCGCCCTTCATGGGGTGTGCCACCCGGCGAGTACTGTGGCAGAACAATTCGTAAGAATTGCGTTAATTTGTCAGGTGTCGAATTTCGGCTCAAGGTTTGTGTACATTCGCCAGATGCACACTTTCGGCGCGGCGTACGTCTGTGGCATACGCTTTCATAATTCCTTAGCCTAGTGGGAGTAAATGCCGCCTCAAACAGAGTTTATCAGGCGCAAAAAATCAAACGCGCTTTTTACTTTTATCATATGAGGCAGGCTGTGTTGCTTGAACGAGTATTTTTTGCGCCCACTTTTGTTTGAGGCGGCATGTAACTCCCACACGGCACGTCATAAATCAAGCGTATGACACAGGCGAACACCACGACGCAAGTGTCCAGCTGTCGAATGAACATAAACAATCGCGGGAGCCGAAAACGACACCGACAAATTAGCAATTTGAAACGAGTTCTGCCACAGTACCCGCCGGGTGGCACAACCCATGAAGGGCGGGCGGCGATACAAAAATAAAGAAAGAGGAATCCAAATGTCATTTTGTCATCTTCACACCCATACCGAGTACAGCCTGCTCGATGGGTCAAACAAGATAAAAGAATATGTAAAGCGCGTAAAGGAGCTTGGCATGAACTCTGCCGCAATCACAGACCATGGTAATATGTACGGTGTGGTGGAGTTTTACAAGACGGCAAAGGCAAATGATATCAATCCGGTCATAGGCTGCGAGGTATATGTGGCGCCAAATTCACGCTTTGACAGGGAGACAAGTCACGGTGATGACAGGTATTATCATCTGATTCTGCTTGCTGAAAATAATACAGGCTATGCCAATCTCATGAAGATAGTGTCAATAGGGTTCACAGAGGGCTATTATTACAGGCCGAGAGTGGATTTTGAGACGCTTGAGAGATATCACGAGGGGCTTATATGCCTGTCTGCCTGTCTGGCAGGAGAAATTCCCAGATACATCGTCAGAGGCTTTTATGACGAGGCGAAGGAGATTGCAAGGAAGTATCAGGACTGCTTTGGAAAAGACAGCTTTTTCCTTGAGCTGCAGGATCATGGCATTGATGACCAGAAGCTCGTGAACCAGCAGCTTCTTAGGATGAGTAAGGAGCTTGGAATAGGGTTAGTATGTACTAATGACGTGCACTATACCTACGAATCCGATGCGGAGGCGCATGATGTGCTTTTGTGCATCCAGACCGGCAAAAAGGTGTCGGATGAGGATAGGATGCGTTATGATGGCGGGCAGTTTTTCGTGAAGAGCGAGGAGCAGATGAGAGCGCTTTTCCCATATGCCACAGAGGCCATTGAGAATACACAGAAAATTGCCGACAGATGCAATGTAACGCTTGAGTTTGGCAATTACAAGATTCCAAAGTATGAGGTGCCAGATGGCTATGACAGCGCCGAAGCCTTCCTCACAGAGCTCTGCGAGAAGGGCTTTAGAGAGAAGTATATAGGCTGTGGCGAGTATAGTGATGAGGAGCTAAAAAAGATACATGCCGATATGGACTATGAGCTTGGTATCATAAAGACCATGGGCTTTATAGAGTATATTCTTATCGTGTGGGATTATATCAACTGGTGCCGCACGCACGACTGCTGGGTAGGCCCGGGACGAGGCTCAGCGGCGGGAAGCAGGGTGTGCTACTGTACCGGGATTACGGATATTGACCCGGTTAAATACAATCTGCTCTTTGAAAGATTCTTAAACCCTGAGCGAGTTTCCATGCCTGATATCGACGTGGATTTTGAATACGCGGAGAGATACCGCGCCATAGAGTATGTTCAGGAGAAGTACGGACACGATTCGGTAACGCAGATAGTCACTTTTGGTACGATGGCGGCAAGAGGTGTCATAAAATCAGTCGGAAAAGCGCTGGATTTCCCATATGCAGAGACTGACAGGCTTGCAAAGATGGTGCCTCAGGAGCTGAATATCACAATTGACAAGGCACTTCAGATGAACCCTGAATTCAAGGGCATTTACGAGAGTGATGCAAGAGTGCATGAAATGATAGATATGGCAAAAAGGCTCGAGGGACTGCCAAACCATACTTCCGTGCATGCAGCAGGAGTGGTAATCTATCCGGGGGTGGCGAGCGATTATGTGCCTCTTGGAAGGGCAAACGACGGAAGCCCTACCGCAGAGTACAACATGGTGCAGCTCGAGGAGCTTGGACTTTTAAAGATGGATTTTCTGGGGCTTCGTACACTCACGGTGCTAAAGGATTCCGTGAAGAATATCAAGGCGTCAAGGGGCATTGATGTGGATATAGACCATATTGATTTCAACGATAAGGGCACACTTGACTTTATCGGAACAGGAAAGACGGAAGGGGTATTCCAGTTAGAGTCTGCCGGTATGCAAAGCTTCATGAAGGAGCTCAGTCCACAGAGCTTTGAGGACATCGTGGCCGGTATTTCGCTCTACCGTCCGGGCCCTATGGATTTCATTCCCAACTATATAAAGGGCAAGAACAATCCAAAGGAGATAAGCTATGTGACACCTGAGCTTGAGAGTATTTTAGAGCCGACCTACGGCTGTATAGTATACCAGGAACAGGTCATGCAGATAGTGCAGAAGCTCGCGGGCTATACAATGGGACAGGCGGACAACATCCGCCGTGCCATGAGCAAGAAGAAGCAGTATGTCATCGACGCAGAGCGCCAGAGCTTTGTGTACGGAGACAAGGAGCGTGGCATAAAGGGCTGTGTGGCAAACGGCATAGATGAAAAAGCCGCAAACAGCATATACGATTCGATGGTTGATTTCGCTAAGTATGCGTTCAACAAATCGCATGCTGCCGCATATGCGAAAATCAGTGTTCAGACTGCATGGCTCAAAAACTACTATCCGGTCGAATTTATGGCAGCGCTCATGACTTCTGTTATAGACAATTCCGCCAAGGCGGCGCAGTATCTTTACAGCTGTCGTGATATGGGTATTAAGGTGCTTCCACCGGATATTAACTGTGGACAGGGCGAGTTTACCGCAGAGGGCGACCATGTCAGATATGGTATGTATGCCATCAAATCACTCGGCAGGCCGGTCATAGACCAGATAATCGAGGAGAGAGAAAGTGGCGGCAGATTCCGCACACTCTCTGATTTTATTGAGAGAACCTGCCAGAAGGAGCTTATCAACAAGCGTGCGATTGAGAATCTGATAAAGGCTGGTGCCTGTGATTCACTCGACGGCACGAGAAAGCAGATGGCAATGGTGTATGCATCGATTGTGGACAGGGTGCAGCATGACAAAAAGTCAACTATGGCAGGGCAGATGAGTCTGTTTGATCTGGTCTCAGACGAGGACAGGCAGTCGTTTGAGCTTAAGTACCCAAATGTTGGTGAATATGATGCAGAGGAGGCTCTTGCATATGAAAAAGAGGTGCTTGGCATCTATTTAAGCGGACATCCTCTGGAAAAATATGCAGCTGCTCTAAAGAAAAACATCACAGCAAATGCGATAGATTTTGAGCTCGAAGAGGAGAGCGGTGCCGTTAAGATAAAGGACAATGCGCACGTGGTAATCGGAGGCATGATAGCAACAAAGACTATTAAGTTTACCAGGTACAATCAGGCTATGGCTTTTATCACGATAGAGGATCTGACAGGAACAGTCGAGGTTATTATTTTTCCAAGAGATTACGAGCGTTATCAGAGATATTTACAGGATGATGCTAAAATATTTGTTATCGGACATGCGACAGTCGAGGATGAGCAGAACGGCAAGATAATCTGCGAGAAAATCATACCGTTTGATGAGCTTCCGAAACAACTTTGGCTTAAGTTTGATACGATGGATGACTATAAGAAAAATGAGAGCAGGCTTCTTGAGACAATCCGTGAATCAGACGGAGCAGATGAGGTCATAATTTACATCGCAGATACAAAGCAGATGAAGAAACTTGGCAGAAATTATTCCGTAAATGCAAATAATGAACTCATGGAGCAGCTTTTGGAATTTTTAGACAAAGAAAATGCGAAAATTGTTGAAAAGAATATTGAAAAATTATGCTAAAACAAGTACAATAGATTGGGATTAGAATAAATGATAATTTTTTAACATATGGAGGTTATACCAATGGCAAAAGAGATTAACACAATAGGTGTACTTACAAGTGGTGGTGACGCACCGGGAATGAACGCAGCAATTCGTGCCGTTGTTCGTCAGGCTCTCTCAAAGGGCAAGAAGGTTAAAGGAATCAAGAGAGGATACGCAGGTCTGTTAAATGAAGAGATCGTGGATATGGATTCAAAGAGCGTTTCAGACACAATCTCACGCGGTGGTACAATCTTACAGACAGCCAGATGTAAGGAGTTCGTTACAGCAGAGGGACAGCAGAAGGGTGCTGAGATCTGCAAGAAGCATGGTATCGATGCTATCGTAGTTATCGGTGGTGACGGATCCTTCCAGGGTGCGCAGAAGCTTGCTGCACTTGGCATCAATACAATCGGTCTTCCTGGCACAATCGACCTTGATATCGCATGTACTGATTACACAATCGGTTTTGATACAGCCTGCAACACAGCTATGGAGGCTATCGACAAGGTACGTGATACATCTACATCACACGAGAGATGCTCAATCATCGAGGTTATGGGACGTGGAGCCGGATACATTGCATTATGGTGCGGTCTTGCAAACGGCGCTGAGGAAGTATTACTTCCTGAGAAGTATGACAACAACCTTGAGGCACTCATCGAGAGAGTAGCTCACGCAAGAGAGCTCGGTAAGCAGCATTACATCATCATCAATGCTGAGGGTGTAGGACATTCACAGGAGATGGCTAAGGAAATCGAGGCTGCAACAGGCATCGAGACACGTGCAACTATCCTTGGACATATGCAAAGAGGTGGAAGCCCATCATGCAAGGATCGTGTATACGCTACAATCATGGGCGCTATGGCAGTTGATTTACTCTGCGAGGGCAAGTCAAACAGAGTTATTGCCCACAAGGATGGCAATTTCGTAGATTTCGATATCGACGAGGCACTTGCTATGAAGAAGAGTGTAGACGAGTACATGTACGATATCTCTAAATCTCTGGTTTAGTATCTAATATAGTTACGATAAATATGAATGCCCTTGTATCCGGCACATCAAATGCAGGTAATTGCGTGCATGTGCCGGTGCAGGGGCATTTATGCATTCGTAGAAATCTGATTAATCATAAATGAGGGGCAAAATACTTTTTGACCCTCATATCATCAATATAGAAAGAGAAGAAAATGATTACAAGTGCATCAAACAAAAGCATAAAAAATGTGCAGGCTCTTTTAAGCAAGGCAAAGGAGCGGAAAAAGCAGGGCGTATTCGTGGTTGAGGGTCCAAAGATGAGCTTTGAGGCGCCATATGACTGGGTAAGTGCCGTATATATGTCTGAGTCATTTTTTAATGATGACAGGTTTAAGGAAGGGAAGAAGCGTTTCCTTGACAAAACAGAAATAGTGAGTGACTCGGTGTTTAAGAGCATGTCTGACACGCAGACTCCGCAGGGCGTGCTTGCTGTAGTAAAGATGCCGCACTATGATATAGATGAACTGTTTAAGGGGGACAAGACAGAGCTTCTTGTGCTTGAGAGTATACAGGATCCGGGAAACTTAGGCACTATGGTCCGTACCGGTGAGGGCGCAGGTGTAAGCGGTATTATAATGAATCGCACAACAGTGGACATTTTTAATCCAAAGACTGTGCGCTCAACCATGGGCTCACTCTACCGTGTGCCGTTTTACATCACAGATGACCTTCCGGAGGCTATAGAGTATGCAAAGTCAAAGGGAGTTTATCTCTACGCAGCTCATTTAAAGGGTAAGTGCTCTTATGACAGACCGGACTACACCGGAGCCTGTGGCTTTATGATAGGAAATGAGGGCAATGGATTATCAGATGAGATAGCTGACATGGCGGACACATATATCCGCATCCCTATGGAGGGAGCTGTGGAGTCGCTTAATGCCGCAATATCAGCCACTTTGCTCATGTATGAGTGCAACCGTCAGAGAAGACTTTTGGGAGAATAATATGCGTATTTGGTTTAAGATTTATACTGACACGCATCTGATGCGTGATATTACAATAGAAAATGATAGTGACGACACACGTACACACAAGATTTTTAAGTCTCTTGAGGATGCCTGCCTTGCATTTGACCTGGGAAAGCCCATCTGGCTTGACAGCAATGTAAGTGATTTCAAGAGGCATGGAAAGACACGCTTTACGAAGGATAATTTTGTGGAGGACATCGACTTTGATTTTCTCGAGATGCATATCATCGAGGAGGATTGATGCCTCATAATGGATATGATGAGTTATTATTGATATAATGATGGTTCGCACACTGCAGGCACGGCGGCACACAAGTACTCTCTCGTTCGCTACGCTACGCCATTAAGAATCTGTAGGAATTATGCCTTTTGGTTTTCGATGCTTGACGAAACCGGCTTTTATGCGCCGTCCATGGCGCATAACGCCTTGCCCCGGCGTCCATGCCGGTGCATTT
>ERZ773136.3061-NODE-3061-length-12965-cov-3.276762_pt1 | contig 12965 bp, 10 predicted proteins | sample MGYA00580855_ERZ773136 | MGnify/ENA primary metagenome ERZ773136 (study PRJEB29015, sample SAMEA2737860) | human gut metagenome | biome: human gut; feature: human-associated habitat; material: faeces | place: China | collected 2012 ... | reverse complement strand
GCCCAGCAGATGGTGGAGATTGCCAAAGCGGTTTCATGGAACGCGGATATCGTGATCATGGATGAGCCCACCTCGGCGCTGACCGAAGGCGAGGTGGCTCACCTGTTCACCATCATCCGCGACCTGCGCGCCCAGGGTAAAGCGATCATCTATATCAGCCACAAAATGGATGAGATCTTTGCCATCACCGATGAGATCAGCGTCTTTCGCGACGGCACCTGGGTGGGGAGCAAAAACACCACCGAATTTACCCGGCAGTCGCTGATCACCCAGATGGTGGGCCGCGAATTAACCCAGCTGTTTCCGAAATTTAATAACACCATCGGCGAAGAGGTGCTGACGGTTCGCAACCTGACGCGTCAGGGCGTGTTCCATGACGTCAGCTTTAGCGTACGCCGTGGCGAAATCCTGGGCGTGGCCGGGCTGGTGGGCGCCGGGCGCAGCGAGGTGATGGAAAGCCTGTTCGGTATGGAGCGCTTCGACAGCGGCGAAGTGCTGATCGACGGGGCGCCGGTGACCATCGATTCCCCCTCCGTGGCGATTGAAAAGGGGATGGCATTATTAACCGAAGACCGGAAAAAGTCGGGCCTGTTTCTGGTGCTGTCGGTGCTGGAAAATATGAGTATCGTCAAAATGCCGGAATATATCGGCAAGAGCGGTTTTGTCCAGCACGTGAAAATGGCCGAAGACTGCATGGAGCAAATACGCCGGCTCAATATTAAAACGCCGACGATGGATCAAATTATTAATAACCTCAGCGGGGGGAATCAGCAAAAGGTCCTGATTGCGCGCTGGCTGTTAGCGCAACCGAAAATCTTAATTCTCGATGAGCCGACCCGCGGTATCGACGTCGGGGCGAAGGCGGAGATTTATCATCTGATCAGTGAACTGGCGAATCGGGGGGTGGCGGTGATTATGGTCTCCTCTGAGCTGCCGGAAATCCTTGGCATGAGCGATCGGGTCATGGTGATGCATGAAGGTCGTATCACCGGCATCCTGGAAAAAGACGAAGCCGACCAGGAAACCATTTTGTCGTTGGCATCCCATTGAGGCACAGAGAATGAGTAATATGAAATTAACGGCGGCTCCGGCCAGCGAGGGTTCCTCCTTCTTCGCTAATTTGCGGCATAAAATGCCGAAAGATACCGGCATCTTTGTGGTGATGCTGGTGATTGCCCTGACCTTTGAAATCGCCGGCTGGTATGTTCGCGACCAGTCGTTCCTGCTCAATACCAACCGGCTGGTGCTGATTGTGCTGCAGGTGGCGATTATCGGCATCATCGCCGTGGGCGTCACCCAGGTGATCATCACCACCGGGATTGACCTCTCCTCCGGCTCGGTTATTGCCCTTGCGGCGGTGGTGGCGGCCAGCCTGGCGCAAACCTCCGATAGCCTGTCGCCAATGTTCCCGGCGCTGGTCAACCTGCCGGCGGTGATCCCCATTTGCGCGGGGATCGGCGTCGGCCTGCTGTGCGGCCTGACCAACGGTTTCCTGGTGACGCGGACCGGTATCCCGCCGTTTATCGCCACCCTCGGGATGATGGTTTCGGCGCGCGGTCTGGCGCAGTATTACACTCAGGGCAACCCGATCAGCTTCCTCTCCGACAGCTTTACGGCGATAGGCCAGGGTGCGATGCCGGTGATTATCTTCTTCGTGATCGCCGCCGTGTTTCACATTGCGCTGAAGCATACCCGGTATGGCAAATATGTGTATGCCATCGGCGGCAACATGACCTCGGCCAAAGTGTCCGGCATCAACGTGAATAAATATCTGGTGATAGTCTACACCATCGCCGGGGCGCTCTCCGGGCTGGCGGGGGTGGTGCTGGCGGCGCGCGTCAGCAGCGGCCAGTCGAGTATGGGGATGTCCTACGAGCTGGACGCGATTGCCGCCGCGGTGATCGGCGGCAGCAGCTTAATGGGCGGAGTGGGGCGCATTACCGGCACCCTGATTGGCGCGATGATCCTTGGCCTGATCAAAAGCGGTTTTACCTTTGTCGGCGTCGATGCCTATGTGCAGGATATTATTAAAGGCATCATTATCGTTGCGGCAGTAACCATCGATATGCGTCGCAACCGGAAAAAACACTAATCTTATCAACGGGCGGCAACGGCGAAGGATGTCGTTACCGCCCGTCCTGCCCAGAAATAAACAAAATACTCCCCGCCAGGCTCCGCCTGTCTGTTTTGCCCGCGCTGCGCATCCTGTACAGTTTCGCCACTTCCGTTGTCCATTCGTCAGGGGCCACGCGTGGCCTGCGGTTTCTGGAGTCGTATGAATACACCATCCTTTGGCAAATTCTCGCCGCGCTGGCTAGCGGGAAAAAGGGGCCTTATCGTCACGCTGATCGCGGGGCTGGCGATCCTGGCGCTCGGTCGGGGCATGAATTTGCCGGCCAGAGAGGTTTACCGTGAGAGGCAGATCCGCCAGCTGGAGGAGGATGCGCAGTGGGTGGCGGAACGCCTTGAGCGGCGGATGAACATTCCGGCGCCGCAGCGGGAAGCGACCTGGCCGCTGGCGGCGATGCGCGCCGCTCTCCAGACCCTCGCCCGGGAGCGGCATTATCAGCTGCTGCTGGTGAATGGCGACGGACATCTGCTGGCGGCATCGCACGCGCTGCCGGCCAGCGTGCTGGCCCAGGTGCAGGCGCAGTTCCCGCGAGAGATGCAGCCCCCGCTGTTCGGCAGCCACTACCAGACCATTCAGCCATTCGCCCCGCATCAAAGGATGTTAAGCCGGGCGCTGAACGGCAACGCGGGGCTGGCGGGCTGGAATCTGGTGATGCTGGCGCCGGATGGTGGATTGCCCTCGTTGCTGGTGGCTTACCGCTGGCCGGTGACTATCGGCCTTGGCGCGGTGCTCGCCAGCGCGCTGCTGGCGCTGAGGCAGGCGGCGCGCGCCAGGCGAAAACGCTAATTGCCAACCGCGCCGTCAGGGATGGCGAATCTGCAGGGTGGCGGGCAGGTAGCGCTGAAGCGGCTCCGGGGCCTGACCGTCGATCAGCTGGCTGAGCAGATCGTAGCAGTGCCAGGCCAGCTGGCGATTATCCTGCTGCACGGTATCAATGCGCAGGGAAAGCGAATCATACAGATAGTGATCGTCGAAGCTGGCGAGATGAATATTGGAATCCAGCAGATGATGCTGGCTCATATAGCGCAGCACCCCTTCGAGCAGCCCGCAGGCCGCGGTGAAGAGCGCCTTCGGCGGACGCCCCAGCCGCGCGCAGAGCGCCGCGAACATCTCATAGCCGGAGCTGGGGTGGTAGTTGCCGTTGATCACCCACTCGGGGCGCAGCGTGATCCCCGCCTGGGCCAGGCCCTGGGTGAACCCCGCCAGCCGGTCGCGCGACGGCGACAGCCGCGGCTGGCCGCCGAGAAACCAGAACTCGTCCGCATGCTGAGGCGCGATACGGGAGATCAGCTCGGCCGTTGGGGTGACCGAGTCGGTCATCACCAGCGGCAGGGCGCGGTCACTGGGGGAGCGGTCAAACAGCACCACCGGCAGCTGTTCGCTGAGCTTCTGATAGTCGGCATCGCTGTGCATACAAGAGGCGACAATCAGGCCGTCGACCTGGCGGGCGATCATGTTATTGACCACCACGCTCTCCTGGCCAGGGTTTTCGTCGGTGCAGGAGATAAGCAGCTGCACGCCGGCTTCCCGGCAGAGCGTCTCAAGCTCGTGGGAGAAAACGGCAAACCCGTAGTTGGTGATCTCCGGCACCACCAGACCAATGGTATGGCTGCGGTTATCGCGCAGCGAGCGCGCGTGAATGCTCGGCTGATAGTGCTGTTCGCGAGCGATCGCCAGCACGCGCTCGCGCGTCTCCTGCGCCACGCGCAGCTCTTTACCACGACCGTTGAGTACCAGGCTGGCGGTCGCTTTGGAGACGCCCGCCAGTTCGGCGATATCTTTGATAGTTACGCGTTTGGTTTTCATCAGCACCCGGGAGCCTGAAAGCAAAACGCTTATTCTACCATGCATGGCCGCAGCAGCCAGCGGCAGAATGCCACCGGCGTCGCACCGCTGAAGATGAGCTGCCCCGGATAGCCCGGGAAGAAGCGGCTGCTCATCACCCCCTCGCCATCGTTGATGAAAATCTCCACGCTGGAGCGGTCGATAAAGATCCGCAGGCGTCGCGCCTCGCCGCGCCAGTAGCGGTGATGCATCTCTGCCGTCTGCAGGCCGCGGCGCGACAGACGTAGGCCGTCGCGATTGACGGTGAGCTGCAGGGCGCCGGCAAAGTCCAGCCCCAGCGTGCTGTCGGGGGAAAGGTCAAAGGCCAGCTCCATCGGGGCGAGGGGCAGGGTCTGCCCGCGCCAGCCCTGGGCTTCCCCGCGCAGAGCGGCCAGCTCGCGCAGCGGACGCTGATACAGAGTGCCAGCCTGCCACTCCAGCTCACGCACGCAGGTCATCTGATGGATCCAGCCCTGCGCGCGGGTGGGCTGATGCATCTCTTCCCCGTCGGGGACGCCCATCCAGCCGACCAGCAGGCGGCGGCCATCTTTTGCCTGCATGGTCTGCGGCGCGTAGAACTCAAATCCGCTGTCCAGCTCGTGCAGCGGGCCGTGGTCGAAGATCCCGCGTTCGGCGTCGAAGCGGCCTGCCATCCATACCGCCGGATAGGTATTGAGAAAGCGCTGCGCTTCGCGGGCCAGCCCCTGCGGGCAGCAGATCAGCAGGTGGGTGTCCGCCAGCGGAAAGAGATCCGGGCACTCCCACATGTAGCCGGCGTTCGCCAGGCCGTTCACGTCGTGCCCGGCGATCTCCCCTACCAGGCGCCACTCCCGCAGGTCGCTGGCGGTAAACAGCAGCACTTTGCCGCGCTGTTGCACATCCTGCGCCCCAAGAACCATGTACCAGCGCCCGTCCTGCCGCCACACTTTAGGGTCGCGCACATGGCCGGTATAGCCTTCTGGCAGCGGCAGCACCGGCCCCAGCTTGCGGAAGGTGCCATCGGCATTCTCGGTCGCCAGACATTGCCAGGCGGTGCGCCCGCCGTCGGGGAATTTCACGTTGCCGGTGTAGCACAGAGTCAGGGCGCCCTCGAACTCGACCGCGCTGCCAGAGTAGCAGCCGTTGCGGTCATACTCTTCATCCGGCATCAGGGCGATAGGTTCGTGCCGCCAGTGCAGCAGATCGGCAGAGCTCCAGTGTCCCCAGCACTTATAGGTATGGTCGCAGGCGAGCGGGTTCCACTGATAAAACAGGTGGTAACGCCCGGCGACCTGGCAAAAGCCGTTAGGATCGTTCAGCAGTCCGTTGACCGGCGCCAGATGCCATTGCGGATAATGGCTGTCGGCCAGCGCCTGCGGCTGGCCCTGCATAACGGCCTGCAGGATCGCAGGCAGGCGTGACGGTAATGACATTATTCAGCGTCCGTTTTGTATTTCAGCGTCAGAGAGAGCGCGAAGGCCACGGCGAAGGCGATCGCCATTCCGATAATGTAGTTCAGCAGCGAGCTGGCCTGCACGATAGCCATCCCCGGGATCGCCGTCAGGCCCACCGCGGTCATGTAGACGTGCATCGACACCACCCAGGCGCCGCCGGCGGCACCGCCCACCAGCGCGGCGATAAACGGTTTCACAAAGCGCAGGTTAATCCCGAAGATTGCCGCCTCGGTGATCCCCAGCATCGCCGAAAACGCCGACGGCAGGGTGATGGCTTTTATTTTGGCATCTTTGGTTTTAAACCACACCGCAAAGCAGGCGCCGCCCTGGGCGACGTTGGCCATCGCCCAGATCGGCAGCAGGAAGTTGACGCCAATCGATGGGTTGCCCAGCAGTCCGGCCTCGATGGCATGGAAGCTGTGATGGATACCGGTAATGACGATCACCGAATAGAGGCCGCCGAACAGCAGGCCCGCCAGCCAGCCGGCATGGCTGATAAGCGTGCTGAGGATAAACGAAATGCCGTCGCCGAGCGCGCGACCGGCCGGGCCGATCAGCAGCAGGGCGATAAAGCCGGAGATAATCACCGTCAGGAACGGAGTGAGGATCAGGTCCAGCGCGTCAGGGATCACGCGGCGCAGCCGCTTCTCGACCATGCTCATAAACCACACCGCCAGCAGCACCGGGAAGACGGTGCCCTGGTAGCCGATCATCGCCACTTCGATGCCGAAGAAATTCATGGTGTGGAAGCCGGCGGCGACGCCCCAGGCGTTGGTCAGCGCCGGGTGGGTGAGGATCCCGCCGAGGGTCGCGCCCAGATAGGGGTTACCGCCAAATTCGCGGGCGGCGGTAAAGCCGATCAGGATCGGCAGAATGATAAACGCCGCCGAACTGCACATATCCAGCATGATATAGAGAGCGTTGCTCGGGTCGACCCAACCGTAGGTTTTCACCATCCCCAGCAGGCCCATCAGCAGGCCGGAGGCGACGATGGCCGGAATAATCGGCACGAAGATGTTGGACAGCAGGCGGGCGATGCGCTGGAACGGGTTCAGCTTTTTCGCCGCCAGGTCGGCGGCTTCGGATTTGCTCGATTCGCTGATGCCTGCGGCCTGGATAAAGGCGGCATAGACTTTATTGACCACCCCGGTGCCGAAGATGATCTGCATCTGTCCGGCATTGCGAAAGCAGCCTTTCACCCCGTCGATTTTGCCAATCGCCTGCTGATCGGCGAGCGCGTCGTCGACCAGCACCAGCCGCAGGCGGGGGGCGCAGTGCGCGGCGCTGGCGATGTTTTCCTTGCCGCCCAGCAGGGGAAGCAGTGAGCGGGAAATCTGTTCAAAATCCATAGTACCCTCTAAATGCATGATGATATGGCGTGGGCGGCGCCAGCCGTGGCAGGCGCCGCGAACCTTATATTTATGTGTTATTTACCCTGTCGCCCCGGTTGCCGTCAGAACCAGGTCTCCATTTGCATACCGAACGACCATTCGCCGCCCGATTTGAACCCGTTGCTGCCTAACGCGTCATCGTTGGCGTAGTTGTCCAGTTTTTTGCTCCAGTCCATCCACGATGTATAGAAGCGGATCTCCGGCCGCGAGAAGAAGTCGCCGATGCTGCCCACCTTGAAGGTCGGGGCGAAGGTCAGCTTGTAGAAGCTGCCATTGACCGCATGGCGATCGTTGTAGCCTTCAGGCTGCAGATCCATGTACTGATAGCTGCCCTCCCAGGCGAGGGCGAAGTTCTGCGTCACTTCCTGAATCAGACGCAGGTTGAGGGTGGCCCACTGATAGCTGTCGCCATCGACATAACGATCTTTACTGCTCTGCGCCAGCACGGCCGGGGCAATAAACCAGCGATCGCTCAGCGGCGTGGTGCCGTAGCTGGCGAAGCGCCAGGTATTGGCCCCCGGGCGCAGCGCGCCGTCGGAGCCGATGCCTTTAACCTCGGCGCCCAGCCCGTGGCCGTACAGCAGGGCCGTTTTGCTGGTCCCGTCGCGCAGGCCATAGAAGCTCTCATTGTGCAGGCCCAGCAGGGCATGAACCCCGGTGTTAGCGGCATCGCCTTTCACCAGATTGCCGTTCGCGTCCTGGCGGTCGTCATTATCTTTCGCCCGCATCCCGCTGACCATCATCTGCACCGGGCCGGCAAAGTTATTCATGCTGACGATATAGTTCTGCACGCTGTTGCTGCTGTCGGCGATATCGCCAAAGTTGCGGCCGTATAACGAGAAGTTGCTGCGCAGGCTGTCGTTCCATTTCACGTCGTAGATCCCGCCGCCGGTCCCGGCGAGGAACACCACATCCGAGTCAATCCAGTGGATGTCGAAGTTGTCGCGGTCAAAGCGTTTCCCGGCCCACAGGGTCGAGCCTTTGAACGGGCCTTCGAAGGTCGGCAGGTTGCCCAGCTCGACGAACGCCTGGCGTACGTTCAGGTCGCTGCTGCTTGCCGTCCAGTCGTTATAGGTGGTCTGTCCGTCGGCCACCATCACTTTGAAACGGGTGGTCGCCCCGTTGTCCAGGGTCTGTTTATGTTCGAGGTTCATTTCCACATAGGTGTCGGCCTGGTTGCCCAGGCGACCAATGGCGCCGCCGGTCTCCCCGGCGGGGGTCATATAAGCGCCGGATTTGGTACTGGCGGCCGAGTCGTTCATGATCACCCCGGAACGCGCATAGCCGTGGAACTCAAAGCCGCCGGGCCGTTCGGCTTTTTCTTCCAGTTGAGTGGTGCGCCTGGCCACCTGCTGGGTGGTGGCCTGGGTTTGCAGCTGCTGCTGGGTTAACTGCTGAACTTTCTGCTCCGCTGAGGCGGCGCGGCTTTCGGCAGTGCTGGCGCGGGTCTCGGCGTCCTGCAGGCGTTTTTCCAGGGCGGCGAGACGCGCTTCAATGCTGTTCAGGTCTGTCTGCCCATGGGCGGCGGCGGTGCCGGTTAGCAAAGCAATAAGAATGGCTAACTTCCGTTTTTTATACATGTTGGTGACATCCAAAGGTAAATCAGTGAGTGTGCTAATGTTTGCTAAACCGGTTTAGTTGATATGGTAAACATGTCGGTAACGCGGTGAAAATAAAAATTGCTAAACCGGTTTAAGAATTGTGATGTCGCCAGCAAAGTGGGCCGTTAACCGGCCCAAGGGGATCACAGCGAGCGCTGAAGATCGTCCCTGTAGGGCAGGGCGGTCATGGCGCCTTTGGCGGTGGTGGCCAGCGCGCCGCAGGTTTGCGCCAGCGCGAGGTCGGGAGCCAGGGCTGCGAGGTTATCCGGGATACCGTGGGCGGCGAGGCCGGCGAGTAGCCCGGCGACAAAGGCATCGCCGGCGCCGGTGGTATCGACGGCCACCACCGGGCGGGCAGGGAAGTGGCTAACCTGCCCGCGCAGGGCGGCCTGGACCCCCGCTTTACCCTGGGTCACCAGCAGTAGCGTCGGCTGGAAGCGGGCGTTCAGCCGGGCGATGCCGCTGACGATGTCGTCGCTGCCGCTGATAAACGCCAGCTCCTCTTCCGAAAGTTTTATGGCGTCGGCGAGGGCCAGCGCCCGGTCGAGACAGTCGCGAAGGTCCTGCGGATCCTGCCACAGGTCGCTGCGGATATTGGGGTCGAAGCTGACATAGCCCCCGGCGCGCTTTATCGCCTCCATCGCCGCGAATGTCGTGCTGCGGCTCGGTTCCGCGCTGAGAGCGATGGAGCAGACGTGCAGCCACTGACCGGCGGCAAACGGCGGGAGATCCTCGGGCTGAAGGAACAGGTCGGCGCTCGGACGGACCATAAAGGTAAAGGTGCGCTCCCCGTGACTATCGAGATCGACCACCACCGTGGAGGTGCGCTGCGCCGCATCGAGGCGCATATAGTTCACATCCACCTGCTCCTGCGCCAGGGTGTGACGCATAAAACGGCCGAAGGGATCGTCGCCGACGCGGCCGATAAACCCGCTGTCACCGCCGAGCCGCGCCACGCCGACCGCCACGTTGGCCGGCGCGCCGCCGGGGCATTGCAGCAGGCGGCCCTCTCCATCGGGCAGGAGATCGACGACCGCATCGCCGAGTACCCAGATTTTTCCATTCATACGACAAGCTCCTCTAAGCTAAACTTTATTAAACCGGTTTAGCTCATTAAAGCACAGCCCACCGGTAAGCGGAACGATTGGGTCACGAAACAGGGAGGCGAGGGTAAAAAATGTGAGCCAGGCAGAATATTTCGCCACTCCAGATCTGGACTTTTCCTTCCCCACCCGCTTAGGTATAGTTCAACAGGTCGCGGTTAGCCCCGCCGCGGTGGCCAAAGGTAAAGGAGTGCGTAGCGCGATGAACCCCAGTTTTGGCGATATTTACGATCGGTACCAGAAGCTGACGCTGACTACGCATCTGCCGGCGGTGATCGCCTGCAGTGAAACGCTGAGTTTGGGCAAAGATCAGGGCTTTATTCCGCAGCCGGGCTATCTCTACTTTCTGCTGCAGGGGCAAATGACATTGGCCTTTGGCGATGAGCAGAACCTGGTCGGGATTGTTATCGCGCATATGCCGTTAGGATTACTGGAACATTATTGTCCGTCGGTCGCGCTCTATTATCAGTGTCTGGGCGAGTGCCAGCTGGCGAAAATAACCGCCAGCGATTTTGAGCGAATATTCTTTCATTCGTCGCCGGGCTATATGCAAGAGCTGACCACGATCCTGGCCTATATGGGCATATTTGCCCTTGATGCCCACTATGAACGCGGCAGCCAGACCAGCTTTCAGACCATTAAATCGATGCTGTCGCGCTATTTATATCGCGGCGAAATTGATGGGGGTCAGCATGAGAGCCTGTCGGCATTTATTATTAAACGAACCAATCTCTCGCGCAGCTATGTGTACCAGGTGCTGGCCGCGCTGCGCGAGGGGGGATATATCACGGTGAAAAAAGGCAAGCTGATCTCCATCGACCGTCATATTCCTGAGAAATTCTAAATCCGATTCGGCAGATTCACGCCATCACGTTGCTATTACCGCCAGGGAAAGCGCTAAGCGCGCTTTTTCCCCCGGCCCCGTTACGCCTGAATCTGGCTGTTTTATTTATTTAACCTTGCACTCTGGAGTTATTTTATGACCCTGGACTATGTGGCGCTGGCCATTCTGATCGCCGTGGCCTTAATACTTTTTTATGGCGTGATTGTTATTCACGATATTCCTTATGAAATCGCCAAAGAGCGGCGTCATCCTCATCAGGATGCGATTCATTATGCCGGTTGGGTCAGCTTATTTACCCTCCACGCGCTGTGGCCCTTGTTATGGATCTGGGCGACGCTGTGGCGCGAAGACCGCGGATGGGGGATGCGCCACATTGCCGACGAGCAGCAGGCGCTGCATCAGCGTCTGGAAACGGTGGTCCAGCAGCTGGAACAGGTCCAGCGCGAGGTGGACGTTCTGAAAGCGAAGGAGGCAAAATAATGGAAACGTTAATGTTGCTGACCTACGCCGCGCTATGCATCGTGGTGTTTAAACTTTTTCGCATCCCGCTCAATAAGTGGACCGTGCCGACGGCGGTGCTCGGCGGTATCGCCCTGATTGGCGCGGTGATCTTCGGGATGAACTACAACTTCCCTTATACCGACGTCGGTAACCAGGTGTTTCGCACCGTGCCGATTGTGTCGCAGGTACGCGGCCGGGTGCAGAGCGTACCGGTGAAGCCTAACCAGATGCTGCATAAGGGCGATGTACTGTTTACCCTCGACCCGACGCCGTTCCAGGCGAAAGTAGACGATCTGCAGGCGCAGATAAAAGCAGCCAGTCAGGATGCGCTCTCCTTAAACGCGGCGTTAAGCCAGGCGCAGGCCGAGCTGAGCCGTGCGGTGGCCCAGCGCGACCAGTCGCGGCGGGAGTATGCCCGCTATCGGAAGGGCCATGCCCAGGGCGCCTTCTCCGATCAAATGGTTGATACCCGTCTGCAGACGTGGAAAGCCGATGAAGCCAGCGTCAGCGCGGCTCAGGCGAAGGTGGTTCAGGCGCGTAATGCGCTGGACTCGGTGGTGAAGGGCAAAAACACCACCGTGGCCTCCCTGCTGGCGCAGCTGCAAAAGGCGCAGTTTCAGCTGGAGAACACCGTCGTCCGCGCCCCGGAGGATGGCTATGTCAGTACCGTCGGCTTACGGCCGGGCACCATGTCCACTGCGCTGGGGATGATCCCGCTGATGACCTTTGTGCCGGTGGAGGGCGCCGCCTCGCGGGAGTACGTCGCGGCATTTCGCCAGAACGCCCTGCAGCGTCTGCACAAAGGCGAGCCCGCGGAGCTGATGTTTCCGGCTATCCCGGGCACCGTCTTTCGCGGAGAAGTGGCCGACGTGCTGCCGGCGATTGGCGAGAGCCAGTTCCAGGGGCAGGGCAAACTGCTGACCACAGACGCGCTCAATACCCATGGCCGGGCGCTGGTGGTGCTGAAGGTGACCGATCCGCGATTTGCCGAATACGCTCTACCGCAGGGGGCTACCCTCGAGGCGGCGGTCTACTCGGATCATCTGAAAGAGCTGTCGCTGATCAGGAAGATCCTGATCCGCATGAAGAGCTGGGAAAACTATATCTATCTCGATCACTAAGCCGGCGGGCGCGGGGCGGACGAACCGCCCCGCGCCGCGGTCAGACCTCGCTGTCCACCAGGCCGTCAATAATCACCTGCCGCACCCCCTGCGAACAGGGTTCAATACGCCCGCGCACCCCATAGACGGCCGCCAGAGTATCGGGAGTGATGACCGCGGCCGGGGTGCCGTCGCCGAGCAGCTGGCCCGCCTTGAGCATCAGCACGTGGTCGGCGTGACGCAGGGCAATATTGATGTCGTGCACCACCACCAAGGTCACGATGTTGCGCCGCCGGGTCTCCCGGCGCACCAGATCCATCACGTGAAACTGGTAGTTGAGGTCAAGGGCGCTGAGCGGTTCGTCGAGCAGCAGCAGGCGCGGCTGGCGGATCAGCGACTGGGCGAGACCCACCAGCTGCTTTTGCCCGCCGGAGAGCTGATCGAGGTAGCTCATCGCCAGATGGGCAATCCCCAGCTGTCGCAGCAGCGCCATCACCTCCTCCTGGCGCTGCGGACTGTGGCGTCCTCCGGCGGCGCGCTGGGCAACGATTATCGACTCCAGCACATGCAGATGCACGCCGGCGGGCAGCGTCTGCGGAAGATAGACCACCTGCTCTGCGCGACGTGAGAACGGCTGCGTCAGCAGATTTTCCCCCTCCAGCAGCAGCTCGCCGCGGCAGGGGCCCAGACCCGCCATCGCCCGCATTAACGTTGATTTACCGCTGCCGTTTGGCCCCAGCAGCGCGGTGATTTTCCCTCGCGGCAGATGGGGAACCGTCAGGTTCTCGATCACCTTGCGTCTGGGGTAGCCGGCGCTGAAGTGAGACAGCGACAGCCCGGATAATGTCTGGTCGCTCATACCTGCCCCCGATGACGTAAAATGATGCTCAAAAAGAACGGGACCCCGACCAGGGAAGTGACGATCCCCACCGGAATAATGGCCCCGGGGATCAGGTTTTTCGAGGCGATGGAGGCCAGGGAGAGCACCAGGGCGCCGATCAGCGCGCTGGCGGGCAGGGAAAAGAGATGGTCTTCGC
>ERZ773136.3042-NODE-3042-length-12999-cov-10.438118_pt1 | contig 12999 bp, 10 predicted proteins | sample MGYA00580855_ERZ773136 | MGnify/ENA primary metagenome ERZ773136 (study PRJEB29015, sample SAMEA2737860) | human gut metagenome | biome: human gut; feature: human-associated habitat; material: faeces | place: China | collected 2012 ... | reverse complement strand
CAGAAGCCGTCATATCAGCAGTAGCAAACTATATAGGAGTACCATACACACCACCTGAAGGATTAATAACCAATACCTACATAGTACAAAAGGGTGACTCATTATATAGCATTGCCAATAAACTAGGTACCACTGTTTCAGAATTAAAAAGAGAAAACAATCTTACCTCAAATACACTCCAGATAGGTCAGGTTCTAAGAATACCATCAAAAGAAGTATATGAAGGAGAAACTAATATCTATACTGTAAAAAGTGGTGACTCACTATACAAGATAGCTCAAAACAATAACACTACTGTTGATGAAATAAAAAGATTAAATAGTTTAACATCAAATAATCTCGTAATAGGCCAGACTCTAAAGCTACCAAGCCCTCTTACTCCAGAAAATACTTACACAGTAAAAAGTGGCGATTCTCTATATAAAATAGCCCAAAAATATAATACTACAGTAGATGAACTAAAAAGAGCAAACAACCTTACTTCAAACATTTTATCCGTAGGACAGATTCTAAAACTACCAAACACATCATCAGAAACACCATCATCAAATACAGTAGATTATACCGTTAAATCAGGAGATACGATTTTTATGGGGAATAATGAGTAAAAATATAAAAATAATAAAGAAATTTAAGGCATTTGAAGAAAATATCTTTTTACATGATATAATATTGTTGTTTAAATGAAATCTTTAAAGATATATTATTGTAATTTTATATTAATATGTTAAGTAGTAAGAATGTGACAAAATGTATATCAAAAAACTAATCATAAAAAATTATAAAAGTATTAAAGATGAAACTTTCGTATTTAATAAGGGAATAAATGTTCTTGTTGGAAAAAATAATGCTGGAAAAAGTAATATAGTTTTAGCGCTAAATGAAATATTAGACGATAAATATAATGCTACATCGTATGAAGATAGAATATTTTATTGTAATGAAAATAATGGATATGAAAAAAATTTTAAAATAATTACTGAAATAGATGAAATAAATAATTTGGATTATTCATTATTAGATAATATAAAAAAGAGTACAGGTTTATTAGATATAACTAGTTACTTTAATGAAAGTGATGAGAATTTTGATAACGAGTGGGTAATAAATGATGATGAATTGAAAGAAAAATATCCAGACCTTTTTAATTATAGAGGTACTAATTTATTAATTTGGAAAAAAACTGAAGAATTAAAAAAGATTTTAGATAATATGCAAAAAAAATTGGATATATAAGTATTATGACAAAGATGAAGAACTTAATTTATATAATATAATTCTTAAAGAGGAGGTATGTGTAGATCCATTTTCTGATAAAAAAAGTATTAAATATTATAGAATGTTATATATAAATCAAAATGTTAAAGCTACTTTAATGACAAGTTTATTAATTCCGGCATTTAGATCAACAGAAACTACTTTAAAAATAACAAAATGGTCTTGGTATGGAAAATTGCTCCAAAAAAAATGGAATGATTCATGCAATGAAGAACATCAAGAGGCTATTCAACAAAGTTCGGATGATTTAAAACAAACAATAGGACAAGTATATGCAAATTTAAAAGAAGATATTAATAGTCAATTAAAAACAACATTATCATTAATGAATGTAAAAGTTGATATAAATATGCTTGAAAGTAAAAGCGAAGATTATTACAAAAATATAAGATTATCTGTAAATGATGGAGTAGAAACACCATTAGAAAATAAAGAAAGTGGATTACAAAGTCTTATTATGATAGAATTATTTAAGTTTTATTGTAAAGTTTTTAATCAATCTTCATTGCTTATTTTAGAAGAGCCAGAATTGTTTTTACATCCACATGCTAAAAGAATGTTATCAGATATATTAGAGGATTTTATTACGGGTGGAAAAAATCAGATAATTATTACAACTCATTCGGAAGAATTTATACATAACATTGATATAGAAAATATTAATGTTATACGAAAAACTGTTGATGGAACAAAGAAAAGTAGAATCAATAAGCAAGACTATGGTGATGGTAAAGAATTACAAAAATTAAAAATAGAGTTACAACATAAAAATGCTGAAATGTTCTTTGCTGAAAAAGTAATACTTGTTGAAGGTGAAGAACAAATACTAATTCCAGAAATTGTAAAAAAAATATATGGAAAAAATGTTCTGAATAATAATGATATTTCTATTATAAAAGTAGGTGGAAAGTCGTATTTTAATATTTATAGAAAGGTTTTTCAATTGTAGCCTCAGTATTAAAATTGTCAGTAATTGAAGTCATAGATGTAAGACCGCATAATAAACCGAATAGTCTTGTCACACATATCGTTTTCATGTCATAAGTAATATATGATTTATTTCTTATATCAGTTGTTTATTGAATTTATCAAATAATTCAGGAAGATATTTAATTATAATAGAATATCATTCTTTTATTAAATGTTTATCTTTTTTTAATTCTCTCCTTTGCTTTCTATTCATTACTACAGACCACCTTTATCATGTAGTAATTATATCAAAAATTTATTGCGAAGAAAATTCACTCTTTTTTAATGACTATCTGTGCTTTTTTGGTTAATTATATGTTATAATATATATAATTATTAGTAAAATTCTTTGAGATAGTAAGGAGGCATTATGGATACAAGTAAGTTTGATGTAATAGATAATGTTTTAGTTAGTTATGGAGAAAAAAACAGAAGCAAAAATAGTGTGTACGAAAGATTTGGATATTCTTCCTACTTTTGGGATATTGAAGAAAACGAGGAAGTATTAGAAATTCCTGAAAATTTAGGAATAACCGAAATAGGAGAAGATGCTTTTAACGGTTGTAAAGCAACTAAAATTATTATTCCAGAAGGAGTAGTTAAAATTAACAAAGCTGCATTTGCATCTTTAAGCAAATTAAGAGAAGTTGTTTTTCCAAGTAGTTTAGAGATTATAGGAGAAGATGCTTTTAGAAATTGTCCAAACTTAAAGACAATTCACTTTTCTACTGGCTTAAAAATAATTGAAGAAGATGCTTTTTGTGTTAATAGTTCGTTGGAATATATTAATATTCCAGAAGGTGTTATAGAAATAGGAAAAGGTGCATTTAGAGATAATGCTAAATTGAGAGAAGCAATATTACCACAAAGTCTTGAAAAAATTGGAATTAGATTATTTGAAAAATGTAAATCACTAATCAAGGCAAATGTTCCAGAGAAAATAAAAGAAATACCTGACAAAATGTTTTATGAATGTGTTTCTCTTGAAGATGTATCATTTGCAAAAGATATTACTTCTATCGGATTTCAAACATTTGGGGAGTGCATTGAATTAAACCCATTTGAAATACCAAATACAGTAAAATCATTTGGTGGAGAAGAATTTGGAAGACCTAGGGCAAGAGGAATAACAGGTGCTAGAAAATTTGAAGAACTTCGTCTTCCTAATGGATTAAAATATATTGGGGATTATGATCTATACGGACTTACTGGATTAAAAAGATTATATATTCCATTAAGTGTTGAAGGAATTTCATATGATGTGTGTGAAGATTCAGAAGATTTAGAATTTATTGAAATGCCATTTGGTTTAGATTGCAGTTCAGCATTTTCTTCTAGTGATAAACCTAGACAAATATCATTTATCTATTTAGATGATAATAAACAAGTAAAAAATATATTAGTTGATATGAAATCATTTAATAGTATAGTAAAGTGTAATGATAGATATGTTATTCATGATAGAGAAAAAAATATAATAGTAGTTTCACAGAATAAAATAGAGAGATATAGTATTTCTGATTTATTAAAAATAACAAATTCAAATGATGAATATGAATTACGAAGAAATTATGAAGAACAAACAAAAAATGGTAGATACGATATTATAAATAAATGGTATGAAATGATAAAAAAATCAGGACAGTCAGAACAAACTGAATTACCACAAAGTTTTGTTTTACACACAATTCCATTTGCAGAAGAAGAAATAAAAAGGTATTATCAAAGACATAAATTATTTGATGAGTTGTTATCATTATCAAACTTTGATAAAAAAGAACAAAAGTCTGATTTATTAAAATTGTGCTATTCTATTGGACTATTTTCTGGAAATAAGGAAGAAAGCATAAGAGCATATAATTTTATAAAAAAGAACATTGAAAATGGATTACTAAATGGGGATTATGTTCATTTTACTTATGATACTTTTGATTTAAAGAATGGTTATAATCCTATTTTTGCAGAATTTTATATTAAAAGTTTTGCTGGTAATTATGATACATTTAATAGAGTTAGTTTAAGGATATACAATGAATTTAAAAAAATCTTAAAAGAATTTAAAAAACAAAATGTAGCAACAATGGATATGTCGTTTGTTATGAATTATTTGATTAATCATAAATATGAAGTTCGTTATGGAAATGAAATGCTTGCAGAAGAAATAAAAAAATATATTGATAGTTATTCAAGTGATGATTTTGAAGTTATGCAAGATTTATTTGAAAAGGCAAGAAAAATTGCTGAAAAGCAGTCTAAAAAAATTGCTGATACTACTGATGATAGCAAGGGATATACTTATTTTTGGTCATCAGGAGATAATCCAGTTAATATGATACTCGGTAATGCTGTTAATTGTTGTGCTAGATATAATGGTGCAGGACAAGGCATTATGGAAGCAAGTATGTTTGATGCCTCAGTAAGAAATCTAATAATATATAATAAAGATAAACAAATAGTAGGAAAAGCAACTGCTTATTATAATACAAGAAGAAAATATATATTATTTAATAATGCAGAAATGAGCCAGTCTTTTCAAGCAAAAGCAGGAGATTTGGACAAAAAAGATGTTTTAGATACAATATTAAGAGCTATAAAAGACCAAGTTGAAATATTAAATAGTGATCCAAATAAAGTAAGGGTTAAAAAGGTTGTAATGGGTATGAGATATAATGATTTAGATGACGAAATATATTCGAGGGATTTACCAATTATAACAAAAGAAAAAGCAATGCTACCTAACTTTCATTTTACAGTATCAACAGAAGATGCGTATGAATATGAAGGAGATGCTACTGATCCTAGTTATGGTCAAGTTGTTCTTTGGGAATATGAAAAAAAGAATGAGAGGAAAAAATAATGAATTACGAATTATTAAATGAGATAAAAAATATTTTAAATAATGATTTTGATATAATAACTATTCTTAAAACATTAATTTCATCATATGAAGAAGCAAAAGAATTATTTATTTCAGCAAATGATATTGATTGCAAAAATAATGGAGATATTTTTGATTATGATGTGTTTATTAATTTATTACAACATTCTTTTTCAAAAGATTATTTATATTACAAAGAAATAGAAACAATTAATTTAGATAATCATGTGGCAAAAAAAATATATACATCAAAAGGAATTTGTGGTGTTTCAGTATATAATAATGATTTATATTCAACATTTGAAATAATAGTTTCTAATTTGCTATGTCATAATATCACAATATTAAATATGGAAACGAATAGGAATTATGGAACTATTAAATTGTTTGTTGATATAACAAATACGGTAATATATAATCTATTAGGAATTAAGGAAGTTATATTTATAACAAAAGAACGATATGAGCAATTTGAAAATATTAATTATAATTTCGATTTCATGGTATTTATTGGAAATAATAAATTTATTAAAAGTAGAATATATGATTGTACTATCCCGTACTTATATTATTGTGTAGACGAATATAATGTTATATATTCAAGCAAAGAATATTTGAATTTAATTGATAAGAATTTATTAAATAATAAAAATGTTAATACACTTGAATATGATAATATAAAGAGTATTGTTAATGAATTGAATAACAATTTTAATTATTGTTGTGCTATATTAACCAATAACAAAGAAGATGCAAAATACTTCACAAACAATATTAAAAGTAGATTTATTTTTGTAAATAGTTTTCCATTTCTTCAAAATAATTTAGAAATTGAATTATCTGATTTGTTAGATGTAAAAGTGATTTTTAAATAAAATATTTTAAACGGGAAAACAGTAAAAAAGAGTAAATAAATTTATTTTATTAAAAATAGGTAAAATTTATAAAAAAATTTTTTATTTATTTTTTTCTTCTCAAATCTATATATTTTAAGCCACGACAAAAAGACCTTTTTCAGGTCAAAAATTTTTTGAATAAAAATACTAGATTTCAAAGAACAAATGTTGTATAATTTAATCATCAAATCTTAATTGAAAGTTAGTTTCTAAATGATTAAGATCTGAGATGGTTGAAGTAAGATTGCTTAGGAGAAGGGCACTTACTTCTTTTATTTTCAGATTTAATGCCCTAATTGGAATACTACCTTTTTCAAGTAATTGCCTAATTGTATGTGCAAACTGTATAAAGAAATAATGACATTTCATCGCATTATCATTTCTACTATTCATATGACAAATATTGAAGGTTCTATGTTTTTGCATATAGAAACCTTCATTTTCTATCTTCCATCTTTTTCTCCCAAGACTAACAATTTCTTTAATATTATTATTAGTTATTTTTAAATTACTAATGTATTTAAAAGTAATTTCTTTTTTCTTTTTTACTTCAATATATTTAAAAACATTAATGAAATTTTCCTTAAATTCTATATTAGGAGATAAATAATAATTCTTTCTTGATGTTTCACTATTATACTTTATATTATCTTCAAACATTTCGTTTATTGATTTTAGTCTTTCAGGTTTTAAGTTAAAAATATAAAACCAATGATATTTTTTATAAATATTAATAATAGGTGTAGTAGCATATAAACCATCACCAGTTATTATGAAAGTATATTTAGGATAATTTTTCTTAATACGTGTAATCATTCTTTTAAATGCTTTTACTTCACAATCTTGTTTTTCATTTTCATTAAGCATTTTTTCATTCTCAATAAATTCGGAATCTAAACTAATAACAATTGAACCAACTATCAATTTACATTCTAAAACATATTTATAATAGGAAATTTTACCATCTTTTGATTTTCTAGTTAGACAGTTTCTGTTCAAATTATAATCATGATTTGTCAAACCAGTTCCATCAAATAATAATTGAAAAGTATTATTAAACTTATCCTTATCAAACATTTTAGATCTCATTAATGCTTTAACAATATACTTTTGAATATCTCTTAATTTATTAATATTTAAATGGATAAATACATCCTGTATAGTTTCCCAATAGGGTAATTCATTTAATTTAGTATTACAAATATCAGAAAGGTTTTTAATTGTAGCCTCATTATTAAAATTATCCGTAATTGAAGTCATAGATGTAAGACCGCATAATAAACCGAATAGTCTTGTCACACATATCGTTTTCATGTCATAAGTAATATATGATTTATTTCTTATATCAGTTGTTTATTGAATTTATCAAATAATTCAGGAAGATATTTAATTATAATAGAATATCATTCTTTTATTAAATGTTTATCTTTTTTTAATTCTCTCCTTTGCTTTCTATTCATTACTACAGACCACCTTTATCATGTAGTAATTATATCAAAAATTTATTGCGAAGAAAATTCACTCTTTTTGTTACAGTTCAGTCAGATAAAATAAGGAATAAAATGTTATTTTTGTAAAAAAATAGTCTAAAAGTAGCAAAAAAATCGAAAGATAGTCAAAAAATTTATATTTTTAATTGATGGATATACTTCTAAAACATCAAACTTACTTTTTGTTTATAAATACTTATTTGCAAAACTCATTTCCTTGACTGAACTGTAACCTCTTTTTTACTGAATTATTGCTACATTATTGCTATTTTTTATAAAATATAGTATAATTAATGCAGTTAATTAAAAAGCGATTCATTCGAAGTAATTATTTTAATATAATTTATAGAGAGTTTGTGGTAGGTGGAAACAAACAAAATTAAAATAATGAATTACAAGTGATGATTTTAAGTCGGATAGTATCCGTTATCAATAAGAGGTAATAAACTATTATTACAAACAAAGGTGGTACCACGAGCAATTCGTCCTTTATGGATGTTTTGCTTGTTTTTATTTTCAAGGAGGTGATTTGTATGGATAGTGACTATTACTATTATTACTTTGATGATTGTAATTTAATTAACTATACAAATTATTTAGGAGGGAATATAAATGAATAATGAAAATAATATTGATATTATCGTAAGAAAAGCAGTTCAAATTTATAGTGAAGATACTTTAGTAAAAAAATTAAAAAGTGGGAAGAAATTAGTTGTTAAATTTGGAGCAGATCCATCAAGACCTGATTTACATTTAGGACATACAGTGCCATTAAGAGTTTTAAAAATGTTACAAGATATGGGACATGATATTGTATTTGTAATTGGAGATTTTACTGCTATGATAGGAGATCCTAGTGGTAAAAGTAAAACTAGACCTCAATTAACATTTGAAGAAACAAGAAAAAGTGGGGAAACATACTTTAAGCAAGTTACTAAAATACTTGATAAAGAAAAAACTAAAATTGTTTATAATTCTGAATGGTTAAATAAGATGAATTTTAAAGATGTACTTGAATTAACAGGAAAATATACTGTTGCAAGACTTCTTGAAAGAGATGATTTTAGTAATAGATTTAATAATAAAACTCCAATAGGAGTACATGAATTTATGTATCCATTAATGCAAGGATATGATTCAGTTGCAATTCATGCTGATATTGAAATAGGTGGAACAGATCAAACATTTAATTTACTTGTTGGTAGAGAATTACAAAAAGATTATGGACAAGAACAACAAGATGTTATAGTATTTCCATTATTAGTTGGACTTGATGGAAAAGAAAAAATGAGTAAATCATTAGATAATTATATTGGAATAGATGAAGAACCATCAATTATGTTCGAAAAATCAATGAGAATTCCAGATTCTTGTCTAGAAGATTATTTTAGATTAACAACTGATATTGATACAAATACTTATAAAGATTGGATTAATACTGATATAGTTGATGCACATAGAAAATTTGCTAGAGAAATAATCAAAATGTATCATGGAGAAGATTTTATTAAAGATGCAGAAGATAAATATAATGCAAAGGCTAATAAGACATTATCAGATAATATAGATACAATTAAATTCAATGGAAATTTACCAATCTTATTAATTGATTTATTAAATGATTTAAAGATAGTTTCATCAAAATCTGAGGGAAGAAGATTAATTGAACAAAATGGTATTAGTGTTAATCAAGAAAAAGAAAACAATATTGATAGAATTATTACAAAAGATGATTTCAAAGATGGATTTATAATTATACAAAAAGGTAAGAAAGTATTTTTAAAGGTAATGTTTGAATAAAATAAAAAAAATTAATCATCCTATAAAATCTAACGAAAATTAGATAATAGGATGATTTTTTTATGCTTTAATGTCTTACGATATAAAGTTTAATTTAATAATCATCCTTTATATAAACCTACAAAGTAGGTTGAATTTCGTAAGTACGAAATAAGAATGGGCATACATAAATCCTTATTTTATAAGGAAAAGTAAGTGTATATGCACCATCTTCTTATCCTGCTGTTACATAATTTGATTAATCATCAATGTTTTTTAGGATGTTAGACAAAACTTTCTATAGTCAAATACTTGACTCTTCTTTTTTGTAGAGGTAACATGCATCATGCGAAGGAGATGATGTATATGAGAAGATTTAATTTATATTTACCTGTGGAGCTATTTGAACGAATTAAATTACTTTCAAAATTCTATAATATTTCCATAACTAAATTAATGGTAGAACTACTAGAAATCGGATATATAGATATGATAGATACAAGAAAAAAATAAATAAGTTTATAAAAATGAAAGGGTTAGGTGAAGAATATGGAGATAATAATTTTTAATTTAATGGAGGTTTATGATAGTAAGTAATATTGTTAGGTATGTTACAGGCATATCAAATAATATTACTAAAAAAAATTTAAAACCATAGAATTTATTGGAGGTATTAAACTCTATGGTTAAATACAAAGTTAATTTAAAGTTTAAAGAAGATGGAAAATCTTTAAATGAAACAATAACTGAAGTATTAAAAATAGAATTACAAAAGAAATTGAATATGACTTGCAATTATTTGAATAGAGGGCTACCATGTAATCATACTCATTATTCCCAAAGTGAAGGGAGTAGTAATTAATGATTGGGAATAGTAGTTTTAAAGTAGGAATTTATATAAGATTATCAAGAGATGATGGAAACATTGAATCAGATAGTATTATTAGTCAAAGAAGTTTACTAAATCAATATATCAAAGAGAACAACTATAATTTAATTGATGAATATGTTGATGATGGTTTTACTGGAACAAATTTCGAAAGACCATCATTTAAAAGAATGATTAAAGATATCGAATCTGGAAAAATTAATATGATTATTACCAAAGATATGTCAAGACTCGGTAGAGATTATATAGGTACTGGAGAATTAATTGAAAAGTATTTTCCAAATAAAAATGTTAGGTATATTGCTATTGATGATGGGATAGATACTTTTATAGATAATACTAATAATGATATAGCGCCTTTTAAAGCCATTATGAATGATATGTATGCTAAAGATATCTCTAAGAAAATTAAAAGTAGTTTATATTCACGAATGAAAGACGGCTTATACGTATCGGGGAGATGCCCATTTGGGTATATGAAAGATCCAAATAATAAAAATCATTTAGTTGTAAATAATGAACAAGCAGAAGTAGTTAAATTAATATTTGATTTAGCGCTTAATGGTAATACATATCATTATATAGCACAATATCTTACTAATAAAAAGATTAAAACACCAGCATCCTATTACAATTACGTATGGAATACTAAGTGTATTAATACTAATTGTATATCACAAGAATATGGAGTATGGGTAGATACTACAATTAAAGCAATTTTAACTAATAGAATATATACTGGAGATGCAGTACAAGGTAAAACTAAAAAGATTAACTATAAACTTAAAAAGACAGTTAAAAATAATCTCAATGAATATATTATAGTAGAAAATACACACGAGGCAATTATTGATAGAGATACATTCGAGTTTGTACAAACTCTACTACCTAAAAATGTTAAAAGACCAGAGAAGAAAAGATTTTACTTATTAGATGGACTATTATATTGTGGGGATTGTAAACATCGTATAACTATAAGATACCAAAATAAAACAGGAAGAAGTTATACAACTTGTGATTATTATAGAACATATTCAAAATATCATGTCTGTACAACCCATACAAATAATTATGAGGTATTAGAGAAAATTATTTTAGATAATATAAGAGAAGTATGTAAAAAGTATTTAGATAAAAACAAGATAAAAGAATCTATTAATAGTATAGAGTTTGTTGATAATACATTAAAGATTAAGAAACAAATTGAAAGTTTAGAAATAACTAATAATAAACTAACTAAAAGTCTAGATAAAACATATATGGATAGATTAAAAGGAATTATTGATGAAGAACAATATATTAGAGTGAGTGAAAATATAAAAAAAGAAATAGACAATAATAAAAAGAATATTGATAATTTTAAAAATGAAAGTATAGAATCAAATAGAATGGACAATAAACAAATAGAAAAATATATTAATGAATTTTTATCGTTAGATAACCCAACTAGAGAATTAATAATTAATTTAGTTGAAAAAATCTATATCTATCAAGATAAGACAATAGATATTATATTTACATTTAAAAATGTTACATAAAAATTGTATCAGGTGACTCCTTATACAAAATAGCAAATCAGTATAATGTAACTGTAGATGCCATCAAAAGAGCCAATAATCTAACTACCAATACTCTCCAAATAGGTCAGGTACTAAGAATACCATTAGGTACTTCAAGGGAAACAACATATACAGTCAAATCAGGTGATTCTCTATATTCTATAGCTAAAAAGTATAATACAACAGTAAATAGACTAAAAGAACTAAATAATCTTAGTTCAAATCTATTAAATATAGGTCAAATATTAATCGTAGGATAATGTCCATATAGAAAGTATATAACAATATATTTTCTTTTTCTTTATATTTCCCCTTAAGCCTATAGTCTTTCGGGGCATTATGAAGCCTAAGGTCTTCATAATGAACAATCTTAAATTAAGTAATTACAACATTTTTACAATTAATATATCAAAAATTTAATTACCTATGTTATAATTACAATAGAGGAAGTGTATCAATATGGAAGTATCAAAATTAAGAGAAGATTTTTTAAATAAATTACAGAAAGAAGAGTATATTTCAAACTATCTTTTTGAAAATATAAAAAACACCATTCCTGATATCATGATGTCTCTAAAAGGAAAAATAATAAATATTGAAACTAGGACTATAATATATTCTAGTTTTGATTTACACATCAAATGTAAAGTCAGATTAATGTTGTATCTTACTTTGTCAAATATTGTCATATTATGACAAAAACAAAAATAAAATATCGTAATTATATATTCTACTAATGATTAAGGAAACATAAAGCCTTTTAAAAATTAAATCGAAATTAATGAGTAAAAATACATTTACTTAATATTTTTAATATGGTATAATCAAGATATAAATAGGAGGAAGAAATGAAGAAAAAACAAAATATTTTAGTAATAGCTTTAATATTACTAGCGGTTATTACTTTCGGAGTAATTATATTAGTATCAGGAAAGGAAAATACAAGTAGTCTTGAGACAACTAAAGATATTATCAAAATGATTAATTCAATAAATAAAGATAATAAAAATGTTTTACCGGAACTTGAAACTATGAAAATAGATGTAAAAAATATTGATGAAGTTACTAGTTATACAGGATTAACATCAAATGATAATATTGAATCAATTGTTGTATCAGTACCAATGATGACAGCACAAGCTTATTCAGTGGCTGTTGTTAAGGTTAAAGATAATGCAGATGTAGAAAAAATTAAGCAAGAGATGCTAGATAATATTGATATGAGACGTTGGATTTGTGTTTCTGCAGAACAATTATATAT
>ERZ773136.3035-NODE-3035-length-13032-cov-13.600062_pt1 | contig 13032 bp, 8 predicted proteins | sample MGYA00580855_ERZ773136 | MGnify/ENA primary metagenome ERZ773136 (study PRJEB29015, sample SAMEA2737860) | human gut metagenome | biome: human gut; feature: human-associated habitat; material: faeces | place: China | collected 2012 ... | reverse complement strand
CTTCTTTGCCTGACCTTATCTTTACCATGTTGTTCTTCTTCATGATTGTAACAACCATGCGTGAAGTTACATTGAAGGTTCAGTTTAAGGTTCCTCAGGCTACAGAGTTGGAAAAATTGGAAAAGAAATCTTTGGTGTCTTTCATCTACATCGGTAAGCCGATGCCGGAGTTCCAGAAAAAGATGGGTACTACCGACCGTATTCAGTTGAACGATAAATTCGCTGAATCTTCAGAAGTTCAGGACTACATCTATCAGGAACGTGAAAACATGAAAGAGGAAGACAAACCGTTTATGACTGTTTCCCTGAAGGTGGATGCAAAAACTAAGATGGGTATCGTAACAGAAGTAAAACAGGCTCTTCGTCAGGCATACGCACTGAAGATTAACTATTCAGCTACTCAGCGTCAGTAATAGTTTTATAAAATATGAAAAAGGCTGTCTCTTATGAGGCGGCCTTTTTTTGTGTATCTATTCTATGTGTTAGTTTGAGTTGGATGATACTTGGCTGAAGAGTAGAGATGGCAGGAGTATCGGGGATGACTATTTGCGTGTAGTTCCGATAGTTGATACGAGGATATACTATTTTCAGTGGTAGAAAGATAGATATAAAGTGTTATTCTTTATTTGGTAGGGAAGGAAAGCATAGCATTCTTCTTTCTCCAGTAATACATCCAGCCATATATATCGGCTAATGCCCATCCGATAGGGATTGACCACCAGATGCCGTGTACACCAATGGAAGGGATGGCAGCCAGTGCATAGGCCAACACCACTCGGGTTCCTAAAGAGAGAATCGTTAAAATGATGGACATTTCCGGTTTGCAGACGGCTCTGTAAAATCCGTACCATAAAAATAAATACCCAATACCGAGGTAAAAACTGCCTTCTATCCTCAAGTATTCAGTACCGATACGGATAATTTCCGTTTCTTCAGGAGAGATGAAGATTTGCATCAGTTGCGGTGCAAACAGGAAGATTGCCAATGAGAGAAGCAGGCAGAAGAGAGTGGTTATTCCAAATGCACTTTTTATACCTTTCAGAATGCGGGCATTTTTGCCGGCTCCGTAGTTTTGTGCAGTGAAAGTAGAGAAGGCGTTCCCGAAATCTTGTACAGGCATATAGGCGAACGAATCAATCTTTACGGCTGCTGTAAAAGCGGCCATGACGGCTGTGCCGAAGCTGTTGACAAGGCCTTGAACCATGAGGATACCGAAATTCATGACAGATTGCTGGATGCAGGTCAGTGAGGCGTATGAAAAGACTTGTTTCAGGAGCTGCCTGCTGACCTTGAAATCCTTTCTGGAGAGTCTGGTTTCTGGAACTTTTTTCCAGCAATAGAAGCACAAACCAATAGCTGAAACTGCCTGGGAAATGATGGTCGCTGCCGCAGCTCCTTCTATTCCGTAATGAAGTTTTACAATAAACCATATATCCAGTACAATGTTTAATACTACGGAAACGGCTAAATAAATGAGAGGAGTCAGTGAATTACCTAATGCGCGTAGAAGATACGCATAGTAGTTATAAAGATAGACAAACCAGATTCCCATGAAAATGATTTTTAGGTAGTCGTAGGTCATATCCTGCAACTCTTGTGGAGTTTGCATGAGGGTGATAATATCTTGTATATAGTAGCAGGAGAAGGCGAATATAATCAGTGTGGAAGTTCCTGTAATCAGCAGGGAAGCAGCTTGTGTACGTCGCAGGTTTTCGTAATCTTTTGCTCCGTAACGCATGGAGAACAATGCACTGCATCCCATGCATAATCCGATGAAGATGGAGGTGATAAAGACCATGAGTGTGTATGAAGAACCCACAGCAGCTAAGGCTTTTGCGCCCAATGTCCTTCCAATGATGAATGTATCGGCAATATTGTATCCTTGCTGGAGCAAGTTTCCTAAAATAAGCGGATAGGCAAGGTTGAGCATGCTTTGTGTGATGCTGCCTGAAGTAAGGTCTTGCGTGCGACTGGTCTGCATAATTTAAGCATACAATTTAAAAGTGTGTTTGTGTTGGCACCTAAATAGTTATTCTTCAAAATAATCCGTATCGATTTTTTTAAGTTCATATAGTACCTTAGTAGAAACTCCTAAATTATAGGTTATCATTAAATCTGCTAATTTTTTACCGTCAATTTTGGCTATTTTTACGTTAGATGGATTATATTCTAAAGCCTCACGAGTAAAAGAAGAGGTGGTTATAAAAACTCCTTTTCTTCCACTTTGACCAGCTAATGCTCCAACAAAACTTTGGAGTTCTCTTCTGCCAACATTATTGCCAATTTGCCATCTTTTTGCTTGAATGTGAATAACATCTAATCCCAATTTATCTTCGTCAATGATTCCGTCAATTCCACCGTCTCCAGTTCTTCCAGTGATTTTACCAGCTCCATATCCCATTTTGACAAGTAAATCTACAACCAGTCTTTCAAAAAATTGAGGGGATTGTTGAAGTACTTTCTCTAATATTTCTTCAGATAAATTTGATTGGAGTTGTTTATATGTCGAATCAAGGATTTCTTCAGGAGTTTGTTCTGTGAATGATGGCTGTAAGCTTTTTATATTGTTATTATCATTATTTCCTTTTGTGGAACCTTGTTTCATAAACTCAAGAAATTGATCATAACGATATAAAATATCATTATTAATAATCGTAGGATGTTCTGCTAGTAAATTAACTCCTTCTTGGGTAATTTGATACTTACCACGAGAGATAACTTTAACTAGTCCAGCTTTCTCTAGATAAAATCTTGCCCAAGATACCCTATTAGAAATAATTGTTTGTTTACCACTCGGTAATAATTCTGATTTTTCTTCTTCAGTTAGCTCTAATGTAACTGATAATTTTTCTACGCACTCTTTAGATGTGTGAACTTGATTATCGCTAAGTAACTGCAGAAGAGGCAGCATACATTCTTGATAGTTGGGTATCATTGTGTTATTTTATTGTTGTTTTAATTTAATTTCAGCTTCTAATAATAGAACTTTTCTTGTTCTTTTTTGATTATTCTATTATTAGGTGTATTGAATATTTTTATGGAAGGCTTTATTCAATGTTTTAGTACAAAATTAATTTGTTTGTTATAAATATCAAACAGATAACATCATGTTTTACCTTTCTGAAAATAGTATTTTGAGCAGGTTTTTAATAAATGAATTGTTGAAAAAAATAGAGGAATTAGCCTTAAACTTTAAATTAAATGGCTAATTCCTCTATTTTGTGCGCCTGATAGGACTCGAACCTACACGTCTCACGACACCAGATCCTAAGTCTGGCGCGGCTACCAATTACGCCACAGGCGCATGCAGAAATATGTATTTCTGTTTTGCGAGGGCAAAGATAGGAAGAATTTTCATATTCTCCAAATACTGCACCTTAATTCTTTAGCTTTTTGATGGCGGTTTCGATAATGGTGTCCTTTCCTTGCTGCATATCTTCGCTGGTCATATCTACTTTCACGTCTGGTTCGATACCGAATTCCAATTGGTTCATGTCCGGGTCGAACATCGGGCTGGCAGAGAAACGGATGGACCATCCGTTGGGAATTTCCGAACTGAAGGGGAGACCAGATCCTCCTCCGGTGGTATCTCCCATGGTAGTTACATTGGGGAATTGACGCATGGTATTCACAAAGTCGTTTGTGGCACTGTAAGAACGGCGGTTAGTTAATACTACTGCCTTTTTCTGCCAGCGGATACTGTTAGACGGTTCCTGATATACAGGCTCAGGGTCCGAGAAATCGTTATGCCCCGGACCTGTTTTATGACGGATGTAGCCGACCAGTACTTTTTCATTTGTAAACCGTGCGGCCAGTTTCTGTGCTGTAGTCAGGTTGCCTCCTCCGTTATTGCGTACGTCGATAATCAGTCCGTCACAAATCTCCAGTTGCTTCAGCATCTGGTCCAGGTTTCCGTCGCCGATACCGTCGGAGAAACTTTCACAATAGATGTAACCGATGTTGTTTTCCAGAATCTGGTAGGTCAGTCCGGAGGTAATGATGTAATCCTTTTTCAGGTAGTTGCTCTGGATGCTGTCGCTGAAATTCCGTGGATAAGCATCGAACCATTCCCGGTATTGCGATGTACCCAATGAACTGCTCAGGTTGACGTGTCCGTCTCTTAATTCATTGACCATTTCCGACAAGACTTCGAAAAGTGACTCCCAGCTCATGGAGGAAGAAATACGTTTGGCATAGCGGGTATGCACTTCATCCCAGTCCAGTCCATACGTTTCGTGCTTATAGTCCAAAAAACAATATTGCTCATCGATGATTTTCCAGAGCGATTCAAAGTTGGCTTCCGGAGAATTGCCCTGAATGTCTTCCCGTATGCAGGAAGAGAACATGCAGCAGGAAAGTGTCAGCAGAAGGCTATATAAGTAGCAATGATAAATCCGTTTCATATCAATAAGGCGTAACGTTTGAAGGCATGGAAATACGGTTCTTCCCTTTCAGCAGGTAGAAGTTTTTCACGATGCCAATCATGAAATCGTGTGAATAAGTATGGTATTTCAGGTGGTTGACTTTCGCTTGCTGGAGGTCGCAGATGTATCCTACGCGCATGGTGACTTTCCGGATAGGGAAATCAAGCGTCAGCATCTGTCGGAGCGACGGGTTGTTGTGAAGCGAAGTAAACAGTACGTTCTTTCCTTTGTGTCCCAAGGAAAACATTTCGTAGTATGACTGTCCGAATTCAGGAGAGAACATGGCTCCCAACAGCGGAAGATTGGCCTGATAACGTACCACCAGCGGATAGTTTCCGATACGGAACTTGTAGATGGCCATTCCGGATATACCTACACTTCCGTATGCTTTTGCCTGTGCCGGATTGTTGGAATTGCGTGTGTTGTACACGAATCCTCCGTTCAGGTCAATCATCGGACCTGCCAGCAGTTTCAGTTGCTCGTTCAGGCGAAACTGATAGTGCAGTGCATAGGTCCAGTTTACGAGTCCGGCATACACATTGGCGGTCTGGCTCGGATTATGCGTGTACGATACATTAGCCTGCAACAGATTTTGGGCCGAAACGTTTCCGTTCATTAACCGGGTCATACGCATGTTTTCGCGAAGGATACGAATCTCCAGTCCTTTGTATTCCAAGGGGGAAAGGTACGTATCGAGTACGTTGCTCATTCCCGCTCCATAGAGTACGGAGCGCATTACGTAACGTGTGGCACGCAGGCTGTCTTCTTGTGCCTGAAGCGAAAAAGCCGCCCAGCATGCGCAAAGTATAAGGTAAATTCGTAGTTTCATACGGTTTTAAAAGAGTTTCATTTGTCCGTCGTCTTCCTGGCTTTCATCTTCCTCCATGCCTTCTTCTTCCTTTTCAGGCTCTTCCGGCTCCGGTTCCGGCATGCGGGTTGGCTCCAGCTCCGTAATCTGGCCGACGGTATAAGTCGTCAGTCGCTTACCCTTTGCCTTGAAGCTCTTCACGCCTACAAAGTCGCTGGCTTCCAGAATGAGTGCTTCGCGGAAGCTGTCGTGTCCACCAAAGTCCACTTGGATGCGCGGGTACACCTGACAGGTCAGCAGGATAAGTTGCGTATGTTTGTTGTCACCCAGGAAATTCTGCTTTTTGGTGGTCGCTTCGAAGGTGAAGCGTTTCAGGTACGGATAGTTCTGTTGGTCGGCATCATAGAGCACGGCTGTCCATACCTTGTCAGGATTGAATTTCTCGATGCAGAGAATATCCGGATCGTAATGGTTGCTCAGGTCGAAGTTGGTAGTATAGAATTCTCCGTTCTTGTGTACCACTAAGATGCTGTCCTCACTCTGGAATTCTCCCAAGTACTGTCCTCTTCCATCGTAATTGAGTCGGAGCACGTCATGGTCGAACCACACCTTTCTGCCTCCGAGCGTAGAACCTCCTCGCTGTTTCAAGGAAATCTTGTGTACCTCAGCCTTGGTCAGCAAGTTACCCATAGATTGTTTTCCCTTGATATTGATGGTACTGAAATCCCTTTCAAACGTAGGCTTCTTAATGCGGGGCGTAGGACGCAGTACTACACGGATGACTTCTGCCTCTCCATTCGGATTGGCGGTGAAGTACACGATTTTAGAGCCCGGAGTACCTTGCGTTACGTCGTATTCCCTGTCGCGAATGATGGAAGTAACATTGAAACGTTTGATATAATAATAACCTTCCTTTCCGTCACGGTAGATGACGTTATAGATGGTACGCTTGTCGTTTTTCTTGAATACGTTGACGTACAAGATGTTCTTTCCGACGAACAATTTGTCGGACACGCGGACAATCTTGTATTTACCGTCTTTGTAGAAGATGATTACATCGTCGATGTCAGAACAGTTGCATACATACTCGTCTTTCTTCAGTCCGGTACCGATGAAACCTTCCTCACGGTTGATATACAGTTTTTCGTTGGCTTCGGCCACCTTGGTAGCCACGATGGTATCGAAGTTGCGTATTTCCGTGCGGCGCGGGAAGTTCTTACCATACTTCTCTTTCAGGCGTTGATACCAGTCGATGGTATATTCCGTGATGTGCGCCAGGTGATTGTCTATCTCTTTCAGCTCCGCTTTCAGGCGTGCGATGAACTCATCTGCCTTGTTCTTGTTGAACTTCAGGATACGTGCCATCTTGATTTCCATCAGGCGGAGAATATCTTCTTTGGTCACTTCGCGTACGAACTGCGGGTAGTAAGGCGTCAGACGTTCGTCGATGTGCTCGCAAGCCGCATCCATGGAATCAGCTTGTTCGAACTGCTTGTCTTTATAGATACGTTCCTCGATAAAGATTTTTTCCAGCGAAGCAAAGTGCAGGGTTTCCAGTGTTTCGTCCCGTTGTATCTCCAGTTCCTTGCGTAACAGTGCCAGCGTATTGTCGACCGATTTCTTCAGTACCTTGCTCACTGAAAGGAAATGCGGTTTTTTGTTGTCGATGACGCAGCAGTTGGGCGAGATGTTTACCTCGCAGTCAGTAAAGGCATACAAGGCATCCAGTGTCTTGTCGGACGATACGCCAGGAGTAAGGTGTACTAAGATTTCTACCTTTCCGGCCGTGTTGTCGTCCACCTTTCTTACCTTGATTTTTCCCTTCTCGATGGCTTTCAGGATGGAGTCAATCAACGAAGAAGTAGTCTTTCCATAAGGGATTTCACTGATGCAAAGGGTCTTGTTGTCAATCTTGGAGATTTTGGCACGCACGCGCACTACGCCTCCTCGCTCGCCGTCGTTGTAGCGTGATACGTCAATCGAACCACCTGTCTGAAAATCCGGATAAAGCTGGAAGTCTTCTCCGTGCAGGTATGCGATGGCCGCATCGCACAGTTCATTGAAGTTATGTGGAAGAATCTTGGAAGAAAGTCCCACGGCAATACCTTCTACCCCCTGGGTCAGTAGCAGCGGGAATTTGACTGGCAGTGTGACCGGCTCCCGGTTTCTGCCGTCATAGGAAGCCTGCCATTCGGTCGTTTTCGGGTTGAACACCACATCCAGTGCAAACTTGGAAAGCCGGGCTTCGATGTAACGGGGAGCAGCCGCACTGTCGCCTGTCAGGATGTTACCCCAGTTTCCCTGGCAGTCAATGAGTAAGTCCTTTTGTCCCAATTGTACAAGGGCATCCCCGATAGAAGCGTCTCCGTGAGGGTGGAACTGCATGGTGTGTCCCACAATGTTGGCTACCTTGTTGTAGCGTCCGTCGTCCAGCCGTTTCATGGAGTGGAGAATACGTCGCTGCACCGGTTTCAATCCGTCGTTGATATGCGGTACGGCACGCTCCAGGATAACGTACGAAGCATAGTCCAGAAACCAGTTCTGGTACATGCCACTCAACTGGTGCTTTACTGCCTCGTCAGTGGTCGATACCGGTTTGTAGTCAGAGTGTTCTTCTTTCTCGGGCAAGTTTGCCATTTCCTTTTCGTCCTTGTCAAAAGTATCTTCGCTCATATTAAAATGGTTCCTATGTAAAGAGATTCGGGCAAAGTTACTGAATAATTCTGTGTGGTGGAAATAATTGACTTACAATTCTTACCTATGAAAAGGGCATTTTTGAAGAAATTTCTTGGTGTAAATACCTCGACACGTACGTGACGAGATGTTGACACGAAGGTGACGAGACCTTGACACGAACGTGATGAGGGCTCCGCACGTACGTGTCGAGGTAAGATGGCAAGCACGTTTGGGCTTATTGCTGCTTGCGGTAGCTGCGTATGGCCCATGCGTAGAGCAGAAGGGCAAAGGACGAAAGTACGGAAAGTTGGAAGCCGATATCGCAGATGCCGCTTCCCTTCAGGTAGACCATGCGCATGGTTTCCATAAAGTAGCGTAACGGATTGAGGTAGGTGATGCCTTGTGCCCATTCCGGCATGCTGCTGATGGGGGTAAACAGTCCGCTCATCAGGATGAAAATCAGCATGCAGAACCACATGACGAACATGGCCTGCTGCATGGTGGAAGAGTAATTGGATATGACCAGCCCCAGTCCCGACATGACCAGTGCGAAAATCAGGGTGGCCAGGTAGATGGTCAGCACGTTTCCTGCCGGAGTTAATCCGTACACCAGCCAGGCCAACAGCATGCACAAGTTCAGTACCACAAACCCGATGGCCCAATAAGGCAACAGCTTGGCAAGGGTGAAGGTAAAGCGGCTGACCGGACTCACGTTGATTTGTTCGATGGTACCCGCTTCCTTTTCACTTACTACGTTCAGGGCAGGCAGAAAGCCACAGAACAGGACCAGTATCATGGTCATCAGTGCAGGAACCATGAATACTTTATAGTTCAGGTAAGGATTGAACCGGTAGCGGACAGAATCTTGCGAAGAAGACGGGTTGAGTATCTGTTGCAGGTAAGCGCTGCCCAGTCCGCCCTTTGTACCGTTGACGGTATTGACTGCAATGAGTGCCGCTGGACTTTGTCCGTTGGCTTGCGCTTTCTCAAAGCCGCGTGGAATTTCCAGCAGCATGTCGGCCTGGTCTGTCTCGATGGCTTGCAGTCCTTGTGCGTAGGACGAGGGAAGTGCCGTCAATTGAAAATAACGGGAAGCTTCGATGCGGTGCACCAGCCTTTCGGAAGAAGGACTGCGGTCGTTATCGATGACGGCAATGCGCAGGTTCTCTATTTCCAGTGTGGCGGCCCAGGGCATGACCAGCATCATCATGCAGGGAAAAAGCAGGATAAGGCGGGGCAGGAAACTGTTGCGTTTCAACTGCTTGAATTCTTTTTCTATCAGGTAACGTAACATCATAGGCTTGGCGGTTTATTCCAGTCGGTTCTTAAACTTGCGAGCAGTAGCCGTAATCAGTACCACTGCCATGAGGCACATCACTGCCACTTCTTTCCATACATACACCAGTGGTACACCTTCAATCATCAGCCGGCGGACGGTTTCTACGTACCAGCGTGCGGGAATAAGGCAGGAGAGGACCTGCAGAATGCCCGGCATACTTTCTATCGGGAAGATAATGCCCGACAGGATGATGGTGGGTATCATCAGTACCATGGCCGACACTAACAGGGCAGGCAGGCTTCCGGCTATCGGTACGTCGAGCACAAAGACGGAAAGCAGCAGGATGGTCGTCAGGTTCAGTAGGGACAACACGAAATAGGGAACTGCCTTCGACAGAATGATGAACAGCGGGTTGACGGGAGAGACCAGCAGGACTTCCATCGTGCCTGTTTCCTTTTCGCGTACGATGGAGATGGAGGTCATCATGGCACAAATCAGCATCAGAATCAATCCCATGACTCCTGGTACAAAGTTGTAGGCACTCTTCATCTGCGGGTTATAGAGCAGTTTATTGTACACCATGACAGGCTGTTTATCCGGGTGTGAATAGGCTGGGGTGGTTGTAGCTTGCCGGATGGTTTGTAGGGCTTGTCTCAGAATTGTCTGGGCATACGTACTCCGTGTGACGGCCAGGTTCGGGTCGGTGGCATCGGCTAAAATCTGTATCTCTTCCGAATCGAAACGCAGGCGATGCAGGTCGGAGGGAAAGACTACAGCCAGTTCTATGAGGTTGCGTCGGAACAGCCGTTCGATTTCGTCGGGAGACTGGACGACATATTTCACCGTGAAATACTCGCTGGCATCCAGTTGTTCCATCACTTTCCGTACATCCGTCTGGAGGGAAGGTGTAAGGATGGCAGTCTGTACATTGCGCACTTCGGTCGAGATGGCAAAGCCGAAAAGGATAATCTGTACAATCGGCATGCCTATCAGTATCAGCATGGTACGCCGGTCGCGCAGGATATGGTGAAATTCTTTTCTGACAAAAGCGATAAACTGTTTCATGGCTGTTCTGTTTGCGTGTGAGTAAAGGCATGTTCTCCTCGTTGGGCTTCACGTGCTAATTTTTGGAAGACTTCGTCCATGTCTCGGGCATTAAAACGGTATTTCAGTCCGTCGGGAGTATCCAGTGCCCGAATATGTCCGTCCACCATCATGGAAATACGGTCGCAATATTCAGCTTCGTCCATGTAGTGCGTCGTGACAAAAATGGTAATCCCCTGGTCGGCGGCCTGATAAATCAGCTCCCAGAACTGACGGCGGGTAGCCGGGTCGACTCCTCCGGTCGGTTCGTCCAGAAAAACCAGTTCTGGACGGTGGAAGATGGCTACCGAAAAGGCCAGTCGTTGCTTCCATCCTAAAGGCAGCGAACGCACCAGGGTATGTTGTTCCTCGTAGAGTCCGATACGCTGTAAGGTTTCTTCCGTACGCTTGCTGATTTCCTTGGCATTGACACCATAGATACCTCCGAATAGACGGAGGTTTTCGCGTACGGTCAGGTCTTCATAAAGTGAAAATTTCTGGCTCATGTAGCCGATTCGTTTTTTGATTTCCTCGCTTTGTGTCCGTACGTCAAACCCCATCACTTCAGCCTTTCCTTCAGAGGGGAGACTGAGTCCGCACAGGATACGCATGGCGGTAGTCTTTCCGGCCCCGTTGGCCCCTAGGAAGCCGAAAATTTCTCCCCGTTGTACAGAAAATGAAATGTGGTCGACAGCCGTGAACGAGCCGAACCGTTTGACGAGGTTGTCCACCTGGATAATGGGCGGAGTATGTTTATCGACGGCTTTTCGTTGCAGGCCGGGAGGGCATAGAATCTCGCTGAACTGCTTCAGTATGGCTTCCGGACGGTCGATGCCTTTAATTTCTCCCTCGTAAAGAAACGCCACTCGGTCGCATCGCAAGGCTTCGTCCATGAAAGGAGTGGATACGACAAGGGTAATGCCTTCCTGCCGGAGGTAGGCTAACATCTCCCAGAACTCCCGGCGTGAAACGGGGTCTACGCCGGTGGTCGGTTCGTCCAGAAAGAGGACTTTCGGAGCGTGAACCAGTGCACAACACAAAGCCAGCTTCTGCTTCATTCCTCCCGACAATGCACCTGCCCGACGCTGCTTGAAGGGGGCAATCTGTTCATAAATGACGCGTATCCGTTCGTAGTTTTCTTCAACGGTCGTATGAAATACGGTGGCAAAGAAACGCAGGTTTTCTTCTACCGTGAGGTCCTGATACAAGGAGAAGCGCCCCGGCATGTACCCTACGCTCTGCCGTATCGTACGGAAGTCGGCTCGTACATCCGCATCCAGTACCCGGGCACTTCCCTGGTCCGGTAGCAGCAAGGTGGTCAGGATGCGGAACAGGGTACTTTTTCCGGCTCCGTCGGGACCGATGAGGCCGAACAGTTCTCCTTGCTTTACGCTGAAGGATACATCGCGCAGGGCTTGTACCTTTCCGTAGCTTTTGTTTACATGGCTGACTTCGATAAGGTTTTTCATGTCACTTTCGGTTTTCAGAATTTGACTTTCCCGTACATGCCCAGTTTGATGTGTCCGTCGTTTTCGACGGCTATTTTGACGGCATATACCTGGTTGGCCCGTTCATCGTTGGTCAGGATGGTTTTGGGCGTAAATTCCGCTTCCTCGGAAATCCAGACTATCTTGCCGGGATAATTCCTGAGTTGCGCATTGCCGAAATCGGCAAAAACGGTGACTTCGTTACCTAATTTCACCAACTCCAACTGTGAAGAGGTGAGGTATGCCCGCAGGAAGATGTGCTCCATATCGGCTATCTTGAACAGCGATTTTCCTACTGTAGCCAGTTCACTGGGTTCGGCATACTTTGCTAAGATGGTTCCGTTGATGGGAACGGTGATATGGCATTTTTTTAATTGGTCTTCCACTTGTGCCACCTGGATGGCGACAGATGAACTTTGTTCCGTCAGGCTGGCAGTGGTATTGCCCAACGAAGAAAGTTGCGCTTCCAGTTGCCGGTTGAGTACCGCCAACTGTGAATCCCAGTCATCCAGTTGTTTGCGGTTGGCAGCCTGTGCTTTAAGCAGATTCTCCACCCGGTCGCGTTCCCGCTGTGCTGTAGCAATTTGTGCTTTTGTGGCAGCTATTTGCCGGTGGATGTCGGGGCGCTGGCTCTCCACCGATTTCATCTGTGCCTCCAGTTGTCGTTTCTTCAAATAAAGCTGCACCGTATCAATCAGTCCTACTTCGGTTCCTTGCGTAAAGTGCATACCTTCTTCCGCATTCAGGTAAAAAAGTTTCCCGGTAGCTTCGGAAGATACCACGATTTCTGTTGCTTCGAAGGTGCCGGTAGCATCAAATTCGTCTTTGGAACCGCAGGCAGTCAGGCATATCAGTAGCAGAGCTTGAAATACATATCTTTTTTTCATACGCTTGAGTATTTTAGGGTGAAACGGGTTAGTTGGTCAGGTGTTTTCTTTGGTGTAGATGCATGAGCAATTGCACTTCATGTACGGCTTTGGCTTGACGTGCCAGATTCTCGGCTGTAATTTCTTTCAGCATGTCACTGACGCTCATCGTGCCGTTGGCTACTTTGGCTTGGGCAGACCGTCGGATGTTTTCCCGTAATCGGATAATCTCCTCGTCTTCTTTCATTTGCTGGCGAAGACTTTGGATGGTGCCGTCTTCTTCTGCCAGTTGTAAGTGTGTGTTGAATAAGAATAAGTCGCGTTCGTTTCTAATTTGCTGGATGCGGTTGTCCAGGTTTTTCCGGTCGTTTTTCAGAGTGTACAGGCTTCCGAAATTCCAGGTAAACCG
>ERZ773136.3027-NODE-3027-length-13057-cov-4.346947_pt1 | contig 13057 bp, 4 predicted proteins | sample MGYA00580855_ERZ773136 | MGnify/ENA primary metagenome ERZ773136 (study PRJEB29015, sample SAMEA2737860) | human gut metagenome | biome: human gut; feature: human-associated habitat; material: faeces | place: China | collected 2012 ... | reverse complement strand
TCATAGTGGATAATCCCAAAGATGGTTGACAATAAATTATTATATAATCAAAAAATAAAGGTGATTAATTATGTCTGATACTAAAAAAGAAAAAATTATAGGTATTGATTTAGGAACAAGTAACTCTGCAGCATCTGTACTTGTTGGAGGTAAACCAACTGTAGTGCCTTCTGCAGAAGGTGCAAGCCAATACGGTAAAGCATTCCCAAGTTATGTTGCATTTACTGATGACGGTCAAATGTTAGTAGGAGAACCAGCTAGAAGACAAGCTGTAACCAACCCTGAAAACACCATCAGCGCAATCAAAAGAAGTATGGGAACCGATTACAAAGTTACAATCCACGACAAACAATACTCCCCACAAGAAATCTCTGCATTCATCTTGCAAAAAATCAAAAAAGATGCAGAATCCTTTTTAGACGAAAAAGTTGAAAAAGCTGTTATTACTGTACCTGCTTACTTCGACGACAACCAAAGGACTGCAACAAAAGATGCAGGAACCATTGCAGGATTAGATGTTGTAAGACTTGTAAACGAACCTACTGCAGCAAGTTTAGCTTATGGTATTGACAAACAAGAAGACGATGATGTAAACATCATGGTATACGATTTAGGTGGAGGTACCTTAGATGTAACCATCATGGAATTCGGTGGAGGAATATTTGAAGTAAAATCCACTAGTGGGGACACCCAGTTAGGTGGTACCGATATGGATAATGTTCTTTTAAAATACTTATCTGATGAATTCGAAAAAGAAAACGGAATTAACCTTATGGATGATGATCAAGCTGTACAAAGGTTAAGAGAAGCTGCTGAAAAAGCAAAAATCGAATTATCCACTACATTAACCACTGAAGTAAACTTACCATTTATTACAATGGGTAAAGACGGATCTCCTAAAAACTTAATCATATCTCTTACAAGAGCTAAATTAGAAGAATTAGTAGATGGCATTGTTAAAAAATCAGGAAAACCAATGCAACAAGCATTAGATGATGCTAAAATGAGCAAATCAGATATTGATAAAATCATTCTTGTTGGTGGACCTACCAGAATGCCAATTGTACAAAACTATGTAGAAAAATTCATCGGCAAATCAATCGAACGTGGTATTGACCCTATGGAATGTGTATCAATGGGAGCAGCTATCCAAGGAGGAGTATTAGCTGGAGAAATTAAAGACTTAGTTCTTTTAGATGTAACTCCATTATCATTAGGTATTGAAACCTTAGGTGGAGTATCTACTACTTTAATTGAAAGAAACACAACAATTCCTACTAAAAAAAGTCAAATATTCTCTACAGCTGCAGATAACCAACCATCTGTAGATATTAATGTTCTCCAAGGAGAAAGGAAAATGGCTGCAGACAACACTTCACTTGGAAGATTCCAACTTGTAGGTATCCCACCTGCACCAAGAGGAGTTCCTCAAATTGAAGTTACCTTTGATATTGATGCAAACGGTATAATCAATGTATCTGCAAAAGACAAAGGTACAGGTAAAGAACAAGCTATTACAATTACTTCTTCAACCAAATTATCTGACGAAGAAATCGAAGAAAAAATCAAAGAAGCTGAAATGAATGCTGAAGCAGATAAACAAAAACAAGAAGAAATTGAAGTTAGAAACAATGCAGATTCCTTAATTTACACATCCGAAAAAGCTTTAGAAGAATTAAAAGATAAAGTAAGTGATGATGAAAAAGAAAAAGTTGAAAAACTTGTTGGTGAATTAAGAGATCTTGTAGCTGGCGATGACATTGCTGCTATTAAAGAAAAATCTGACGAATTATCTGAAGTAGTTCAAGGAATTAGTGCTAAAATCTATCAAGAAGCACAACAACAAGCACAAGCACAACAACAAGCTAATCCAAATGATGGTGCTCAATCTAATTCCTCAGATGATGATGACGGCACAATCGATGCAGAATACGAAGTAAAAGATGATTAGATTAAATAATAATTGTTTTATTATTTCCAAGTAGGTTAGATAAAAATCAGAATCAATAAAAAAAACTAGCTATCAGGAAAAACATAAAACAAATTATTTATTCTATTTTCTTATTTTTTTTAAATAATACTTATAAGGTGACTAAATGGCAGAAAAGCGAGATTATTATGAAGTTCTTGGAGTTGACAAAAACGCTTCAGAAAAGGACATCAAAAAAGCTTATCGTAAACTAGCTATGAAATACCATCCAGACGTAAGTGAGGAAGAGGGAGCTGAAGAAAAATTTAAAGAAGTAAGTGAAGCTTATGCCGTCTTATCTGATGATGAAAAACGTCAAAGATATGATCAATTTGGTCATGCTGGTATGGATGGATTTAGTGCAGAAGATTTCTATCAAAATGTAAACTTCGAGGACATATTCCAGGGCTTCGACATAGGAAACATATTTGATATGTTCGGATTCGGAGGAGGTTCACACAGAAGAGGCGGACCAACAGGACCTCAAAGAGGATCAGACATATACACCGAAGTCAAAATAACACTAGAAGAAGCTTTTAATGGTGTAGAAAAAGAAGTTAAAATACGTAGAAGTAAAATCTGTCCAACATGTAACGGAAAAAAATCAAAACCTGGTGTTGAACCAAAAACCTGTCCAACATGTAACGGAACAGGACAAGTAAAACAGGTAAGCAACACAATACTTGGTCAAATGATGAATGTAAGACCTTGTAGGGAATGTGGCGGTACCGGTAAAATCATTACTGACCCATGTGAAGAATGTCATGGAAAAGGTAATGTTAGGGAAAGCAAAACCATTAAAATCGAAATTCCCGCAGGTGTTGATGAAGGTGACCGTTTAAGAGTATCTGGTGAAGGTAACTGCGGAGACCAACCTGGATACGAAGGAGATCTTATAGCTAGTGTCCACATTAGCAGAAATAAAGAATTCCAACGTGAAGGAGACCACCTATATTACGAGCAACAAATCAGTTTCCCACAGGCAGCGCTTGGAGATGTAATTCAAATCCCAACTATTGAAGGAAAAACCATTGAATTCAAAGTAACTCCAGGAACTCAAAGCGGAACAGTGTTTAAACTTAAAGATCAAGGAATGACTTCAGTAAGACACAAAGGCAGAGGAAACCTCTACGTTACTGTAAAAGTTGTTGTTCCTAAAAAATTAAACCACAAACAGAAAAAATTATTAAAAGAATTCGACGAAATAAGTGGAAATGAAATCCACCATGTTGAAAAAGGACTTTTTGACAAAGTCAAAGAAGTTATCAATAGTTAGTTAATTAATTTTAACTAATTATCCCATCTCTTTTTTCTTATAAAATTATTGCAATTTCAGTTAATTAAACAATAAGTTAAATTACCTTTTTTAAAAATTTATAATGCTATTTTGATTATAAGACTAGTTATTATAAAAAACAAGATATTTGAAGTAACTAATGTAGATGTAAAAAAAGAAAAAGTTAAGTAAATAAAAGTTATTTACTTAAGAACTAATAGTAATAGTTTTTCCAACTTGTAAATTCTCCCATATGGAAGTAATAATGTATTTTCCAGGCAGTAATCTGATATTTAAAAAAGCAATACCTTTATCATCAGTTACCTTATTATAGAATACACCATTAACATTGAATTTTACAATTTGATTTGCATATGGCTTACCTTGACCATCAACCAATGTAGCTATGAATTTACTGCCGTCCAAATATTTCATGTTCAAATCATCAGTAAACAATACCTGTTTAACTGTAATTTTATTGGAAACCATACAACCTTTGTATATTGCAGTAATAATATAATCATCAGGGAATAAACCGATTCCTAAAGTAGCTACACCATTCGCATCAGTAAGCTTTTCATAGAACACACCGTTGATGTTGAATGTTACTTTTTCACCAGCTCCAGCAACAGTACCGTCCTGTTTAATTATTTTAACAGAGTATGCAGAACTGTTTTTAAAGTATTTTACAAGGTCATGATTTTCAGTAAGTAATGATAAAACTGTAACTACATTACCTTTTTGTTCTCCGTTAGGGCCGACAGCAGTAATAATATATTTTCCAGGATATAACTGAATATTCAAACTAGCAGTACCTACAGCATTGGTTTTTTTAGTATACCATACACCATTAATATTGAATTTGACTTCTGTATTTTTCAACAGATTACCGTGTCCGTCATAGAATACCGCATAATATTGTGTGCCGTTTCTAAACATTTTAGTTACATCTTTACTTGCAATGGTGGATTTTATTAAAACATTTACTTTAGCATCACTTCCCCATTGTTTAGCATTAGAATCGAATTTAATGTAAACAGGATATTCGCCAGCTACTAAATTAAGACCCATGGAGAATTTACCATATTTATCAGTAGTTTTAGTATATGTTACGCCATTAACTGTTACTTTTACATTGGCTCCTGAAATCACATTTCCGTTTAAATCTTTAAGAGTTCCTTCCAAACGGGTTCCGTTTTTATAATACATTACAACATCTTTAGCTGAAATTACAGTGTAGACCATATCTCCAATAGTTAATTTTGAAGTAGCAGAATTAGCAAAGTAATAATCATTTCCACTTGCATTAGCTGATATTGAATATGATCCTGTAAATGAAGCAGGTATCTGATAAATAAATTTAGCTATTCCATTTTCATCGCTTACAGCTTTTCCAGCATAGATTCCGTTTCTGTAGAATTCAACAGCAATTCCTTTTACTCCTTCACCTAAAACATTTTTAACGCTGGCAGTGAAATAAACTTTATTGCCTGCTTTTCCAATTATTTCATCAACACTGATATTTAATTTTCCTTTAGTTACAATTAAATCAGCAGTTGCATTGACGGATTTGTAATTTGATTTGGATAATGTTGCTGTGATTTTATAGTTTCCAGGAACAAAAGATGCATTTAATTGATATTTTAAAGTAGCTACTCCATTATTTGACAAAGTAGATTCACCAATTTTTATGCCGTTGATGTAGAAATTAGCTTTACCAGGAATTCCACCAGCAAACGGAAGTTTAGCAGTTATTTTAATAGTAGTTTCATCCAGATAAGCTACTGTAATGTCATTAAATACAATATCGCTGAAAATATATTTGTAATTATTTTCAACAGTGTTGCCGTTAGTGTTATTTACACCGTCATTTCCGCTGCCTTCTTTTGCAGACAGGAAATTGTTGGAAATAATGTTGTTTTTAGCTGTTGTATTGAGATTTACAGCAAAACCTGTTTTAGATGTGATTTCATTATCAATTATTGTATTGTGTGTAGAATTACCTGTTAAGAAAATACCTGCATTTCCCTCTTTAATTGAATCATAATTAGTAAATGATAATTTTTCTCCGTTACCATTAGCTGTGATTTTGTTTTCGCTGACAGTATTATATTTTGAACCAGTGGCAGCTATTCCGTAAACATCTTTTCCATTACCGGTAATTGTGTTTTGAGAAATTTTATTGTTATTGGATGCAAACCCTTCAATTCCATAAATAACTTCTGCAGCTAAATCAAAAGTATTGTTTAAAATAGTGGAAGCCTGAGATAACTCTAAAGTTAAACCATATGCCACATTATTAGCTTTAACATAAACATTATTATTTTTAATTATAGTGTTCTTAGAGTGATATCCTGCAATAATACCTGTTGCAAAATAATCACCAATAATTTTTATATCATTACCAATGAATTGGTTGTTATTAGAGTATTTTGAACCTCCAGAACCTGTTGGAGCACCAATTACGCCAGTACCGTATAAATAATTGTCTTTACCTTCAACAAGAATATTGTTTCCAGAAATTACATTATCATTTGAATCAAAATAGAAATCAATACCAACTAATGAATTAGTAGATAAATTACCACCTATAGTTGCTTTAGATTGATTTATTAAAGATTTGACAGTTACATTGTTATTCAATACCTTATTATCAGATGAATAAATCATCAAAATACCATAAGTTCTGAAAATTTCTTTAACATCATTTACACCATCAATACATTTAGAAGATTCATATGCATGCAATTCACCAGTTCCTAAAGTATTGATTATATTTCCGGAAATTTCACAGTTTTCTGCACCATAACCAAGTATGGTATAAGTTAAATAATTACCGCTAGATGATAAAGTGTTATTGATTATTTCAACGTTTCCTGATCTGTAAATATAAACTGCATAAGCTGCATTTTTATCAGCAACAGAAATGTTGTTATTTAAAAGCTTAACCTGATTGGTATCAACAATATAAACTCCCCACCTGTTTTCAGAAGTGGAATTTTTATTAATAATAGTTACATTTTCAATCCATGCATGAGAAGTAGTTACTTTAAACATGGAATTTATAAATTTAGCATCATTACCAATAATTTTAACACCTGAAGTAATGAGCATTAATTTATCTGTAAAAGTTCCGACAAATTTTAAAGTATCTCCCATATCAATAGATGAATTTAAATTACCCTTTTCATCGAAGAATGTGTAATAATTATCTTCAGTAACTGTGTAAACAGTACCGTTGAAAACATATACCGGTTTGGATGGATCAACAGTACCTACAGGAGTTGCAACCATAGACCCGTGACAATTATTCCGTTCAATAGTAAAAGAGTCTTTACTTGCTTCAGCAGCATCAATTGCAAGAATATTGGAAGTTCTGATATCATTATCTGTAATTACAATATTAGCAGGGAATTTGGTGCTGGATTGTTTTTTAAGTAAAACACCGACACCACTTACTGAAACTATATTGTTATTAGTAACTGTTAAAAAGTCATATTGGCCCATTTGATAAACAGCCGCACCATTATTGGTAGTTATATTATTTTTATCAACTAAAACATAATTACCGTTAGCATCAATACCGTATCCCTTACCTTTAACATCAACAGTGTTATTAGTTACTTTAGAACCGTCAGCTGCACAAATTCCAGAACCGCTTAACAATGCATTTTGAATTAAATTATTGGAAATTATGGAGTTCTGACCTACAACAATACCATATTCCCCTCCAATAACTATACTTTTATTATTATGATCAACACCTGTAGAATTAATTATTTTATTGTTTTTAACAATAGTTGAACCATCACTGGATATTCCCCTAAATGCACCGATAATGGTGTTGGAATCAGCAGTGTTATTATCACCCATAAGCTGGATAGCATAATTCCAGCTGGTTGGAATAACAGTTACTTTTATGGTATTGTTGAAAACAACATTATTATATGATCTGGCACCTATAAAAGCACCACTATCATATGCAGATCCATAGATTGCATTAGCATCTGCAACACTAATTTGATTGTTGCTTATGGTGTTATAGTTAGCTCCTCCAAAAACAATAGAACAAAGTGATTTATTATGAATTCCAGTATCTCCGGAACTTGATATAATATTATTTGAAATTATATTGTGATGAGAACCAGGATTTAATGCAATTGGGAATGAAGAAACTCCAGAACAGGTTATTTTATTATCATGAACATTACAGTTTGTAGCTCCAACAATAAATACTCCCTGTTTATCAACACCATTATTTACAATATTTAAATGAGATACAGTACTTCCAGAAGCTTCACTTAAAAGAACAACAGTACAATCTCTCATACTGTTAGTTGAAGTACCTACAACATTTAACTGTTTATTTAAAATAAATTTTTTACCGCTAAAAGATCCATCTAAATTCATAGTGTCTCCAGAATTAACAGAAGAAGACTTAAGATTACCCTCATTATCAAAATAAGTGCCATAATTAGATGAACTTACACTATGAGACACAGATGCAGTCATAATATCACTGTCTGAGAAATAATTATAACTGATTGGCTCATAAGATACTGCACTATCTGAAATTAAATTATTATCAGCAGTTGTATTAACATCTTCTGCAGCACTGACTGCTCCAAGAGTTATAAAAACCAATAATAATAAAATTAAAGAAAATTTAATCTTTTTAACCATTTTATATCACATCATTAGTTAATATTAAAAACATAATTTAAGCAAAGTACAATTATCCTTATTAAATTTTACTTTACGAAAAGTACATTATAATGATAATTATTATAATAAAAAATATTTAAAAATTGCGATAAAATTAAAAAAGAAAAAAAGAAAAAATGAAAAATGATTAATAATCATCTTCATCATTGTCACGTTTGTTTCTAGCATAACCTACAACAAATACTGCAATTAAACATATTACTGCAATAATAAGCACAATAGGAGTGCTTGATTGACCAGCTGCAGATTTAGATGCTGAACTTTTAGAAATTTCATGAACACTAGCTGCACCAGATTCACCTTTAGAAGAATCTGCTTTAGATGCATCATTTTTAGATTGAGATGATGCAGATTTTGCATTGGATGGATCTACAGAAGTATCCAAACCTGCTGCAGTTGCTCCACCTGCCATATCCCCACTACTTTGATCATTAGTAGTTCCATTAACTAATTGCTGATTATTATCTTCAGTATTGTTTTTATCTGAAGCATCAGGATTAGACGGATTATCTGTACTACCATCATCTTTGTAAAGAGGATCAGTTAATGTAGCTTGAGATAATATTTCGGCATATTTTGCTTTATCTGCTGCAGATAATGAACTGGCCTGTATGAGTTTCATGTTAAAATCCAAATTCTTACAGGTGTGGTGACAACAAGCAACACCATATTTAATAGCGTTCCTAATAATTTCATCTGCCAACTCCTGAACTAATTTAGGATCAGGATTCTCCCATTTTCCCTGATAATACATATAAAACATGAATGCACCTGCAGACTGGAAAGAAGTTGCAGCGGCTAAGCTATCAATCTTACCAGAGTATTTAAGAAGTGTGCTGACCATCTCATTACCTAACTGAGAACCAAGTGTCATACCAGGATTAACATATAATGAACCAAATGCATTTTGGAACTTAGAATTCCACTGTATCCAACCTGCCTGAGTACTAAGTAATGCATCTACAAATTTAGGATTTAACAAATTAGTACGGATTTCCAATTCAAATTCTTCTTCATAAGTTCTAATAATGTAATTATTTTTATTTCTTATATCTACAAATGCAGTATCAGGATTAGCTCCTAAAATTTTAGCAGCATTAAGTAATCCACCAAACCAATCATAGTAATCATCAGAATCCAATAATCTCCAAGAACTGTCAAAGTTCTGAGTAATCAAATCTGTTTTACCTAGCAGATACTTGAAATTTTCTGTTTGTTTGGTAATAACAATATTATCATGGTCATCAAGAGTCCATGAGTAGGATACACGTCCAAGATAAATTCTGGCCAAATCCTCATTGAGAGTTGTAAGATTCCAGTTTGCAGTATTCGGAATTGTATTACTCATACCGGTACCTTCTAAAACTGCACCAGGAAGACCGAATAACCTATCTTTCATTGGATTTTCAGCATAATGTTTTTTCAAGAAATTATTTGCAACAGTATCATCAGTTGAATTTAAAGCTAAATCAACAGCAGTTAACATTAATTTAATCCAATCGACATTACTGGTAACCATACTTGCAAAAACATCTACTCTAGGTCTGTTGACAACTTTACCATTACTTAAAGTCACAGTTAATTCATTAATAGGAATCAATTCAACACCAGTTACAGCTTCATCTCCCTCATTCCAAGTTGGTCTGCAACCAAGGAAGTATAAGAATTCTGCAACACCAATACCTTCTGTTCTTAATATTTCAGTTCCCCATAATATTAAAGCAGTAAGTTCCGGCCATTTGCCGTGTTTTTCATAATAATTCACAAGCAATAAATCTACAACTTTAACCGCTGATTCATAAGCTGCTTTTGTAGGCATTTTAGTAGTATCAGAAGTACGGCCCATATGCCCGGTAGGTATAGAATCTGCATAAGCAGGATCAGCAAATAATCCTGGAGTAACATAACCCCCAGACAATGCAGTCATTATTGCATTCCACTCATTATTATTTTTAATATTCTCAATAACCTTTGTGGAATAGTTTAATGATTGATATAACTTAGAAGATTTGTTTGTAATACCATGCATCTTAGCTACTTCATCAAAAGTGTATGTATTATTTACAAGATCACCAATAAATGTTCTTAACCATGTTTTTACAACTTCTGATTGAGCATAATATTGAGAATTACCTCTAATATCATTGTAATAATTTTTATCTTTTAGATTTGGATAAATCATATGCAATATATGATTATAAACTGTAGTTCTGGAAGTTATAATAGTTATTACTTCTTCAATAAGCTCTTCACCACTTAATATTTTACCGATAGTGTGTAATCCATAAGTGTTGAAATCATTTTGCATGTCATCCAAGTAAGTGTGTAAATCTTCAAGCCATGCCTCAAATGTTTGACCATTTTTAGGTTTTTCAAAGCCTAATGACGGAGCTAATTCTAAAATTAACTTTTTATATTCATATGCATTACCGGAAACATTGTTTGTTACTTGGTCATTATAACGGTCAATGTAATTTAACAATTTAGTATAATTACCATATAATCCGGAAATAGCCATTGCAGGAGTCATATGAGTAATCATCATTGCTCCAATCCTATCTCTAGCTACCATAGCTTCACCAGGGTTTGATACAATATATGGATATATTGTCGGAATTAAATTCAATTCAAAAGACCAATCTCCTTCATGAACACCTACATTTCTACCAGGCAACCATTCTAAAGTACCGTGAGTTCCTAAATTAATAATTACATCACAATTAGCAACTTCATCTAACCATTTATAGAAAGTTACATACTGCTGATGTGGAGGTAAAGTTAAATCATGATAATTTTCAATTTTAACCTCTTCCCAACCCCTACTTGGCTGGAAAGTAATGAATATTTTACCGAACCATAAACCCGGAATTACAATATAAGTTTGATTGTAAACCATTATTTTTCCAAGTCCGTCACCCCAGTAATCAACCATCTTTTTATACAAGTCCTGATTCATATTAGTAGCAACTAACTTATCAAACTCTTCTTGGGTTACTAACTGATGATGTTGTCTTAACATTTCCCAGTTACTTTCAACATATTTATTTAATTCACCTTGTGCCCAAGTACCTTTGTTACCCATATAAATTATCCATTCAGACAATTCTTTAACTGAAGGCAAGTCAGACTTGTTCATTCCAATATCATAACCTGCATCAGATAAATGAACTAATAAATCATAAGTGCTTTGGAAAACATCCAAATAAGATGCTCCAATCTCACCTTTACCTGGCGGATAATTATACAATACAATAGAAACAACTTTATCAAAGTTATCCATATCTTTTAAATTAGCCCAACCAGTAGTTAATTTAACCATTTTTTCAATACCTGATTGAACAACATGAGATTTGCCCAATGAATCTTTGTAAGACAATATAATTGGACTGAACACTCCTTCAAAGCTAGGAATAGTTACTGAATATGTCCATTCTGCTTGAGCTCCAGTTTCACTTTCATAACTTTGTTGTGAAACATCAAAAAGACCTTTAACTACTGTCAAATTCATTTCTGATAAATCATTTAATGCAGAATGATTGCCGTAATTTAAAGACCAGCTATATAAAGATGCCACAGCAGAAATTCCAATTTGAGTTGTTTTGGTTAATGTTAATAAAATTGAAGACATAGCCGGAGCAGTGCTTAATTTAAATATATTAAATGCAGGTCTGCCGCTTGCTTCATAACATTTGATTAATGCATCAACTACAGGACCTCCACAGTAATAAGTAGCAATAGCTACAAAAGGAGTGTCAGTATTATATCTGTTCATATAATCATTTTCAAACAGCCTAAATAATTCTGTTGGATTTAACTCTTTTTCTTGCCATGCAACATATTCTTTCAACATCCAATTTAAACTGCCTTTCCCATCATTATTATATCCGGGATTAGCTATAATCCATTGATTAATCAATTCGGCATCAGGAACAACAGTATAAGTACCTAAAACAGGATGATAAATACCACATTCGGGACTTATTCTTGGAGTAGTTGCTGTATCCAATGTAGGATTAATGTATTTTTGAGGATTAATTAAATAAAATATATATTTTAAGTAATTATTCATATTAGCTACAAAAACTTCAGAAGACTCAATATCCGGAGCCTGGAAATATGATCCTACATAAGTATTTTCAACAGTATTAGGACTGTTGTTGGATGCAGATCCACCTACAAAGTGAATACCCAAATTATCAAGAGTATTCTTATCATAGAAACCAAAAGTATATGCCACATTATAATTTGCATTAGCTGGAGATTTACTTAATAATTTCCTTGCTTCTGCAGTTCCAAAATCCTTATATGTCGAGGAAAACATGTCAATTTGAATGTATTTTGCATACTCAAATAACCATTCTCTAGTCTTGTCAAAATTTCCAGTGTCTATATATGCTACTCTTTTAGATAAACTCATCAGATAATCTACTTTTTCACTGTGTGAATTGTATGATACAATTAACAAAATATCTGGAACAAACATGTGGTTAACTGCTACAGCAGAATTAGCACCCACATTTACATTTTCAGTATATACCTCATAAGTAGAATAGCTAAGCTGTACTTTATAACTTCCTGAAGGCAAATTACCAATAGAGTAAGCACCTCCGGCAAGAGTTTTACCTTCAAATACCAAATTATCAGATGAATCTAAAATTTTAATATCCGCGCCGGCTAAATCTACACCATCCTCAGTCCAATTTTTAGTAAGTGGATTATAGGAATCCTTAACATGAATATCAATAAATCCATAGTCACCACTACTGTAAATTGAATTAGTATAATAAATATTGCCAATTTCATCAACATTAACATCATTAGCTATTTGAACACCGTCAGCAACTAATGAAGTACCAACAATGCCATCAGCAATAACAGTTTCATTATTAACCTCATCGCTAGCAGATACCAAACTCATAGTAACAATAAACAACATTAATAGACAAAAAATAAAAAATGTTTTTTTACCTAATCTTTTAATCTTTTCACCCCCTCGTCCAGTGAATTATTTCAAAATTATAGCAATATTTTATTATAATTACTATAATTGTAAATAATACTTTACAATATATAAAATTTGCTAAAGT
>ERZ773136.3025-NODE-3025-length-13067-cov-8.085998_pt1 | contig 13067 bp, 6 predicted proteins | sample MGYA00580855_ERZ773136 | MGnify/ENA primary metagenome ERZ773136 (study PRJEB29015, sample SAMEA2737860) | human gut metagenome | biome: human gut; feature: human-associated habitat; material: faeces | place: China | collected 2012 ... | reverse complement strand
CGATCTTCTGCTTCGCGTTCTCCAGCCTCATCGGCAACTACTTCTACGGTGAAATGAACATGGGCTTTATCAGCAAGCATCCGGCGGCGCTGTGGATTTTCCGTGCTCTGGTGGTGCTGATGGCTTTCATCGGCAGCGTGACCGAACTGGGTTTGGTGTGGAATCTCGCCGATCTCTTCATGGCACTGATGGCTTTGGTCAACCTGGCGTCCATTGCGATAATCGGACGCTATGCCTACAGGGCGTTGGACGATTACATCAAGCAGAAGAAAGCCGGCATTGAGAATCCGGAATTCGATCCGAAATGTCTGGGCAATATGCGCGGCGTACAGTGCTGGCCTCGCAATAAAGACGAGGAAATTGTCCAGTAAATCAATTGGTTACAATTGACTTGACGGCAGTCGGAAGCAATTTCGGCTGCCGTTTTTTTCGAGATTTTCCAGACGAAACAAGGCTTTTTTGAGTGTTATAGAGAAAAGCTATCAAAAGAGGTCTCAAATAGTATTGGACGCGGACGAAACGGTATCCCATAATGCACTCAACACGGCGAACGAATCGCCGCACAGATTTGATAGGAGAAATGAAAATGACCTGCCCTCATGCTAACAACCAGGCTTGCGAAACCTCTGCCGTCTGCCCCGTCAAGGTTTATCTCGCCAATCTCGCTGTCCTGAACGCCAAGCTGCACAACCTGCACTGGAACGTCGTTGGCCGCGCCTTCATCCAGGTGCATGAATACACCGAGGGTCTCTACGACGAACTGTTCGAACAGTTTGACGCCGTGGCCGAAGCTATGAAGATGCGCGGTGGCTTCCCGCCGGTTCGTCTCAGCGAATTCCTGAAGATCGCCACGGTCGAAGAACTCGACGCCCGCGACTTCTCGGTGTCTGAAGTGCTGCAGATTGTGACCGAAGACGTGCTCAAGATGCAGGCCTTGGCCAAGGAAATCCGCGAAGGCGCCGACAAGATGGGCGACTACCTGCTCACGGCTCAGTTTGACGGCTATCTTGAAAGCTACGCCAAGCGCGTGTGGTTCCTCAAGGCGATGCAAAAGGATTGCTGTTGCGGCGGTGAAGAACAGTCCGGCAATGCAGCGGCTCTGGACAGTTTATCAGAAGAAGTTCTCCTATGCTGCCGACCTGTCGTGGCATACGGTCGTGGAATCCATCCGCAGTCTATATAGATTAGCGCGGGCTGAATAATATGGGAAACAGTAATAAGGTCTGCCCGAACTGCGGCAGAAAAATGAAGCAGCAGTTCATTGGCTTGCAGCATTGCAAATGCGGCATAAGCTGGAAAAAGGACGAGGGCTTTTTTGAGCGCACACCTGATATGATCTTTGCTCTGGAGCGGCGAACCATTGGAGGAAAGGTGAAACAGGTTCCGGTTATCCGCTATCAATCCAACCAATAAAGAACAGAACGGTCTGCTGCGGCAGGCCGTTTTCCCATTTTGGAGGTGAACACCCATGGCAACCACGCGCCTGATGCCTCTCCACACCGGCAAAGGCCGCACGGTGGGACAGGCCATCAGCGCTATCATCGACTACACCGAAAATCCGCAAAAGACAGACGGCGGCAGGCTGATTACGAGCTGGCAGTGCGACAGCAGGATCGCCGATGCCGAGTTCCTTTTCACCAAAAATCAATACACCCAAAAGACCGGCAGAGTGCGCGGCGAGGATGATGTGATCGCCTACCATCTGCGGCAATCCTTTGTTCCCGGAGAGATCACACCGGAGGACGCGAACCGTTTGGGCTGTGAGCTGGCCAAGCGCTTCACCAAGGGCAATCACGCCTATATCGTCTGCACCCATATCGACAAAGCCCATATTCACAATCATGTGATCTGGCACTCCACCGCACTCAGCCAGACCCGGAAATTCCGAAACTTTTGGGGCAGCAGCCGCGCCGTGCGGCGGCTCAACGATACCATCTGCATCGAGAACGGCTACTCCATCGTGGAGAATCCGAAGCGCCACGGCAAGAGCTACAACAAGTGGCTGGGCGACAAAAAGAAGCCCTCCCACCGGGAGCGAATCTGCGCGGCCATTGACGATGCACTGGCGCAAAAGCCCGACAGCTTTGAAGCGCTGCTGGAGCTGCTGCGGCAGGCCGGGTATGAGGTCAAGGGCAAGAAAGTCCCGTCCCTGTTAGGCGGCGAACAGAAAAAGTCCATTCGCATGGATACCCTCGGCGACGGTTATACTCCCGCAGATCTTCGTGCGGTGATCGCAGGTGAAAAGGCGCATACGCCGCGAAAGAACGCCGCCGCGCCGGTCAAACCGGAAAAGCGCAGCGGGAATCTGCTGGTGGACATTCAGGCAAAATTACGCGCTGGCAAGGGTGCCGGCTATGCGCGTTGGGCAACATTATTCAACCTGAAGCAGATGGCACAGACGGTGGCCTATCTGCAAGACCATGAGCTTTTAGATTACGCCGTTCTCTCGGAGAAAGCGGCGGCAGCGTCCGCTCACTTCAACGAGCTTTCCGCAAGGATCAAATCTGCGGAAACACGCATGGCCGAGATTGCCGTGCTGCGGGAGCATATCGTGGGTTATGCCAAGACCCGCGATACCTACGTTGCCTATCGCAAGGCCGGGTACTCCAAGAAATTTCTTGCAGAGCATGAAAGCGAGATCACGATCCACAAGGCCGCAAAGAACTATTTTGATGGACTGGACTTCAAGAAGCTGCCCACCATCAAGGCGCTGAATACCGAGTACGCCGAGCTGCTGGCGGAGAAGAAAGCGGCCTACGCCGACTACCGAAAAGCCCGTGAGGAAATGAAAGAGCTGCTGACGGCCAAGGCCAATATCGACCGTATTCTGGAGCTGGACAAGGAGCAGGAGGAAGCGAATGAACGACGGGAAAAAGAGGCGGAGCAGCGCTGAGCTGCCCGCCCACAAGCGATTTGCAAAATCGCGCAGCCGATGGATTTATCCATCGTTCCAGAACACAATTTTTGTGTTCTGCGGGGATTGGGGCAGCGCCCCAACAAGCATGAAACAGGCGGGCTCCGTGTAAACGGAATCCGCCTGTTTTCGCAAAGTGGGTGCCGCTTTGCATTGCTTGCCGCTTTCTTGCCCCCCCCGTTCGTACCCCTGTATTTCCCCTCTACCCATACTACAATCTGAACAGGGGGTTTTGGCCAGTTTTCAGGAAATTATCGCAAAAATAGCGTGCGTTCAAAGAAAAGATACAGCTTATTTTCTTCGTTTAATTCAACTCGTTTCCATGCTATACGATTGTCGAAATATAATTGCTCTGTGCGCGTTGAAGACGAATATCACACAGAGCATGGGCAGGCCGCATTGCACCGCGACTTTAATTTTGATTCTCCTGTGACACAGTAAGAAGTGACAAGACTCTATAAGTAAACATCGAATCGCACAGCGCAGGCATTTTGGCCTGATGCTGTGCGATTTCTTTTTCACCTCACGAAATGCTGGCCTGCACAGCCGTTTGCTATGCAGCGCGTCTCATCCTTTGGGATGATTTACATTTCAGAACAGCCGCGTATAATATAATTTGAGATAGGTGGCAAAAGGCTTATGACAATCTCACTCTGTATCAAAGGGAGGGAAGAAATGACCGAAAATATCATCATAAAGCCCTCCGTTCAGAAACGGTTTGACAGCTTCATAGCGCATGGCAGAGTCCTTTTTTTCAGCGCGCCCTGCGGCTTTGGAAAGACTGTGCTGGCGGACGCGCTGCTGCGCGGGCGGAATGTGCTGCGGCAAAGCGCGGCAGACCCAGACTGCGCGATCCCACCGTCAGCGCAGGATTGGGACATTCTGCTGATTGACGATCTTCAGCTCATGCAGGAGGAAGCCGGGCAGCAGGCTCTTTGCGAATTGATTCGCTCAAGTCCGGAGCGCCATTTCGTGCTGCTCTCGCGCGGTGTGCCGCCCGGCTGCCTGACGGCGTTTCAGTACACGGGGCTGATGACGGTGCTGGAGGCCGACGACCTGCTCTTTGATGCGGACGATGTGCGGCGGCTGCTCCGGCTTTACGGCGTGGAGGCGGCAGACAGTGAGATCGACGGAATTTTGAAAGAATCCGTGGGCTATCCGCTGGGCGTAGCCATCACCGCCCGGTGTATGTCTCCGGGCAAGCCGTGGACGCTGGAGCTGGTGGCGCGGGTGTTCCACGAGGTGTTCCTCTACTTTGAGACCGCCATCTACCGGCGCTTTGACCTGCCGGTGCGGCGCTTCCTGTTGGAGCTGGCCCCCTTTGAAAGTTTTGACCTGGAAATGGCGCGGATGGTCAGCGGCGATCCCCGTGCCGGCGAACGGCTGGACTGGCTTCTTCGATACACCACTATGCTGCGCTACGACGACTGCCAGTGCTTCCACTTCTGGTCGGGGTTCCGAGCTTTTCTCCGCTGGGAGATGGATCAGGAGTATACCGAGGAAAAGCGCAAAGCGCTCTTCAGCCGGGGCGGGCTGTACTATGAGCTGAAGGAGGACTACGCCCACGCCCTAGAATGCTACACCAGCGGCGGCGACCATGCCAAGGTCTCCGAGCTGCTGATCCGCAATGCGGAGCTGCATCCCGGCATGGGGCACTATCGTGACATACAAAGGCCAAACGCTGGAAAAAGATGTGGATTTCACCATCACCAGCGGCGATAGTTTCTCCGGTGTAGGCCCCTGTACGCTGACCATCAAGGCAAAAGACAGCGGCGATTATACCGGGAGTAAGTCTGCCCAATGGACGGTTCGACCGCTCAAAGTAGCGGCTTCGGTCGGCGACATCATTAAGACATACGACGGAACGACAGATCTGCCTGAAAACACGAAAATCACATTTAAGAGCGCGGACAGCTATTATCCTGATGCTACGCTTCGGCTGGCTAAGGGTACAGATTATGAGGTGTCCAACGCCCGCTATGATTCCGCCGATGCAAGCGAAACCGAAAAGACTGTCTCCTTCACCGTCAAGTTAAAGAATAAGGGCTATGTCTTTGAAGACGGCACGACCCAAAAGGACTTTACGCTGAACGGCGCGGATTTTGATGATAAGACCTTCCAGATCAATAAGGCCACCGTGCCCATGAATAACCCGACCGGCACACTGAACATAATCAACGGCACATGTCAGACGTACACCTATGACTTCAATAATATACTGCCCGGACTGTCCGAGGGCAAATATGGCACGATAAGCTATGGTCAGGCTGATATTTCCCTTGTTTCTCAAAGTGAGTATAATTACGGCGCGTCGACCGCAGTGTCTGACAGAGGCGTGCTGACATTGGCACAGTTCTCTGCGGAAGATGGAAAAATGACCGGCCGGATCGGTACCGTCAAAGTGACGGTCACCACCACCAACTACGAAAACTTTCAGCTGAAGCTCGTCCTCAACGCGATGGACCAAATCAAACCTGAGCCGGACGGCACAATCACCGCAGCCGAGATCACCTACGGCGACGCGCTGAGCAAGAGTACTATTTCGGGCAAGATGAAAGACCCCAACACGGGTGATGCAGTCAACGGTACATTTACATGGACAGACGGCACAATCAAGCCAGATGCAAATGATCGCTATGAAGCCGAATGGACGTTCACTCCGGCTGCGGGCTACGAGAAATACGCGACTGCGACCGGAACTGTGACCATCAAGGTCAAACCGGCGAAGCTGATCGTTTCCGTGAAAGCATCCAGCATGTATTACACCGGCGAGGAACAGATCGCATCGATCATCGCGTCTGGACAAAGCGTAGACAGCACTCCCGTGACGTTCACCTACAGCGACAAGGTAGACGGCAACTATACTTCGGGCGTACCGACATTCACCGACGCGGGTACATACACCGCTTACTACAAGGCGGAAGCCGCGAACCACGAACCAGCTACCGGTACGTTCACCGTGACCATCGACCCGCTGCCGATCAGCCTTCTCTCTGTTTCGTCAATCTCCAAGACCTACGACGGCAGTGCAGATGTCACGCTCACTGCGGACAAGCTGACGTTTTTCAGCAAAACGGCGAAGGCCACGAATATTAAACTTCCCGATACGGCGCTCACCTTCTCTGACGCCCAATTTACCAGTAAGCAGGAGGACGGGAGCTATCTGCCCTCGCCGGAGGTCGGAAACGGAAAGGCGCTTTCCTTCACCATGACGCTCACAAGCAATAACTATGTGTTTGAAGGTAAGTCGGAAGGTACCACAAAGGTCAGCGACGTTTTCGCGACCGATGATGTGAACCGGTTCACCATCACCAAGGCCGCTGCGCCCACAAATATCCAGTCCGGTACGCTGACCATCACCAATGGCCTGCACAAGACCTATTCCTTTGACCTCTCAACGCTGCTGCCGAAGCTGACTGCTCCCTGTGACTACGGCACGATCACCTATGACAAGAAGGTTGATACCAATCTGGGCGTTGGCTCCTTTATTACCCTTGTAAACGGCAAGACCGGTGAGCTGACACTGGAAGCAAACAGAAGCGGCACGGACGAAGGACAATTCGGCACGATTACGGTTACAATCTCCACGAGCAACTATCAGGACATCACCCTGACCGTCAACATCTTCGCAAAGAACAAGCTCACGCCCGTTATGGACGGCAAAATCACCGCAAGCAAGATTACCTATGGTCAGGCACTGAGCGACAGCAGCATCACTGGCAAGATGAAAGACCCCAACACCGGAGATGAGGTCAACGGCACGTTCACATGGACAGACGGCGCAGTCAAGCCTGATGCAAATGACCGCTATGAGGCCGAATGGACGTTTACTCCGGATTCCGAGGAATACGCAACCGTAACCGACACCGCAACTGTCGAGGTCGCTCCCAAGTCCATCGAGGGCGCAGTGATTACGCTGGAATCTGCCGACCTCGAATACAACGCGGCGGAGCAATCGCCGAAAATCACCGGCGTGACGCTGGAGAACTGGGATGAAACAGGAATCACCTACATTATCAAAAGCGGTGACAAGGCCACCGATGTCAGCGACCGTATCACCCTGACGATCGAAGGTATCGGCAACTACACCGGCACGGCCACGGTCGAGTGGAAGATCACGCCAAAAACCGTGACGCCCACGATTGAAGTCGAGCCCTGCACCTACACCGGCGATGCGCTGGAGCCGGCCGTCACCGTCAAGGATGACATCGGCAACATCATCGACCAGAAGGAGTACGAGATTTTCTACAGCAACAATACCAATGCCGGTATTGCGACTGTGACCATCAAGGACGTTGAAGGCGGCAACTACGTCATCAAGGAGAAAACCCAGGACTTCACCATCACCAAGGCCGCCGCACCCACAAATATCCAGTCCGGTACGCTGACCATCACCAATGGCACACAGCAGACGTACACCTACGATTTCAGCAAGCTGCTGCCCGAAGCGCCCAATGGAGATTACGGCACAGTGCGCTACGATTTGGGGAATCGGCAGACTGCTATCAACTTCACCGCTCATGGATATTATCTCGACCCGGAGATAGCGGAATTTGAGGGGAGCAAGCTGACTTTGGTAGGTCTCTATGCGAAAGATGGAACAGCGATCGGCCAGATCGGTACCGTCAAGGTGAATGTCACCACCACCAACTACGCAGACTTTCAACTGACGCTCGTCCTCAACGCGATAAACCAGATCAAGCCCACGCCGGACGGCACAATCACTGCAAGCGAGATTACCTACGGCGACGCGCTGAGCAAGAGTACTATTTCGGGCAAGATGAAGGATCCCGACACCGGCAAATCCGTCAACGGTACGTTCGCGTGGACGGACGGCACAATCAAGCCCGATGCAGGCAGCTATGATGCCGAATGGACATTCACCCCGGCGGAGGGCTATGAGGAATACGCGACCGCGACCGGAACTGTGACCGTCAAGGTGAACAAGGCTACCCCCACCTTCACCGCTCCCACGGCGCAGGAAAATCTGACCTATACCGGACAGGAGCAGGCGCTGATTACTGCGGGCAGTGTGACCAGCGGTGGCACCATGCAGTACAGCCTGACCGAGAACGGCACATACAGCCCGGACATCCCTACCGGCACCGATGCCGGAGCATATACCGTGTGGTATCGGGTGATTGGCGATGCAAACCACAAAGATACCGCACCCGCCAGCGTGGCGGTCCGCATTGGGCAGAAGCCGCTGACGATCACCGGGGTAACGGCTGCGTCCAAGCTTTATGATGGCACGACAAACGCGGACATTACCAGCGTAACCTTCGACAACGTGACCTTGAAGCGAGACACAGACTACAACGTGACCGCCAGCTTTGACTATGCCAGTGTGGACAGCGGCAAGAACGTCACTGCCACAGTGACCCTGATGGGGCAGGCCGCGAAGAATTACGCCCTGGAGCAGAGCAGCTTCCCTACGACTGGCAGCATCACCAAGGCCGCTGCGCCTGACTTCACCAGGGAAACCGCGCTCGTCATTGTAAACGGCCACGAAAAGACCTACACTGTGACGCTCCCCGCCCTGCCCACGCTGGAAACTCCCAAAGCGTACGGTGCGCTCACCTATGAGATCGGCGAAATCAAACTAAATGACGGCTACTACACCAGCGGCGCGAAGGTGGAAAACGGCGAGCTGACCCTGCCCATTCAGAAAAATGACGTGGAAACCACCGGCTCTGTGGGCACAGTGACCGTAGTGATCAAGAGCGCAAACTATGAGGATATCACCCTGACCGTCAACGTCAGCGCGAAGAACAAGCTCTCCCCGGTTCTGGCCGGTACACTGACGCTCACGCCCATCAAGATCACCTACGGTGAGCCGCTGAGCAAGATCAAGATCACCGGCACGATGAAGGCCGGCGATACGGTCGTTGAAGGCACCTTCTCGTGGCAGCAACCGGGCGATACGATTCTGGATGCGAGCACGTCTGGCCATGATGTCGGATGGACGTTCACCCCGAAGGATGGGAATACCTATACGGAAGTGACCGGCACCGTGAAAGTCCCCGTCGCCCCCAAGTCCATCGAGGGCGCAGCCATCACGCTGGAAAAATACGAATTCCAGTACAACGCGGCGGAGCAATCGCCGAAGATCACCGGCGTGACGCTGGAGAACTGGGATGAAACAGGAATCACCTACATTACCAAAAGCGGCGACAAGGCCACCGATGCCAATGACAGCATTCCCCTGACCATCGAAGGTACCGGCAACTACACCGGCACGGCCATGGTCGAGTGGAAGATCACGCCAAAAACCGTGACGCCCACGATTGAAGTCGAGTCCTGCACCTACACCGGCGATGCGCTGGAGCCGGCCGTGACCGTCAAGGATGACATCGGCAACATCATTGACCAGAAGGAGTACGAGATTTTCTACAGCAACAATACCAATGCCGGTATTGCGACTGTGACCATCAAGGACGTTGAAGGCGGCAACTATGTTCTCAGCGGGGCCAGCAAGACCTTCGAGATCACCAAGGCTGCCGCACCCGCAACGGAGGTTGGTTCGCTGACCATCACCAACGGCCTGCGCACGACCTACTCTCTTGATCTCTCTACTCTGCTGCCGAAGCTGACCGCTCCCTGCAACTACGGCACGATCACCTATGACAGGAAGGTTGATACCAATCTGGGCGTTGGCTCCTTTATTACCCTTGTAGACGGCAAGACCGGCGAGCTGACACTGGACGCAAACAGAAGCGGCACGGACGAAGGACAATTCGGCACGATCACTGTTACAATTTCCACGAGCAACTATCAGGATATCACGCTGACCGTCAACGTCAGCGCGAAGAACAGGATCACTCCCACCGGCACACCGACGCTGAGCAAGAACGCCATCACCTACGGCGACGCCCTGAATACCATCGCTCTCTCCGGCAAGCTCCATGATAATGTCAACAACGTGGATGTCGATGGAACCTTTGAATGGGTGGACGGCACGCATATACCCGTGGTTGGGAACGGTACCTATGCAGCCGAGTGGATTTTCGAACCGACTGACACCGAGAAGTATTTAACGGTTTCGGGAAGATCGAATATCACTGTCGAAAAGGCTCAACAGTACGGCAAGCTCAGCATGGCGGGCTATACTTACGGTAAAACGCCCAGCACACCGACCTTGACAGACCGGACGGGCGATTTGAATGCTCAAGTGACCTACCGTTATGCCGCTGCGGACAGCGGCTCTGTTCAGACGTGGGATATCAGCAATCCGCCCGTGCTGAACGCCGGTACCTACCGTATGTACGCCAGCATTGGTGATACGGATAACTACTACGGATTTGAAGCTGTGTATTGCGAATTTGTGGTAGCAAAGGCAACGCCGACCTACACCGTTCCCACCGGGCTGACGGCAAAATACGGTCAGACGCTGGCGGATGTGACGCTGCCGGACGGCTGGAGCTGGATGGACAGCAGCGAATCTGTGGGCGGCGCTTCGGTCGCGGTCAAGCCCTTCAAAGCGAAGTTCACTCCGACGGACACTGCCAACTACAACACGGTGGAGAACATCAAACTTGATGTTACAGTTAATAAGGCAAACGGCGGCAGCCTCAAAACGGTCGAGCTGACGCAGAAGTACACGGACACCTCTGAGCACACCTACACGCCGGACTGGTTGGGGCTTCCCGACGGGCAGACGTGGAGCTATAGCAGCGAACACAGCGTCAACAACGGCTCAAAGGCTACGCTTACCAAGCAGGATATCGCCGCAGCGAACGACAAGCTGACCTATGCGATCTCCGGCGGCAAGGCGGGTGATAAGATCACCATCACCCTGAAAGCCTCCTGCAACAACTACGAGGATTTCACCATCACCCTGACCATCACCTTGACGGCAAGGGATGATCAGAAGCCGTTGACCATCACCGGCGACACTTCCGTGATCTACGGCGAAAAGCTGACGCTGACCACCACCGGCGGCTCCGGCACAGGCGCTGTGACCTACCGCATTGACACTGCTCTCAGCACCGGCGAGGCGACCATCGATCCCGAGACCGGCGTTCTGACTCCGGTCAAGGTCGGCTCTGTCAGCGTCATCGCGACCAAGGCGGGAGACAACGACTACAACGACGTCACCAGCACTCCCTTCGTGCTCATGATCAAACCGGCCACTCCCACCGGCGAACCCAAGTACACCGCGATTACCACCAGCGGCAAGACGCTGAAGGACGCGGCGCTGACCACCAAGGGAAGCACTCTGAATCCCAGTGACGGCAAGCTGGAATGGGTGGATGACAAGGGCGAGCCCCTGCCCGACGATACCACGGTCAAGGCCAACACGACCTACAAATGGCGCTTCACGCCTGATGATGACAACTACACGACCCTGACCGGCGAGGTTGAGCTGTATCACAAGTCCAGCAGTGACGGCGGTTGGTACGACAGCTACTACACCATCAAGGCAACTGCCGGGGCGGGCGGCTCTATTTCTCCCTCCGGCAGCGTCAGCGTCCGCGAGGGCAGAGATCAGACCTTCACAATCACTCCGGATAAGGGCTATGCTGTCGCCAATGTCAAGATCGACGGCAAGAGCATCGGCGCGGTGAAGTCCTACACCTTTGAGAATGTCCGCAGAACCCATACCATCGAGGTCATCTTTATGAAGGGCAACGGCAACCCCCAGGCCGGCGTGTTTGTGGATGTAGCCACCGGAAGCTATTATGAGGACGCAGTGGATTGGGCAGTGGAGAACGGCATCACGCAGGGAACCGATGATACCCATTTCGCCCCGGACGGCATCTGCACCCGTGCGCAGGCCGTGGCCTTCCTGTGGCGTGCCGCTGGCAGTCCCAAACTCAAAACCCGCACCATGCCCTTCGCCGACGTCCCCGTTGGCAGCTATTATTACGACGCTGTGCTGTGGGCGGTGGAAAACGGCATCACCGAGGGCACCAGCGACACCACGTTCAGCCCCAACATGACCTGCACCCGCGCCCAGATCGTCGCGTTCCTGTGGCGTTCCGAGAAGTCCCCAGCAGCGGGTACGGCCAATCCCTTTGCCGATGTGAAGTCCACCGCCTACTATGCTGATGCGGTTCTGTGGGCGGCCAAGGAGGACATCACCAAGGGAACCACCAACACTACATTCAGCCCCGACGCGGATTGCACCAGAGCGCAGATCGTGACCTTCCTCTGGCGCTGCAAGAAGTAAGCGGCTGACATGAACCTATAAGCGAACATCGGACAGCGCAGCGGACGGGCATCTCGCCCCGAAGCTGCGCTGTTCCTTTTTTGCTACAGGAAACATTTTGTCCGAACACACAACACTTTGAGCCATGCCGCTGCTCCAGCGCGGCATGGAGACAGCATTATGAAAAGAATCACAAGAATCATTCGTCCGATCATCTGCATGGCCGTCCTTCTCTTTGCCATGACCACGGCAGTCATGGGCTGCTATCAGAAAGAGACGGAGCCTATCGACATTCCCGGCAGAACACCTTCCGGCACATCTGCGCCTCAGCCATCAGCGACTCCCGCAGGCGAAGTTATCCCCTCGGTGGACAGGCAGGCAGAGTTGGCGGAAGCCAGAGCGAAGAACCCCGACACCGTAGCGTGGCTGTATATCCCCGGTGCGGAGGTAGACGATCCTGTGATGCAGGCGGAGGACAACGGCTATTACCTAAAGCTGGACGAAAACGGCGAGTACGCCATGTGGGGCTGCTATTATGCCCATTGTGAAAACGAAATCGGCGGCAGGGATAAGCTGGACAAAAACACCACCATTTTCGGCCACTCCGCCAGCAACTGCGACCCGGACGGTGTGCGGTTCACCAAGCTCTACCGTTATATGGACGCAGACTTTGTAAAGGAGCATCCGTATATCTATCTCTCTGTGGATGGCGAGGACATGATTTTCCAGATCACCGCTCTATTCGTCACGGATATTGGCTTTGACTATATTGCGCCTGATCCCACGGGAGATGAGCTCACCAGCTTCTTTGAGACAATTGCGCGGAAAAACTGGCCGGATTTTGACGGTGTGACCTTCTCCGAGGAAGATACCGTCCTGACCCTTTCCACCTGCTGCCGGAAGTATGACAAGGCCAACAGCGGCAATCAGCGGCTGGTGGTCATGGCGAAGCTGCTGCCAGAGGGCGCAGCGGCGCAGGAGTTCAGCGTATCCCTTGTGGAT
>ERZ773136.3019-NODE-3019-length-13075-cov-3.555146_pt1 | contig 13075 bp, 8 predicted proteins | sample MGYA00580855_ERZ773136 | MGnify/ENA primary metagenome ERZ773136 (study PRJEB29015, sample SAMEA2737860) | human gut metagenome | biome: human gut; feature: human-associated habitat; material: faeces | place: China | collected 2012 ... | reverse complement strand
GCCGAAGTGCTCCACGTTTTTCAGCTCCCGGTACAGATCCTCCGTGTGTCCGTGCGCGCCGTGGTCGTGCGGAAGAGAGAATTCCGGCATTTGTCCCATCTCCTTTGTCCGTTTTGGACATTCCGTTCGCCCGTTTGGAAGCAAGCGCCCGCAGGGGCTTGATTTCCGGCGTTTTTCTCAGTATACTGCGGATGTAATGATTAAGCAAGCGTTTAATTCAAAATTTCAAACGGAGGTCCTGACCATGAAAAAGACATACCAGATCGAAGTCGACTGCGCAAACTGCGCAAACCTGATGGAGGAAGCCGCGAAGAAGACCGAGGGCGTTGCGAACGCGACCGTCAACTTCATGACGCAGAAGATGATCGTCGAATTCGCCGAGGGCGCGGACGATGTCGATGACCTTGGTATTGCGCACGTCGGGGCAGTTCTCCTTGAAGGTGAAGCCGAGAATCAGAATCTCGCTGTCGAGAACCTGGATGCCTTTCTTAAGCATGAGCTTCACAACGCGGTCGGCAACATAGGCGCCCATGCCGTCGTTCATGCGGCGTCCGGCGAGGATGATCTCGGGGTTGTAGCCGTGGCGCTGCGCACACTGGGCGAGATAGTAGGGATCTACTCCGATGCAGTGGCCGCCGACAAGTCCGGGTTTGAAAGGAAGGAAGTTCCATTTCGTCGAGGCGGCCTCGAGGACATCGGTGGTGTCGATGCCCATGAGGGTGAAGATCTTCGAGAGTTCGTTGACGAAAGCGATATTGATGTCGCGCTGCGAGTTCTCGATGACTTTGGCGGCCTCGGCTACCTTTATCGAGGGGGCGAGATGGGTTCCGGCCGTTATGACGCTCGAATATACCCGGTTGACATATTCGCCCACCTCAGGTGTCGAGCCGGAGGTCACCTTGCGGATCTTCTCCACGGTGTGGAGCTTGTCGCCCGGATTGATGCGCTCGGGCGAATAGCCGGCGAAGAAATCGGTATTGAATTTCAGGCCGCTGACCTTCTCGACCACGGGGATACACTCGTCTTCGGTGACGCCGGGATAGACGGTCGACTCATAGACGACGACATCGCCCGGAGCGATGACACGTCCTACGGTCTCGCTGGCTCCGTAGAGCGGCGTGAGGTCGGGATTATTGTTCTCGTCGACGGGTGTGGGAACGGCCACCACATAGAAATTGCAGTCGCGGATGTCGTCGATATTTGCGGTGCATCGGAAGCCGTGGTTGTCGATCGCATCGCGCAGCAGGTCGTCACTCACCTCAAGGGTGGCATCGTGGCCGGCCATCAGCGCCTCGACGCGGCGGGGGTTCATGTCGAACCCGACAGTGGGATATTTCGTAGAGAAAAGCCGGGCCAGCGGCAGACCGACATAGCCCAGTCCGATAACGCATATTCTGATATCTTTTTCCATTGTTGCTGGTTATTGGTTGTCAAAGGTTTGCCTTATACCACTCGATCGCCTCGCTCAGTCCTCTAGCGAAATCATATTCGGGATCGTAACCCAGAAGTCGGCGCGCTTTGGAAATGTCGGCGTTTGAGTGTTTTATATCTCCCGGACGGTCGGGGCCGAAAATCGGCTCTATATCCCTGCCGAGAGCTTTGGCCAGAGTGTGGTAGATGTCTATCAGGAACTCCCGGCCTCCGTATGCGATATTATACGCCTCTCCCGCAGCCTCATGGGGCGCGAGACAGGCCTTGAGATTGGCCTCGATGACGTTGTCGATATAGGTGAAATCGCGGCTCTGCCTGCCGTCGCCGTTGATCGTCGGACGCTCGCCGGCAAGCAGCTGTCTGATAAACTTCGGAAGAACGGCCGCATATGCGCCTTCAGGATCCTGCCGGCGTCCGAAGACATTGAAATAGCGCATCCCGTAGGTGTCGAGCCCGTAATGCATGGTGTATTGTCTGGCCCATTCCTCGTCGCAGCGTTTTGTCACGGCGTAAGGAGACAGCAGATTTCCCTCCGTTCCTTCATGTTTAGGCAGATGGGCCTCGTCACCGTAGACCGACGAACTCGACGCATAGACAAACTTCCTGACACCTTTCTGACGTGCGGCCTCGAGCATATTCAGGGTTCCCTGGATATTGTTGAGACTGTAGAACAGCGGCATCTCGATAGAGCGCGGAACGCTTCCCCAGGCAGCCTGATTGAGGACATAGTCGACACCCTCGCACGCCCGCATGCAGGTCCCGAGATCTTTGATATCTCCCTTGATAAACTCATAGTCCGGACTGTCGAGGAAAATGTCGACATTGGACTGTTTTCCGGTCGAAAGATCGTCAAGACAACGGACGCGATAGCCCATGCCGAGAATCGCCTCGCACAGATTGGACCCGATAAAGCCGGCGCCTCCCGTTACAAGAAACAGCGAATCTTTCGGGAACTTCAATTGTTTGTAACTCATTAAAATATACTCGTAAGATATTCTCTAATTACTGGCGATAGATATAGATTTTCTCAATGTTTGCGGTCCCTACCGCTCATTGAGCATTCAGTCGGCTCTCGAAATGAGCTCGACCTGACGGGCGTCAATTTTGGCACGCCACTCGTAGCCGTAATCAGTAGTTAGTTTGACGCGGAACATAACTGTGCCGCAATTATTCTCGAAAACATCCTCGATTACTGCTTCGCGCCCTGAATAATCGGCTTGAATAAGTATGACGCTCTCACCGGGTTTCGGGGTAAGACTTCCCAGTGGGTATATCTCAGAATCTGCCGAGAATACTCCGATAGCTTTCTGGAATCGTAGCATATCGGCCTGCGGGATTGCCGCATAGGGGGCATCGAAATTGCCGGATGTTCTGATACACCATGCCTTGTCCCCGATTCTGGAAAACATTGGACGTATGTTTTCTGGGTTGGTTTTGAAAAATACGGTCTGGGTGATAAACGGTCGTTCGATAACAGCGCTTTTCCCTCTGAGATGTTTCCTGATGGTCTCGACAGGATAGAATAATTCGGGTGCGGGCTGAAGCTTAAGCGTCTCCCTTTTAACCTCTTCGAAGCTCACTCCGCGTCGGAGCCGCATGGCATACCATTTCGGCAATGTATATGTTAGCATTGCCTCAACTGATTTCGACCATTTCTCTCGGTTGTAAGAAGAATTCCCTGTGCGTTTATGGAACTTCGGGACAGTATAAGGTGCCGGATTTGAGATGCAATCCAGAGCTTCCGAGGCTGTGGCTCCGCATCGTATTGCAATTGACACCCAAAGTGAACCGGCTAAATCTTCAAAAGAGAAGTTGCCGTGATTCAGGAGCGTGCTGAATCTTCGGTCTAACTCATCCGTTATTGAAGAATATATTTGTTTTTGCGTTCGATATGATTGCCTGAGATCAAAGATATATTTTCTCCTTGGGTCGGTGTTACGCTCGAGAATGTGGCTTGAATAACCATTGAAACCGGTTAAATCATCTTTGTTGAGGTTTATTATATCCTTGAGAGGCAGGGCCCTGTTCAAAACAGAAAATACCAGAATATCCCCGCAGATATTATTGTGCTCGTTGTCGTCGTTTATGAATTCGCGTAATGTCGAAAGACAATTGTCGAATATCGAGGCTCTGAGCAGAGGCGGTTGTTTGAAATCTGCCGATTCGATTGTGCGGGCTATCTCTCGTGGTGCGTTGCATTGGCACATATATCCCTTGTCGGCAGCTTGTTTGAACAGACTGTTCAATATATTAAGACGCTGGGCTATTGTTGCTGTAGACAAACCTTGTCGGAACATCTCGGTTACCCAGTCGCAAATCGTAGCAGATGACAGATTGTTGACCGACAATTTGTGGCATGACAGGAAACTATTGAATTCAGAGAGGGCTTTTCGGTATTTAAAAGCAGTATCAGCGGAGAGTGCCGCGACTCTTGATTGCAAAAATGACATTACGTCGTTTGACGTATGTTCTTTATTCCCAATCATTTGCTAAATTGATGAATTTTACCAATCCCGGGAGTAGTTAAAATACTCCCTTTCCCCTGAATTTAGATCAATAGAAGAACTTATATCAGAGATTCCCGAAAAAGATATGTTGCCGAAATTCATCAATGTGTGAATATCGATTCAATGTGGCAGATATGTATAAGCAGATACATACAGCGCCGCAAAGTTACAACAAAAATGTGGAATAAGAAAAATTAAGAAATCTCTGGCGGCGCGGGCGCAGCCGTGTCAGCGGGAGAGGAGGTGGGAGGCGATGGATTCGCCGTGGCCGTGGGGGTAGGGCATCAGCACGGCTACGGCTACTATCGCGGCGAGAATGACTGCGATGGCTATGAGGTTGGCTGTCAGGAGTCGGCTCGGGAGTTTCCCGAGCATTGCAGATATGCGCGGCGACAGAACCGGCGGTATCTGTTGGTCGTTCTTCTTTTTCATGAGTCGAGTTGCAGCTGGCTTTTGACGAGGTTATAGTATGTTCCTTTTCGCTCCAGAAGGCTCTGATGGTTTCCCGATTCGATGATATGGCCGCCGTCCATGACTATGATGAGGTCGGCGTTTCTGACCGTCGAGAGGCGGTGGGCCACGACGACAACCGTGCGTCCGCGGTAGTAGTTCTGGAGGTTGTCGACGATGTGGCTTTCGTTGAGGGCGTCGAGCGAGTTTGTGGCTTCGTCGAGCACGAGAACCGACGGCCGGCGGTAGATCGCGCGGGCAATCAGAATGCGCTGTCGCTGCCCCTGGCTTATGCCGACGCCGTCGCGCCCGATTATCGTGTTGTAGCCGAGCGGCAGATCTTTTATGAAGCTGTCTATACAGGCCATGCGCGCGGCCTCTTCGAGTCGCTTCGGGTCGATGTCGGCGTCGGCCGTTGCTATGTTGCGCGCTATGCTCTCGCCGAAGATGACGCCGTCCTGCATCACCACTCCGCAGCGGCGGCGCCACTCGCGGCGGCTGACGCCGCGCAGGTCGGTGTCGCCGACACGTATCGCTCCGGCCTCGGGGTTGTAATAGCCTAATAGAAGTTTTATGAGTGTAGATTTTCCGCTGCCCGACGAGCCTACGATCGCCGTCACCTTTCCCCGGGGAATCGTTATGTTGAGGTTGTCGAGAATGGGGACGTCGGAATGGCGGTCGTAGCGGAACATGAGGTCGCTTAAGGCGATGTCGCCGTCGGGAACGGGCGCTTCGGGGTCGACGGCCGAATCTTCGGGCTCCTGACGGTGGATGTCGCCGATGCGCGCGAGGCTGAGCCTGACGTCCTGAAGCGAGAACATGAAGCCGAGAAGCTGGGCCAGAGGGCTGCCGAGCTGTCCGACCATATATTGCACCGCCATCATGCCGCCGAGCGTAAGTTCGCCGCTTATCACGGCTGCCGCGGCCATGACGGTTATGAAGATATTGCGCGTTTCGTTGATGAAGATGCTGCCGGCCTCCTGGGTCTGGGTGAGTTTCAGCGATTTCATCTTGACGGCTATGCGGTCGGCCTGAAGGTCTTCCCATTCCCAGCGGCGCCGCTGCTCGCAGTCCTGAAGCTTTATCTCCTGCATGAATGTCAGGAAGTCGTAGGTCAGCGAATTGTTGCGCGCCGCGACCTTGAAGGTCTCATAGTCGAGCAGCCGGCGCCGGCGCAGAAAGGCTGTCGACCAGAGCGTCTGGAGCGAGGCGCCGATAATGAATATCGCGAAAATCAGCGGGCTGTAGATGAACAGCACTACGCTGAAAACCCCGAAGCTGATAATCGAGAACAGCGTCGACAGAACCTGATCGGTCAGGAACGCCTCGATGCGCGAATGGTCGTTCATCCGCTGCATGAGGTCGCCGAGCTGCTTGCTGTCGAAATAGTGCATCGGCAGGCTCAGCAGCTTTATGAAGAAGTCGCTCAGCAGCGATATGTTGATGCGCTCCGAAATGTGGAGCAGAATCCAGCGGCGAAGAAAGTCGGTCAGCGTGCGGCCGCCTACGATGAACAGCTCGCCTATCAGAATCAGCCAGATCAGGCCGAGATCGCGGTGGCCTATGCCGAGGTCGACTATCGCCTGGGTCAGGAAGGGGAAAATCAGCTGAAGGATGCAACCCAGACCGAGCCCGAGAAGAATATGTATGAAATAGCGCCTGTAGCGGTTCACGTAGCCGGTGAGGAACTTCAGCGCCTTTCGCCCCGACGCTGCCCGCGTTTTCTTGCGCGGCTCGAACAGCTCCCCCGGCTCGAAGAACATCGCGACGCCGCGGCCCCCATCTTCGGGGCGCGCCCAGTGGCGCGTCAGCTCTTCGCGCGTGTAGCTCACCTTCCCCGCCGCCGGGTCGGCCACCCGGTAGCGTCCCTTGCTGGTTATCTCGTAGAGCACAACGAAATGGTTGTTGTCCCAGTGGAGAATGCAGGGCAGAGGCAGCTCAGCGAGGCGCTCGGGCGTGACGGTGGCGGCGGCCGACTCTATGCCTTCTATCCGGGCAATGTCGGCGATTGTTTTCAGCGAAATGCCCTCTGACGTTGTCTGGCACAGCGCCTCCAGATCTTCGGCATCGGTCTCGCGCCCCATGTTCGTTGCGATCATGGCGAGACAAGCCGGCCCGCACTGCCGGCTGTCGCGCTGCTGAATATGATGGAACCGTCGCGCCATTTTGTAAATACTCTATTCGATTACACGGCGAGCGGACAACTTGGGTTTGGATTAATGTCTTCTTTGCAAAGTGGAATAAAAATCATGCAATTACTTTGGCAGTTATTTATCTCGCAATCTTCATTGTTGTGATCGCAGTTGTTGATATTGCACTTTGCCTGATATGAATAACATCCATGTGAAGAGCAATCGTTGTCAAGTCGGCAAATTGGCTTGAGTGGGCCGTCGCCTCCTTTGACAAGGCTCAAAACCGATGGAGACAGCCGGTTTTCGGCGTGAAGGATTGTGAGTAGTTGTTTCATTTTGAATAATTTGATTAAATGTTAATATTACATGATTGCGGATGCAGCGCGTTCAGACTCAATTTTTTCGTCATCTCGCGATACTTTCTTACCGTAGCCGAAAGTGTAGGTGACCTGAACGGAAAAATTGGCATGAGCGTTGTAACCGTTGTAGCTTTCGGTGGTGTAAGAATAATAAGGAGAGTCCATTTTGGCTGTTCCGTTGCGATATCTTTTGTTACAGAAGTTTGTTGCATATAGGCGTATATTCCAATCGTTATGACCCCATGTCAGAATCAGGCTGTAGAACCATATCGGGGTGTAGATTTCGCCGTTGTTCGACGCAAAACTTTTTTGTGGTGATTTAACACTTCCCACGATACCGAAATCTCCAAAATAATATTGCGCCTGAACGAAAAAGGATGGGTTAGTCAGGTGAGTCGCTCCTATTCCGGTAATCTTGGAATAATTAAGAGTCGGCCTGAAGCTTAAAATCAATGACCGCTTTAGCAGAAAAACATAGAGTGAAGCGCTGACCGCACCATTGATGTAGTTTCCGCTGTTGGTAAGTCGCCGTATCAATTGGCTGCCTCCGTTGTAAGGAAGATATTCTTCGGCCTGACGGTCGAACAGTTCATAAAAAAGACCGTTAGCCGACAGATAGATATTGTCAGAGAATGAGAGAAAGTATGATAGATCAGTAGTGAAATGCCTCGACCGTTTGAGATCGGGATTTCCGGTCTGATAGATAAATTCATTTACGGTGAGAACGTCGGATGCCATTGACGTGATACCGGGGGTATTTGTGGCGTATCTCAGCATAATGCTCAGATTGCTATTGTTGTTTATCGACCATCGGTAATTCAGATGAGCGTAGGGGTAATAATCATTATTTCGGTGGCCGTTGATAGAGCTTCCTTCCCATGAGACTCCGCCGTTAAAATTGAGATTATATTTTTGTGTGAGGAATTTGTAACCGAGATCTCCCGAAGCAGAAGCATTGCTGTATTTGTCATTGAAGTTGTCAGTCCCGACGTATTTCAGTCGGTTTATGTTCCCACCTCCGCTTACACCCAAAGAGGCAATATGCTTTGTGCCGAAATTCTTTTGAAGATACAGCCCTCCGTTTATATTGTATGCATCTTCGCGGGCTTTTCGGTCTAAGATCGATTCCTCAGAACGAGAGTATTTTGAAGTAGAATTAGTATGGGTGTAGGCGAATGACGGGGTAAAAGTAAGAGCGAAACCACGCGGAAGCATCGCATATAAATATCCCGAATAGTTCAGTGTATTATCTCGTGAAGGGTTATTTGATGAAAACGTATAGTCCTCGCCTAAGGAGGGAGAATAAATCAGTTTTCCGCTTTTTTCTCTGGCCGAATAATTAGTAAAAGAATAGGATATAATATTGCGGAATTGAATTTTCTCTGTATTATAGGAAGCGCGAAATGAAACGGGAATATAGTCGCTGCGCATGTGAGACTTGTCGAATATCTCGTCGCGGTGCAGAAGAAATTCTTCGCCATTGTTATCGGTCAGTCTCATAACAGAGTACTGCGATGAGCCACTATGATTGTTTATTACATTATAATCCGAGACCGAGACGTCGTAGGTCATCTTGCGGTAGACGAATCTCGAAAACACAGATTCGCTGTTTTGATACATAGCGGGAAATATCTGAGAAGCAGTTAACTTGGTGTAACCGCCATATTCATATTCCTGCATAATGAAGTTGATGACGTAGCTCGCACCCTGAAACCGCGGATCGGTCGGCGATTCGAGATATTCCACACGCAGACAGTCTTTTACTCTCATGCCATTTAGCTCAGTTTGGTCGGCAGGCAGATAGTTGATGAACAGACTTACGGGTTGGCCGCTTTTGGTTGTTACTGACGAGCTTCCGAAAGTAGCGTTGATTTCAGGAATAGCCATTCGCGCAAGCAGATCATTGGCGTCGCTCGCGGCATTTTTTTGTTTCTTCGTAGGAAGATATGTCGAGCCCTTGACATTATGCCAGTGCGTTTTGCCTTCTACCGTGACCTCGTCAAGCTTCTTCGACATCGCTTTCTCGATGGCGGCGATGCTGTCGGTGGCGATGCTGTCGGCCGGCTCGGTTGCGACGGCCATAGCTGCTACTGCCAATAATATGCTAAGTGAAATATAACGTAATGTGCCCATAGTGATTTTCAGTTGATGAGTTATCGGTTTAATGTCAGGTAGTAGTCATATAAGAAGTCTTCGAGCGCGCGGCCGTTGTCGTGGTTCAGCATATCGCACAGATTGGCCCTGTCGTTTTCATCTTTAGCGGCGAGACGTCGGTCGGGGCATCCGCCGTTGCAGATTGGCAGCAGGCCGCAGTCGCGGCATCGCGGGTCGTTGAAAGGATGGCCGTGCATGAGGAAGTCGACATAGAGCTTTTGGTTGGAATAGTGCTCGTCTTTGATATTGCCGATTATTTTGTCTTCTTTGCCTACATGTTCCCAGCAGCGGTAAATCTCCCCCTTAGGCCCTATGACATAGCTCGAGGCGCAGGTAGCGGTGCAGCCTTTCCATTGAGGGGAGGGATACCAGTTCGTTACGCCGTTTTGGTTGCGCAGCGTTTTGTGGAACTTCACTGAATCGGCCATAGTGAAATAGCTGTAGGTAGAGCATCCCTCGGTCTTGCGCAGCAGGGCAGGATAGGTCGAGACTTTCGAGCCGGAATAACGCTTGGCTATGATCTCGGCGAAGCGGCGGTAGTCGTCGGAGTTCGATTTGTCGACATTGAAGCGCAGGGAGACGTTTGTGTCGGGACATTCCCTGACGAACCTGTCGAGATTCGAGAGGATAAGGTCATAGGATCCTCCTTTGCCCGAAACAAAGAAACGCTTGGAATTGTGTGCGTCTTCGAGTCCGTCGAAAGTTATCTGAATAGAGTCGAGAGGATATTGCTTGAACAGGTCTATGGCGCTGTCGTTGAGCAGAGTCCCGTTGGTGACGATCGAATGAGAAGTCCGTTTGAGCTTGTCAAGTTCCGAGAGCTTGTCGAGCAGATATTTCATAATTCCGATTCCTAACAGCGGTTCGCCTCCGAACCAGCTGATAGAATAGTCTTTGGCCAACTGATGCTGCCCGATGAACTCCACAACGGCGTCGGCTGTCGCCTCGTCCATCATTCCGCTGCGTTTCTGCCCTTCGAAGCAGTAGGGGCAACCGAGGTTGCACTGAATTGTCGGCAGAATGGTCAGACCGACATGGCTTCTGTTCATCGACGACATGAGATGGGCAAGATGGAGTTCTTCGACATAGCGGTCGTCATCGTCGCCGTCAACGATTACCATAGCGTCGCGAAGGGCATTGATTGCCTCGCGCTCGTCTTCGGGCAAAGCTGCCTCATCGACCTCATCGATCCGGCTGAGAAGATCGGCGAAGTCGCTGGGGATCTTATAAAAGTTGTTGCTCCGCGAAGAGTAGAGCAGATTAGTCCCCTCGCGCTCAAATAGATAAGTGTAACGTGATAAATTCATGAGCAAATGTCAGGTTGTCATAATTTAGGTATATCAAAATTCTCTGTCGTAGGGACTTGACTCAATGCAATTAACTTTAAATGAAAATCAGCATCAGAAACGCGCTGGCGTAGGGACGTGCCTTCGGCACGTAGCATTAAAACTCGCTGTTTGTTAGGCGCTTTTGAAACGTGCCAAAGGCACGTCCCTACAGCCGAATGGTTATGACCCACCATTAGGAATTACAAATAGACCTGCGGATTATCGTGCTGTTGGACAGGAGGGATTAGGATTTTCACCAGAAATTAAATGTGAACTGCAATTTGATCCGCAGTATGATTTGCAGTTTATGGTGCATTTGTTTCCTGTGCAGGCCACATCGTTAATTTCACAGGTGTTATCGGTGCAAAAACCACTGAAAACGCCACAATTGTTTATTCGGCAAGGGATGACGACATCAACTCCGCCTTTCACGATGCTTAATGCTGAGGGAGACAGGCGATCTTCAGCATGGAGAACGGTTAGGATCTGTTTCATAGTTGAGTTATTAAGGGTTAATATTAGGCCCATTATAGTTGGGCATTCTTTTGATAGGCGCAATATACGAATAAAGTTTATAAAAACAAAATATTTTCAAAAAAATATTGAAAATTTTTGTAGCTTGCCCTGATTTTGATTTAAATGCGTAATATTACATCGAGGTGATTGTGCGGGCTGCTACCGACATTTCTTCGTGCTGATATTTGCGACCGAAGTCGAGAGTGTATTTGGCCGTCAGTGTAATGCTGCGAGCAAATGACTTGTCATACAAATCATTACGAATGTCAACTCCGGGAAGATCAACGTAATATACATTGTGACGGTATTTATACAGTGGCTGACACTTCAGTTGAACATATAGATTGCTGATTGTGTACGATGCCTGAATTTCAAAATTGTGGGCTGAAAAATCATGAATTGTTGATGTGTCCTGCAAGCTGCTTTTTCCCCATGGTGACGAGTAGCTCAGTCCGGCTGAGAAGCCGCACGGATGCATATAGTCGACTCTCAGACTTCCTTTCAGGGTCCAGAACGAAAAGTTCAGCATGCCCGACTGACGGTTATTATCCAATGATATTCCGGGCTTTATCAACAGATTGTTATTGAATAATTGGATTGATCCATTTAATGACATTGTTAGAAACTCACGCTTGCCGGAGTTGATCATACTTGTGTAGACAACTCCGTTATATGCATTATATGCAGTCACAATATTTTTTGATTCATTGATATACATCACTGAAGCAGACAAATTGAACTTTCGGCTTGCCATCCATGTATAAAAAGCGTTAGCGCGTAATTGCTGATTGGCCTTAAGGTCGGGATTCCCTTCGTGACCCGAAATGTCGGTATCCTGAATCTTAAGATCATTCATGGTCGAAATCGGCCTTGACCTAAGCTCATAAACGGCGCCTAAGCCGAAAGAGTGGGAATCACCTATATAATAGTAAGTCGATCCGACGAAGCTATAGTCGACGGCATTAAACTTTCGACCGTCAGACATTGTTATCGAGCGTAGCGGGATTGATGCCGACAGATAATAGCCGAACATATCGTTATTGAATTTGAAGCGCTGGTTATAGCTTCCGCTGACAGAGTAATAATCCTCGTGGCGCTTCTCGGTTGTATTTACGGTACCGACATATTCTACATTAAATCGTTCCGTTTTATAGCTTGCATCGAGAGTCAGGGAATTGTTATGTTTCAGCGGAACCTGCCAGTTGGCATAGAAATTGGGCGAATAGCCTTTTTCTCTGAAATAGTTGCTGATGACTGGGCTGTCGCCCGAGATATAGTCTGACCATGTTTTCGAGAAAGTCGCATAGAAACCGCCCGAAACATACAAAGCCATTCCGTTGGCGAATGATTTGTTCCAAGATGCCGTTATGTAGGGGCTTTGCGATCTGTTGGAAGATGAATTGCTGTAAGCAGTGCCGTCGCTGTCGCTGTCGTGCTCGAGTATACCTGTCGTACAGTCGTTCGGAGTACGTGAAGTTGATATACCGGCCTGAATCGTCAGCTGATTGCGTTCCGAAAACTTATAGCGCCAGTTCAGTCCTGCCGACCATGAACGGAAACGCCACGAACGGCCTGTAATTTGTGCGGTACGGTCGATATGAACCATTTCACCGGTTATATGGTCTTTGAGATCATAACGGGTAGTCTCTGTCCCATGGGTTCCCGTATCTTTTAGATAGCTGTAGTTGCCCACCGCCATAAGTGACCATTTGGGGCTTCCGACATATTTGCCCAAAAGAGAATAGTCACTGTATGGAGAGATGAATTGCTGTCGCCCATTAGCAATCACATATCCCCCGGAAATAACTTTGCGGGTGACAATGTTTATAGCAAATTTTGCTCCCTGAAATGAGGTGTCAGCGGGATAGTTCAGGAACTCTATCCGCGTTACGTCCTTGTTCAGCAACGCGTAAACTTCCTTCGGTGTCGCAGGCTGTCCGTCGATGAAATATTGTGCTGGATTTTTGTTAATGTCGGTGATCTTGCCGTCGAACGCGATCAAAACATTGCTTAGAGGTGTGCGACGAATCATTTCGTTGACGTCGGCAGACGTCTTTTTGACAGTTTTCGACGGAACGAACGCATAGCCGTCGTTTACCTTGTAGACATTCTTTGCCGTGACCGTGACCTCGCTGAGGTTGCGGGCGGCGATGCTGTCGGTGGCGATGCTGTCGGCCGGCTCGGTTGCGACGGCCATA
>ERZ773136.3018-NODE-3018-length-13077-cov-2.638535_pt1 | contig 13077 bp, 12 predicted proteins | sample MGYA00580855_ERZ773136 | MGnify/ENA primary metagenome ERZ773136 (study PRJEB29015, sample SAMEA2737860) | human gut metagenome | biome: human gut; feature: human-associated habitat; material: faeces | place: China | collected 2012 ... | reverse complement strand
AAGCAAAGTAATATGTTGAAAAGGAAAGGATAAATGCCGATATATTAGCAATATCTCTTCCTTTTATTCAACATAAGAAAAGTTAAAGCTTTGCGAGAAAATCCATTAAATCATTGTCATCACTCCAATCGGGTAGATTTTTGTCGGTCAATTCCGGATAAGCTTTTTCAAGTGCATCCCGCATTTGTTCAACATTTATTCTTGCATATATATTTGTTGTTTCAAGCATAGCATGTCCGAGTATATCGCGAATGTAAATCATATCGACTCCTGCCTGACACAAATGCATGGCTTTGGTATGGCGAAAAATATGAGGTGTGATCTTGTCGGGAACCAATGACGATCTCTGTCTTGCAATTCCTGCATATTTATTGATGACATGATTAACTGCTGTACGAGATAGTTTTCCATGCTGCTTGTTAAAAAACAAAGGCGCATCATTATTGAATAATTTGCTATAATGAAATTCTTCAAGATATTGGTTCAGTAGTTTAACTGTGTTTTCCAAAAGCGGAACGTATCTTGTTTTTCTTCCTTTCCCGGTTAGCATAACATAGGGATTACCAGATAAAGATAAATCTCTTAAACGCAAATCACACAATTCCTGTACACGTGCTCCTGTGTCATAAAGAACGCAAAGCAATGTGAGATCTCTTCTTCCCTGTTTCGTACTCGTATCTACAGAATCAAATATTTCAGTTAATGCTTCCTTGGAAAGATAGCCAATCATCGGTTTGACATATCGCTTATACGGAATTGCCAATATTCGCTGATATTCCAGAATATATGACGGTTCCTCAACCTGTAAATACTTGTAAAATGCATGGATGGCTCCGAGCCGTTGGTTGAGTGTACATGGATTTACGTTTCGGTCTGATTCAAGATACTCTAAGAAACCACATATCATATCCCGATCAATTTTTTCAAGTGTAATTCGTGCAATCGGGAGACTAATTTCGTCTGTGCAATAACGAAGAAAGAGTTTGAATGTATCACGGTATGATTTAACTGTATTAATACTGAAATTTCTCTTACCGGATAAGTATACAGTCAAATAATTTGTAAGATGATAAGCGAAATCTGTAGGTTTATTCACAGTTATCTCCTCCAATCTCAGGAATAATATCACCTAATACAAGAGATAGTTTTTCGCTAATATCCGGAAACATGTTTCGGGTAAGTTTCAGGTAGTATGCCGTGTATTTAAAGAACGAATGCCCCATGTATGTTTTTAAGATAGGATAATACGCATTCATAGATTTATCACTCATGACAAGATTTCGAAGACAATTTACTGCAAAAGTATGCCTGAAATCGTAGATACGCGGTCCTTTACCTCTTCCACCATGTGAAATTCCTGCATAATACAGAAATCTTCTGAAATTATGACTCAGATTATCAAGTGTTATTGGCTTGCCTTGATATCCCGTAAAGAACGGCATATCATTTGAGGAACCGTTATGAACTGTTTGATAATATGTGCGACACATATTCCACAATGAGTCAGACATAGGAACAAGCCTGTCGGAATCGTATTTTGATGCAAGTATTTTCAATGTTCCGTTTTGAATATCAACATCACAAACTCTTAATGAGATAGCTTCTCCGGGACGCAACCCGCAGCAATAAATCATGCGAAATAATAGTGGCATAACAAACTGGCGATACGGAACTTCGCTTGAATAATGACAGCAGGTATCAACAGCTCTGAAAAATCTGTCCAATTCATCATCGCTATAGATATGTGCCGGATATTTTTCCTCTTTTCCAAGTTCGTTTAACCGGAATACGAAGGAATTACATCCCAGCTTATTCATGTGCAACGCCAAATGAGTAATAGGAGTCATTCGGTGTCTTACAGTAGTGGCTTTTTCATAAGGCTTCCTGATTGCCCAATACTCAGCTATTTCCTTTGTAATGGTATCCGCTTGGGGATAACGCTCCTGAAGCATAGAGTCAAATTTTAAAAGTTGACTTTCCTGTTCATAATATTTAAATCCTAACGCACGTTTTTGGGCTATCAGTCCCTTCATATACGGAGCCAAAGCACTTTTAAATTCGCTCATTTCGATACCTCCGGTATTTTCAACGCACATTCTCTGAGAAGTTCAATGCTTGTTTTCAGATAAACAGAAGCGGAATCCTCACTCCTGTGTCCGAGCGCCGCAGATATATTGCTGTAATCTTCATGATTTTCAAGCATTGTGGTGGCAAGAGTATGCCGAAGTGCATGCATACCGCACTTTTTTGTATATGTATACGGCAAATGAGCTAATTGCATATATTTTCTTATCATTCGACTGTGGTGATTGCTTTCATCAAATGGCTTAAACGGCGCAACGTGTGTAACAAAAATATATGGGGTATCAATATTCGGTCTGCCATTTTGTATGTAGTCAATCAAAGCCCATCCAACATCTTTTAAAAGCGGCAATGCAATTTTGTATTGAGTTTTTCCTTGAGTAAATTCAATTTTATTATTACGCCAGTCAATATTCTGAAATTGAAGTTTGCAAAGATCACCGATTCTGATTCCGAGTCTGGCTACAATTAAAATCATGGCGTAATCCCGTTTTCCGGACGGATTACCGCGATCTATGACAGATAGAAGCTTCAATACTTCATCATGTTGCCACACCGATGGTATACGCAATTGACCTTTTACTTTCAATGGAATAATATCATCACCTAAATTTGTCGTAATGTACTTCTCTGTATACAGATATCTCAAAAAAATCCGCAATCCACCAAGCCGTCCTTTAACAGTTGCTTTTGCCAAACCTGTTAAAGTGAGCATATATTCATTAACAGTAAACGAGGTGATTTCGGAAAAACATTTGATTTTGGAGATTTCACAGAATTCCAAGAAACTTTCTGCATAATGACGGTAGGCACCTGCGCCAGCTTTTGAATATCCATTTCTAAAGTGACACTGATAAAATGCATCAAGTGCAGTATTGAATTCAGAAACAGATAATACAGATGATTTTTCTATATATCTGCTTTTGGGTTCAATTCCCGCGTTTAAATCTGCCAGCATTTTTACGATACGACAAACACTGGATTTATGCCGAGCCTTTTTACCGCTATATACTGTAATGTCATCAATTCCATATTGAACAGAAATGCAATCGGCAATAACTTCGCTGGAATAATATCCATTATTATGCTGATTACAGTATTTTGTCATGACATTTAGAATATACCGATAGTTGTTTTGTCCGCTAGCAGAATTCCCCCTGTTCTTTAGACATTCAAGTAGTTCATCTGATAATTGCTTCATTGTTTTATTGACCATATTCATAGCCACCTTTCTTTGATTTACACTAATTATATCAATGAAAAGTGGATTTTCCTATGTTGAATAAAAGAAAGAGATATTGCTAATATATCGGCATTTATCCCTTCCTTTTCAACATATTACTTTGCTTTGCATAACCGTCTTTATGTAGAATTCTACATAATATGTACTATGTAGAAAACAGCAACCCTGCCATCGTAAGCCGAGAAACCTATGAGGCGGTGCAGGCTCTTATTAAAAGCCGACAGCCGAGCTGCAAGCGGAAAGCCAAAAACTACCCGCTTACAAGAACGCTTCTCTGTCCCGATTGCGGTCACACATTCCGCCGTCAGGTTTTAAACGGCACAGCCTATTGGCTATGTGCAGCAAAAGCAAGCAGCAAGACAGATTGTGCTTGGCGCAGAGTAAAAGAGGATGAGGTGTACGCCGCTTTTAACCTTATGATAAGAAAGGTGCAAGCCAATCGAGAATACCTGCTCGGAACGCTTATACGGCAGCTTGAAGAACTGCAATACCGCACCACGGGCAGTCAACAGCGGATAAAGGAAATCGACCGTGAGATCGCAGACCTTACGGCACAGAACCTCGTCCTCTCCCGTCTGCATGGCAAAGGAGTGCTGAACGCCGCAGACTACACGGCACAATCCGATGTGCTTGAAAACAAGATAACTGAGCTGCGGATCGAGCGTCGAACAAAAATTACCGACAGCGATGAGAATGAGATGTTGGAAGAACTGAAAATGCTGAATGACATTCTCAAGGGAGTCGAAATCGGCATAGGCTTCGATGCCAAGCTCTTCGAGCAAACGGTTGACAGCATCACGGTGGATAGCAATGAACTGCTGACCTTCCACCTTGCAGGCGGTATCAGCCTGCCCGAAAAAATCCGTGAGAAAGGACGGTGCTACCAAGCATGAATCATCGAAACATACCACTTGGCTATGCCTTAAGCGGCGGCATCATAATCATCAACGAAGCTGAAGCCGACACCGTCAGAGAGATTGCCGAGCAATATCTCAGCGGCAAATCGCTGAAAGCTATCGCCGAAATGCTGACTGCGAAACGCATTGAGTATATGTCCGGCAAGACCGATTGGAACAGGTCGCGCATAAAGCGAATTGTTGAGGATAAACGCTATATAGGCGATGGCGGCTATCTGCCGATACTGACCGAGCAGGAGTATGCAGCCATGCAGAGCATCAAAGCAGCGAAAAACACCCAAAAGGATGTAAATTATACCGAGGGTATCTTCACGCTGAACGCTCCGGTCGGAGAACCGTGTCCCTTTGACAGATTTCCCGATACAAAATCGCTGTCCACAACCAGACTTCCGTTCTTGTATACAAACAGATGCTGCGATGTCAGGTTGATCTCCACGTAGGAATTGCCGTAGTCATTCTCGCCATGGCTGTTCGCTGTCTGGGAATAGACCGGCTCACGCTCCACGCTCTTGCCGGACTTGATGTCCTCAAGCAACTGCGCCTCCTCTCCTTCTGTGTCAATCTTCCAGCCGTAAGCGCCGTTTGAGATCGTTACTTCCGGTCCATAAGACGTCTTTAACGTCTTCGGTTTGTACGCGGTATTGTAGGTCTTTGCAAGTCCCTTGACATAGTCGAGCACCGCCTCCTCGTCGACCTCCAGTTCACCATCCAGAACCGAGAGCCACTCGCTGATCGTACTGCCATCCACAACTTCTGTCTGATCCCCGAAATCGTAGGTAACCGTCGATGCGACGTACTGATTTAATTCGTCGATCACGGCGAGAAGATCTTTGTCGTCGTCTCCCACCGCCGGGTCCACATAGCAACCACTCTTCTCCAGGTCGAGTGTGTCCTCCAGCCCTTCCACAGCTTCTGCCACCGCATTTTTTAACGCTGTCTCATCGATCGTCGTTCCGTAATCCGCCGGGACAAGCGTATAACCGTCCGCTTTAGAATAGCCGGAGCAGGACGCATCCACCGGCTTTCTCTGATTCTCCTCCTGCATGCAGGAAAGTGCTTCAATCGTCTCAGAAAATTTTGTATCGTCAAAGGTTACTGTTTTTTCCAGTTCCAGCGCGCTCTTTCCAAACAGAATGGCAGGCCATGTGAAGGCATTCTGGTCCGCCAGCAGCTGCTCGATCTCCCCGTGGAAAACCGGCGCCGCGCCGATCTGTGATGCCGTGATGGTCTCCGTCTGATCCTCGCGTTCCACCAGAGTCAGCTCATATCCTCCGATCTCCTCCTCTATGAGCTGCTCCACCTTTACGGTGCTGCATCCTCCCACTTTAATGCCATCTATCGTAGTGCCAAAGCAGAAGTGGCTCTGGAAAAACACCGCGAATCCGATATAGCAGACTGCGAGTATTCCCAGAATGACTGCCGCGGTAATCCCGATTTTCTTTTTCATTTTCTGTTTCCTTTCCTCTTATCGTAAACATTTATATGCCTGTTCTTTCAGTGAAAACACATGGTTTATTATAAATGACCCTTTTTGTTTGTCAACAACTTCCCCCAATCGTAACAATTATGTAAAATCTTCGTTTTATTTCTTATTGTATAAATGCACAAACGATCTTTCGATGTATGAACGTTTTCTTAAATTTTAAATAATCTTTCTTAAAAAAAGAGAAAGCCGATTGTTTCGCAGAAATGCGTGTGCTATAATCGCAAACGTGAAGAAATTGGATATACTGCTATTTATTATAGAAAGGATGGATATTATGAAACCAGAACTTCGTCAGAGAATCAGTGGCTTTATTGATCGAAACAAGGCTCTGTTTCTTTTATCTTATTTTGCAATCTATCTTCCATGGTTTGGTCATCTCGAGAAGACCGTCACCACACATTTTCATGTCATTCACACCGCGCTGGATGATTACATTCCGTTCTGTGAATATTTTATCATCCCCTACCTGTTATGGTTCGGCTACGTCGGCTGGGGCATCGGTTATTTCTATTTAAAAGACCGTTCCGAATATTTCCGGCTGTGCGCAATGCTGTTTACCGGAATGACAATTTTCCTGATTATGTCCACCATTTATCCGAACGGACATTACTTAAGACCGACAACCTTTGCGCGGGATAATATTTTTGTACATATCGTCAAGTGGCTGTACGCTTCCGACACCGCGACGAACCTGTTTCCAAGCATTCATGTATACAACTCGATTGCGGTCAATATTGCGGTATGGCGTTCTGATGCGTTCAAGCACAAGCACGCAATGCGCTGCGGTTCCGCCATCCTCATGGTGAGCATCATTCTCTCAACCATGTTTTTAAAACAGCACTCCGTCTTCGACGTTGTGACAGGTATGATTACGGCAGCCGGCATGTACATGATCGTCTATGTCAACAATCCGTTCCGTCTTCCGGTTCGTCAGGAAAAATATGAGCAGAAGCTGCATCGGATCTGACCCTGAGTAAAGCCGGACGGCGACTGATTGTACCATTTTCTTTTAAAAAGATAAGTAATATTATAAGAAACACACTTGAGGATTTCATGTGGAAATGCAACTGGGAATTCGTTGGAGAAAAATGTGAGCATTTCTTCCGACGAAATGTTTGCATCTGATTCCGTGTCTCTTCCACGTTTGGACAATCCGACGGGGCATGTCCGACACACCGGAGACAATGGGCGGACTTTCTGGCAGCACTAACTGCACTCCCTCGTAGACATGATAAAACCGCGCGAACAGAAACTCGTTGCCACCTGCTATTGAAATTAAGGCAGGTGACAACTCAGACATCTGCTTCGCGCGGTTATGTTTTACTGCAACATAAGGATGGCTGATTTATGCCATCCGTTGTTTGGTACTGGTAAGGGCGGCACAAAAGTCCTACAAATTGTCTTCGGAGTGCGGACATGGCCCGTGGAGTGTTCCAAACTTGGAAAGACACGGATCATCGCGGATGCAAATATCCGGCTGGTTAGAAATGCCGCATTTTTGAACAGAATTTCCATCTGCATTCCATCTGAAATCGCGAGGCATGATCTTCTTGTCCTATTACTTATCATTCCATTACGTGTCACGCCAAAATGGGACTGCCCGTTTCATGCGGCAGCCCCATTTTTTGCTTTTTTATTTCTCGTGCATCCAGACGCGCATCTGGTTTAAACCACGGTTGCCCCATGCAAAATAAGGGATTGCGCGAAGCGTAACCGCTTCTTCCTTCGGCGGTTCCTCGGTATAGAGTTCCTCCGACGGCACAAGCCGGATCCCCGCCACATCGAGCAGTGTGAGACCGGAAAGCTTGCCTTCCGTGCATACGAGAGCCTTTGCATCCAGTTCTTTTTTTACCGCAAGCGCCTGCAGATTGGCTCCGTTGTCAGCGCCCTCAAAGCAGTAGACCACAGGTCCGCGCATCAGCGCCACGCATCCGACGTCCTCGCGCACATGCGTACTCGCATAAATTTTGCGCACCGGCAGTGGAAAATGAAGTTCCACCTGATCGTCGCTTCCCCATTTTCTGCTGATGTACAAATAGCCATCACGGATTTCTCCGGCAGTATCAAACGCCTCCCCGTTGACCGTCACGCGCAGGTCTTTTACATAAGCCGGGATATGAATGGCAAGTGTGAAGAGTTCGTCGATCTTCGCGGACACATGGTAAGTCATGCTTCCCTCCCACGGGTATGCGCTCTCCACGCGGATGTCCGCCTTGCCGAGCGCCGCCTCCTGTCCCAGAAACAGATGGGAGTACACCGCCGTCTCGTCCTCATCCCACGCATATTTTCCAAGGGAGGTCACCATGCGGACCAGGTTCGGCGGGCAGCATGCGCACGCATACCAGCCCGGACGCTCCGGAATCACATGTTTGTAACCGAAAATCTCGCCGGACACACCCGGATTGACCTCCAGCGGATTGACGTAGAAAAACCGCTTTCCGTCAAGCTGCATACCGCTGATGATGCCATTGTAGAGCGCCCGCTCCATCACATCGGCATATCTTCCGTTCTTCTCCGTCTTTAACATATTTCTCGCAAAAAAGACCAGACCGATCGACGCACAGGTCTCCGCATAGTTCATATCGTTCGGCAGTTCATACTCTTTTGTGAATGCCTCGCCCTCCACGGTCGAGCCGATGCCTCCGGTGATGAACATCTTTTTCTGCGTCATATTCTCCCAGAGCCGTCTGCACGCTGCAAACAACTTCTCATCGTGATCCTCCGCCGCAAGATCTGCCATCGCCGTGTACATATATACGGCGCGCACACTGTGTCCCACAGCCTCATCCTGCTCGTAGATTGTCGCATGGCTCTGGTTGTACTTTGTGTCGTCCGGGATCATATTGCCAAAATGCGTCCAGCCCCTGCGCTCGGTCTCCTCCTTAAAGAAGTTCGGATTCTTTCCACGCTCCTCGAGGAAATAGCGCGCCATGTCCTTGTAGGCTTCCTTTCCGGTCGCATGGTACATGCGCATCAGACCGATCTCCACCTCCTGGTGTCCCGGAATGCCCGGAATCTTATCCTCTCCGAACCGGTTCATGATATGCTGCGCCATCCGCTCCATCACGCCGAGCAGCTTGTCTTTTCCGGTCGCCTCGTAATACGCCACTGCCGCCTCCATCATGTGGCCTGCGCAGTAGAGTTCATGGCACTCTAACAGATTCTGCCAGCGGTGCTCCGGCTCCTTGATCGTGAAAAATGTATTCAGATAACCGTCCGGCTGCTGTGCCTTTGCGATAATGTCAATGATGTCGTCCGCGCGCTGTTCCAACGCCGCATCCGGCTTGATCACGAGCGAGTACGCCACACCTTCCAGCCATTTTGCCACATCGCTGTCCTGGAATACCATCCCGTAGAACTCACCTTCCATCAGTCCTGCTGCAATGCGGAAATTATCCAGCGCATGGCTCTTCTCCACGCCTTCTTCTTTATCGTTTAATACCCTCTCCTGAAACGGTATCACAGTATCTGTGATCTTTTCCTGCATACCGCTCCAGAACGGGTCTTTGATCCGAATTTGCTGTAATGCAATCTCTTTGCTCATCTCTTTTCCCCCATCAGTTCCGATATTCACGGGTCATTTCCAATTCTCTGGCGAGATCCTCCGGCGTCCTGTACTTGCGGAATACCTTCTCGAGCACATAGTTTTTCACCAGTGCAAACACTCCCGGAAACAGTACAATCAAGCACTGTGTATCGTTGCACATCAGAACAAACAGCACAAACACAGCTACTAAAAGCGCCGACCATCCCAGATTTGCCACCACCATCACAAGCGTCTTCTTCATGGACTCCCGTATGGTTCCCTCAAACCTCGCCATATACGCCGTCAGGTAAAACTCCCACGCCAGCGCCATGGCAGAAAGTACAATAAAAAAATAATACAGCGCACCAAGCGCCGAGCCCTGTGCCAGAAACTGTCTGGTCACCACAAGGTCCGCCGCAAGAAACGCTGCCAGTATTCCCCACAGCAGCCATGCTCCTGTGGTCTGTTTCAAATCCGTTTTCAGAGCCGTGCAATATTCCCGGAATGCATAGCCCTGTCCATGTACAATGCTTTTATTGACCGCATGGTACACCGCCGCTGTGGCGGCTCCCATGGTAACGACCGGAATGCTGCATACAATCCACAGCGCGCCGAGAATCAGGCAGTCCGCCAGTCCTCCCAGTACGCGGAAAACGTTGTTGTTGTAATCAAAAAACTGATTCATATGCCCTCCATTCCGGTCTAAGCCATTCGGTTATTTTTTCAGACGGATGCTTACCACGCTGCATGCCGGAATCTGTACCCGTATGCCGTCCGCCGTCTTCTCGTAATCTGCAAATGCCTGCTCCGTCACCACTTCCGGTGCCTCAAACGTGTTGTGTGCATTCATCGTTCCTGCCACAACACTCGCCTCGCATACGCCGTATGCAGCGCCGTCGTCCGTCAGCTGGATGGTCACATTCTCCGCAGCTTCCAGTGAATTGTTGGTCAGTGTCACCGTGATCACGCCGTCCGCGTTCTCCGATACAGACTCAATCACCTTCGGCAGTTCGTTCTTGCCTGCTCCTACGGTTCCAGCACCGATCAGATCGCTTCTGAGAAGAGTTGCTCCCTGATGATGACGATACATATGGAATACATGATAGGTCGGTGTCTTGATCATCTTCTCGCCGTCGGTCAGCATGACAGACTGGAGTACATTGATGAGCTGTGCGATGCATGCCATCTTCACACGGTCGGAATGTTTGTTGAAGATGTTGAGTGTCATACCTGCCACAAGTGCATCACGCATGGTGTTCTGCTGATACAAAAATCCCGGGTTGGTTCCCGGCTCTACGTCCGTCCAGATTCCCCACTCGTCAACGATCAGACCGATCTTCTTGTCCGGATCGTACTCATCCATAATCGCACCGTGGCGGTTGATGAGTTCGTCCATGAAATAACCTCTCTTTAAGGTCTGGTAGAAAATCTCCTCCGTGAAGTCTGTTGCGCTTCCCTTCTTATTCCAGTCATCCTCCACCTCAGGAAGTGTATAATAATGAAGGGAAAGACCATCCATCATTCCATGGAAACGCGGCTCGCAGTGATCAAAGCAAGTCTCCATCACCTTTTTCGTCCACTCGTAATCATCCACGTTCGGTCCGCAGCAGATCTTTGCGATCGGGTCATTTCCAGCATAGTTTCTCACATATGTCTGGTATCTGCGGTACTCATCTGCATAATGCTGCGGGCGCATATTTCCGCCGCATCCCCAGTTCTCATTGCCGACACCGAAGTAATCGATCTTCCACGGCTCCTCATGACCGTTCTGCTTGCGCAGGTCTGCCATCGGGGATACGCCGTTGAACGTAATGTACTCTACCCACTCGCTCATCTCACGAACCGTACCGCTTCCGAGGTTGCCGTTGACATAGGTCTTGCAACCAAGCTGACGGCACAGTTCAAAGAACTCGTGTGTTCCGAAGCTGTTGTCCTCGACAACGCCGCCCCAGTGTGTATTGATCATTTTCTTTCTGGATGCTTTCGGTCCGATACCGTCCATCCAGTGATATTCGTCTGCAAAGCATCCGCCCGGCCAGCGCAGCACCGGAATCTTCATTTCTTTTAATGCTTCCACCACATCGGTGCGCATTCCGTTGACATTCGGGATATCGGAATCCTCTCCGACATAAAGTCCCTCATAAATACATCTTCCCAGATGCTCCGAGAAATGTCCATAGATTTCCGGAGCAATCGTGCTCATTTTCTTGTCGTTATTGATGACTAATTTTGCCATAGTAACCTCCCGTTATGTATCAGTCCCTTTCAGGTTTTTGCTGTCATTGATTCACATCAGCCCTTTACAGCTCCGGCTGTCATTCCTTCGATAATGTACTTCTGGAAGATCAGGAAAATCACCAGGATCGGCAGGATTCCGAACATGGAACCGGCGATCAGCACATCATAGTTGTTTCCATACGGCGTCAGCAATGTATTCAATCCGATCGGAAGGGTGAACTTTTCAGCTCCCTTCAGTACCAGAAGCGGCCACAGGATCGCATTCCAGCTTCCCATTGCCTGCAGAATTCCCATGGAGGCGAATGCCGGCTTCGTCAGCGGAAGAATGATTTTTGTCGCAATACCGTACTCTGTCGCACCGTCAATACGCGCCGCATCCAGAAGTTCTCTCGGAAGTCCCGACAGATACTGCCGGAAGAAGAAAATCGTCGATGCGTTACATAGTCCGATGATAATTACTCCGGTGTAGGTATCGATCAGATGCAGTGCAATAATTTCCTTATATAAAGGAAGCATCAGAATCTCAAATGGTACCATCATTGTCGCAATTACAAGGAAGAAGAGGAAATTCTTCAGCTTGAAATTGTACATTGTCAGTCCATATGCCACAAAGTAGCAGATGAACAATGTCAGAACGACCGACACGATCGTAATAACCAGAGAGTTCTTATACCACATAAAATATTTCTGACTGTCCGCATTTCCGGAAAACAGGTACTTATAGTTATCCAGATTCATCGTACGGATATCGAGATCGATCGACAATCCACGGCGGATCAGCTCTGTTCCTGGTCTGAAAGAGGCAAGCAGACCTGCGAATACCGGGAAGATAATAATCATGCTTAAGACTGCGAAAAATCCTGTACCGAGAACTGTCCCCACTGTCCGTTTTGTCTTGCCGCTCTTCGGGCCCTTATCGCCCTTTCTGTTCTTCTCATCTGCCATGTTATTTCTCCTCATTCTTAAATGTTCCATTTGCAATCAACTGAACGATATTGATGGCAAGTGCGATCACTAACAGCACCACGCCGACCGCGCACGCATAGCCCATATCATTTTTCTCGATTCCGCGCTTATACAAGTATCCAACGATTGTGAGTCCGATGTTGTTCGGCGAGTTGTTGCCTGCCCACAACATGTAGGATTCCAGGAACATTGCCAGTCCGGCATAGATGGAAATCGTGAGCACGTAGACCGTCGTCGGCTTCAAAAGAGGAAGCGTCACATAGCGGAACTTCTGCCATGCAGATGCACCGTCAATCTCAGATGCCTCATAGAGGGAGGAGTCGATCGCCTTCAGTCCCGAAAGGAAGTAGAGCATATTGACACCCGTCCATCTCCAGCATGCAACTACCAGAAGGGCCGTCATACCTGACCATCCCATTTTCAGCCATTTATAGGTGCCAAGCCCCAGTGCTGCGGTAATAATATTCATCTGTCCTGTCGAATACTCCGTGAACATCAGTCGGAATAATGTACCGGAAATAACCACGGAGGTCAATGCCGGCATATAGAGAATTGCCTTCCACACACCTTTTGCTTTTACCAGACGGCTGTCCATCAGCACTGCAAAAAGCATCGGGAA
>ERZ773136.3016-NODE-3016-length-13081-cov-9.775219_pt1 | contig 13081 bp, 9 predicted proteins | sample MGYA00580855_ERZ773136 | MGnify/ENA primary metagenome ERZ773136 (study PRJEB29015, sample SAMEA2737860) | human gut metagenome | biome: human gut; feature: human-associated habitat; material: faeces | place: China | collected 2012 ... | reverse complement strand
GACGGGCTTCCCCAAGGGCGTGATGCTGACGCACGTGAACATCGTCAACAACGGCTATTGGATCGGCTACCATCAGAAATTTTCCTCGCGCGACCGGGTATGCCTGCCCGTGCCTCTGTTCCACTGCTTCGGCTGCGTGCTCGGGGTCATGGCCTGCGTGAACCACGGGGCCACCATGGTGCTGCTCGACGCCTTCTCCCCCGTGCAGGTGATGACCGCCGTGGAGCAGGAGAAGTGCACCGCCCTGTACGGCGTGCCGACCATGTTCCAGGCCATTCTGGATCACCGCGTCTTCTCGCGTTTCGATTTTTCCTCGCTGCGTACGGGGATCATGGCAGGGTCCGTGTGCCCCGAGCCGCTCATGCGCCGGGTCATGGATCAGATGTGCATGAGCGAAATCACCATCTGCTACGGCCTGACCGAAGGTTCTCCGGTCATGACCCAGACCCGCACCGACGACACCGTGGAGCGTCGGGTCAAGACCGTGGGGCGGAGTATGCCCGGCATCGAAGTCACCATCCGCGATCCTGAAACCAACGAGGAAGTCCCCCGTAATGCCGTGGGCGAGGTGTGTTGCCGTGGCTACAACGTGATGCAGGGCTACTACAACATGCCCAAGGACACGGCCGAGGCCATCGACGAAGAGGGCTGGCTGCACTCCGGCGATCTGGCCTGCCGGGACGAAAACGGCTGCTACCGCATCACCGGGCGGCTGAAGGACATGATCATCCGCGGCGGCGAGAACATCTACCCCAAGGAGATCGAGGAATTCATCTACACCCACCCGGCCGTCAAGGACGTACAGGTCATCGGCGTGCCGGACAAGAAATACGGCGAGGAGGCCATGGCCTGCATCATCCTCAAGGAGCCCGGCAGCGTCACGGAGGACGAGATGTTCGCCTACATCCGGGCCAGCCTCGCCCGCCACAAGGTCCCGAAATACATCCGCTTCACAGACGCCTTCCCGATGAACGCGGCCGGCAAGATCCTCAAGTACAAGATGCGTGAGGACGCCACGCGCGAGCTGGGGCTCGACGGCGCGGCCGGGATCGACACGGCGAAGACGGCTGAGCAGATTCGATAAAACCAGGCCCGGCTTGAGGGGGATATCACCGCAGGATCGATAAATTTTTTACAGGGTCTTGACAGACGGCAGCGTCTGTGATAAAAAAATGGGGCAAGTTCAAATCAGCAAAGACGATGACGAAGACGGTCGGACAGACTGCTTTCAGAGAGCCGGTGGTTGGTGCAAACCGGCAGCAGAACCTCCACAGGCCCATCCCTTCCGAGTCGAAGGCCCGAACACATTGTGTTTTGCAAGTAGGCGTCTTCCGTTTGCCCGCGTTAAGGGATAGGATCTGTCGGGATCTGAAGCGGCGGCAAGGAATTTTGCCGCAATTTGAGTGGTACCACGGGCTTGATTTTCAGCTCGCCTCAAGAGGTTTCTTGAGGCGAGCTTTTTGTTTTTCATTTTTGAAGGAGGAATCCCCCATGACGACCCAGACAACAACGACCCCCACCGTAAGCCCCCTGATGGAGATCGCGCTCCGTATCCGCGAGATGCGCCGCATCACCGGCTTCACCGAAAAGGAGATGGCTGAAAAGACCGGCGTGACGGAAGCGGAATACAGAAGCTACGAGACCGGCACGGTCGATCTGCCGTTCACCTTCCTGCACAAGTGTTCGCTGGCCTTCGGCCTCGAGTTGACCGATCTGCTTGAGGGCCAGTCGGCCAAGCTTTCGAGCTACAGCGTCACACGCAGGGGCTGCGGCCTCATCACCGCCGCCGAAGACGGCATCACCATCCGCAACATGGCAGCGCTGTTCCGCCAGAAGCTGGCCACGCCCTACTGGGTCACCTATCAGTATTCCGAGGAGCTGCAGCATCAGCCCATCCACACCACCACCCACGGCGGCCAGGAATTTGATCTTGTGCTCAAGGGCTCGATGCGCGTGCGCGTCGGCGACCACGAGGAGACGCTCCACGAGGGCGACAGCATCTTCTACAAGAGCTCCACGCCCCACGGCATGATCGCCGTCGACGGCGCCGACTGCACCTTCCTCGCCATGATCATGGCGAGCACGGAGGAGGAGCAGGCCATCGTCGTCCGTCCCCGGGCCGTCGAGGAGGTCCAGCCCGAGCAGCTTCTGTGTTCGCACTTCGTCCAGCCGGTGGAGAACGAGGACGGCAGTCTCAAGGAACTCCATTTTGCGCATGAGGACGAATTCAACTTTGCCTTCGACATCGTCGACGGCATCGCCAGAAGGAGCCCGGACAAGCTTGCCATGCTGCACGTGGCGAACGACATGACCGAGCGCCGCTTCACCTTCAAGGACATGAAGGACGGCTCGAGCCAGGCGGCCAACTACTTCACCTCCCTCGGCATCAAGCGCGGCGACCGCGTCATGCTGGTCCTGAAGCGGCACTATCAGTTCTGGTTCGCCATCCTCGGCCTGCACAAGCTCGGCGCCATCGCCATCCCGGCGACCAACCAGCTGCTTGCGCACGACTTTACCTACCGCTTCCAGGCGGCCGGCGTGAGCGCCATCGTCTGTACCGCCGACGGCGACACTGCCCATCAGGTCGATCTGGCGCTCGAGGAGACGGGCCTGCCCGTCACGAAGATCATCGCCAACGGCACGCGCGAGGGCTGGCACAGCTTTGACGACGAGTACAAGCTCTTCTCCCGCCGCTACGTCCGCGCGGCAGACGCCCCCTGCGGCGAAGATCCCATGCTCATGTTCTTCACCTCCGGCACGACCGGCTATCCGAAGATCGCCATGCACAGCTACAAATACGCGCTCGGCCACTTTGTGACCGCCAAGTACTGGCACTGGGTCCAGCCCGACGGCCTGCACTTCACGATCTCCGAGACCGGCTGGGGCAAGGCGCTCTGGGGCAAGCTCTACGGCCAGTGGCTGTGCGAAGGCGCGGTCTTCACCTACGACTTTGACCGCTTCGACGCCTCGAAGATCCTGCCCATGTTCGCCAAGTATCACATCACCACGTTCTGCGCGCCTCCCACGATGTACCGCATGCTCATCAAGCAGGATCTGTCGCAGTACGATCTTTCCTCCATCCAGCACGCGACGACGGCCGGCGAGGCGCTCAACCCCGAGGTCTTCTATCAGTTCCGCAAAGCTACCGGCCTGCAGATCGCCGAGGGCTACGGCCAGACCGAGATGACGCTCGGCATCGGCAACCTGACCGGCAATCTCATGAAGCCCGGCTCCATGGGCAAGCCCATCCCCGGCTACGGCATCGACCTGGTCGACCCGGACGGCAACCCCGTCGCCGACGGCGTCAACGGCGAGATCTGCATCAAGACGAGCGGCGATCAGCTGCCCTGCGGCCTGTTCCTCGGCTACTATCAGGACGAGGAGCGCACGAAGGCCGTCTGGCACGACGGCTGGTACCACACCGGCGATCTCGCCTGGCGCGATGAGGACGGCTTCTACTGGTACGTTGGCCGCGCGGACGACGTCATCAAGTCCTCCGGCTACCGCATCGGGCCGTTCGAGATCGAAAACGTCATCATGGAGCTGCCGTATGTGCTCGAATGCGGCGTTTCCGCCGCGCCGGACGAGATCCGCGGGCAGGTCGTCAAGGCCAGCATCGTGCTCGTCAAGGGCACCGAGGGCACGGAGGAGCTGAAGAAGGAAATCCAGAACTACGTCAAGCAGCATACCGCGCCGTATAAGTATCCGAGAATTGTGGAGTTCAAAGAAGAGCTCCCGAAGACCATCAGCGGCAAGATCATCCGGAGCAAGCTGTGATCGCGGCGCTGTTCCCCACGCATCTGCTTCCGTCAAAGGCTTCCATGCCATCCGCTACGGCGGCAGAAAATTACCGAAAATTTTTCTTGACAACTGCATACTTTTTCGCTATGATTCTTAACAACAATAAAGGCTACGACGGAGAGGGTTCCGCGCAAGTCCTGTTTCAGAGAGCCGGTGGATGGTGTGAACCGGTAACAGACGCGCAGAATTTGTAGCTCCCGAGCCGGAGAGAAGAACGCCCGTAATGGCAAGTAGACCTCTCCCGCGTCAGCTGCGTCAGTGCTTAGACTTTGCTGGAAGTCGATGAGTGGTATCTGCCGTGAGGCAGGTGCAATTTGAGTGGTACCGCGGGTATGCTGTATGCAGCCCGTCTCAAAGAATCATTTCTTTGAGACGGGCTTTTTGCATCCACGGAGGTAACACCATGAAAAAAACACTCACAGGGCTGGACTTCAAAATTCAGGAAATGGCGGGACGCATCCGAGAGCTGCGCGAGATCTCCGGCTTTTCGGCGCAGACGATGGCGCTGAAAACAGGCACGAGCGAAGAAGAATATCTTCGCTGTGAGGCCGGGCAGAGCGACCTCAACTTCGCTTTTCTCTACCGCTGCGCGCTGGCTTTTGGCGTTGACGTTACAGATCTCATCGAGGGCAGCAGCCCAAAGCTTCGATCCTACACGCTGACACGCGCGGGCAATGGACAGAAGATCGAGCAGGCCCATGAGATGATCTATTACAACATGGCCTCCGGCTTTCAGAACCGCATTGCAGACCCGCTGTTCGTTGAAAACAAATACTCTGATGAAGCATTCTATTCGGACATTGAGCTGACCAGCCACGTCGGGCAGGAATGTGATCTTGTCATTCGCGGCAGTATGAAAGTTCAGGTCGGCGGACATACCGAGCTTCTGCATGAAGGCGACTGCATCTACTATGACAGCTCCATTCCGCACGGCATGGTTGCTGCGGACGGTCAGGATTGCCTGTTCTATGCGATCGTGCTCCGCCCACAGGAGCCGAGCCTCCCGGAGGCCGGCGGCGACCGCGCTGCCATGATCGAGATGGCGCAGAGTCCGGATCCGGAGGCGCGCATTTACACCCGCTTCGTCGATGCGCCCGAGGATGCAAACGGGAAACTGCAGTCCATCGCTTTCAAAAATGAGCAATCCTTCAATTTCGCATTTGACATTGTGGATGCGCTGGGCCGTGAAAAGCCTGAAAAGCTCGCCATGCTGCATGTGGCTCTGGATGGAACGGAGCGGCGGTTCACATTCAAGGACATGAAAGATGCTTCCAGCCAGGCCGCCAATTACTTTACCTCGCTCGGCATCCGACGCGGCGACCGCGTGATGCTCGTGCTCAAGCGGCATTACCAGTTCTGGTTTGCCATTCTGGGTCTGCACAAGATCGGCGCCATTGCGATTCCGGCTACCAATCAGCTTGTGGAGCATGATTTCTCTTACCGCTTCCAGGCAGCGGGCGTCAGTGCAGTTCTCTGCACGGCAGACGGCGATACTGCGTACCATGTCGACATTGCAGAGGCCGACACCGGGATGAAGTTGACAAAGATCATGGTTGGCAGCAGCCGGGACGGCTGGCACGATTTCAATGCGGAATACGGCCTGTTTTCCCGCCGTTATACGCGCAGGGACGACGCGCCCTGCGGCGACGAGCCAATGCTCATGTTCTTTACCTCCGGTACGTCCGGATACCCGAAAATTGCAGCACACAACTATAAATATCCGCTTGGACATTTTATCACTGCAAAATACTGGCATCAGGTCAACCCGGACGGGCTGCACCTGACCATCTCCGACACCGGCTGGGCCAAGAGCCTCTGGGGAAAGCTCTACGGTCAGTGGCTGTGTGAGGCGGCTGTGTTTGTTTATGATTTCGACCGCTTTGATGCAGAAAAAATTCTGCCGATGTTTGCGAAGTATCAGATCACGACATTCTGTGCGCCGCCCACGATATACCGCATGCTGATCAAGCAGGACCTGTCCCGATTTGATCTTTCTTCTATTCAGCATGCGTCTATCGCTGGTGAAGCGCTCAATCCTGAGGTCTTCCGCCAATTTGAAAAGGCGACAGGCATGCGCATCATGGAGGGCTTTGGGCAGTCTGAATCGACGCTCATCATCGGCAATCTGGCTGGCGACAGCCATAAGATCGGCTCTATGGGCAAGCCTGTCCCACTCTACGATGTGCATCTGCTGGACAGCAGCGGGCATGAAGCGGAGGCCGGCGACACGGGGGAGATCTGCATCAACATTCAAAACGGCATTCCCTGCGGACTTGCCTACGAATACTACAACAGCCCGGAGGTCACGGCAAAAACGTGGCACGATGGCTTCTACCACACGGGCGACCTCGCCTGGCGTGACGAGGACGGCTTCTACTGGTATGTCGGCCGTGCGGATGACGTCATTAAATCGTCTGGCTACCGCATTGGACCGTTTGAAATCGAAAATGTCATTATGGAGCTGCCGTATGTGCTCGAATGCGGTGTGTCTGCCGCCCCGGATGAGATCCGCGGGCAGGTCGTCAAGGCCAGCATCGTACTGGTCAAGGGCACCGAGGGCACGGACGCGCTGAAAAAAGAAATTCAGACCTATGTCAAGACGCATACTGCGCCGTACAAATATCCCCGTATTGTGGAATTCCGCGAAACGCTTCCAAAGACCACCAGCGGAAAAATCATCAGAAGCAAGCTCTGAAGGAGGAGTCGGCCATGACACACAAACGCCTAACGCTTTTTGCCGGACATTACGGCAGTGGAAAGACGAATATCGCGCTGAATTATGCGCGGTGGCTCCGCCGAAAAGGCGAAGCCGTGACTGTGGCCGATCTTGACATTGTAAATCCCTATTTCCGGACGAAGGATTCAGAAGAAGATCTGAAAAAAGAGGGGATCGGACTGATCGTCTCACCGTTTGCAAATTCGAATCTCGATGTTCCGGCCATGCCGAAGGAGACCTACGCGCTGATTGCGGAGCGGGGAGAATGCGGCGTGCTGGACATCGGCGGAGACGACCGCGGAGCGCTGGCACTGGGGCGCTATGTTCCGGAGATCCGGGCGGAGGGTGATTATGAGATGCTGTTCGTCATCAACCGGGCCCGGCCGCTGACAAGGACGGTAGCGGATACGATCCTTGTGCTGCGGGAAATCGAGGCCGCCTGTGGGCTGCCGTTCACGGCAGTCGTCAACAATACGAATCTCGGGCAGGCGACGGCGGCGGTGGATGTGCTGTCAAGCATGCCCTATGCGGAAGCGGTCGCCGCGCGGGCAGGGCTGCCGCTCAAGATGACCTGCTGCGCTGCACGGCTCTGCGACGCATTGCGCGGGAGCATTCCAAACCTGTTCCCGATGGAGATCCAGAAGCTATATTACCAATTACGATAAATGGAGGAACAAGATGGCAAAACTGATATTTCAGGAAGAACTCTGCAAGGGCTGCGGCCTGTGTGTGAACGCCTGTCCGAAGGGGTTGCTGGCGCTGTCGAAGACGCGGCTGAATCAAAAGGGACATGCGCCCGTGGAGCTGACGGAGCCGGACAAGTGCGTCGGCTGTGCGTTCTGCGCGACGATGTGTCCCGACTGTGTCATTACGGTAGAAAAGTAAGGAGGGCGGGAAGATGCAGGAAAAAGTATTGATGAAGGGCAACGAGGCCATCGCGGAGGCCGCGATCCTCGCCGGGTGCCGCCACTATCTGGGCTATCCCATCACGCCGCAGACCGAGGTCGCGGCCTATATGGCGAAGAAAATGCCGAAGATCGGCGGGACGTTTTTGCAGGCTGAGAGCGAGATCGCGGCCATCAACATGGTTTACGGCGTGGCCGCGACGGGCAAGCGGGCGATGACCTCGTCCTCCAGCCCCGGTATCGCGCTCAAGTGCGAGGGCATTTCGTACCTGGCGGGCGCAGATCTGCCCGCAGTCATTGTCAATGTGCAGCGCGGCGGGCCCGGCCTCGGCGGCATTCAGCCATCGCAGTCCGACTACTTCCTCGCGACGCGCGGACCTGGCCACGGCGACTTCCATGTGCTGGTGCTGGCTCCGGCGTCGGTTCAGGAGATGGCCGACCTGACCGGAAAGGCGTTTGACCTTGCGGAAAAATACCGGATGCCGGCAATGCTGCTGGCTGACGGCACGATGGGCCAGATGATGGAGCCCGTGCAGCTGCCGGAGGCGCGTGACCCGGACACAACTGAAAAGGATTGGGCCGTCACTGGAACGAAGTGCCAGCGGAAGCATCACGTTGTCAACTCCCTCTACCTCAGCCCGGCGGAGCTCGAGCGGCTGAACATCGAGCGTTTCGAGCGATACGCCGAGATCGAGAAGAATGAGTGCATGTGGGAAGCGTTCATGATGGAGGACGCCGAGGTCTGCATCGTGTCCTGCGGTATTACCGCGCGCGTGTCGCGCAACGCGATCGTCGAAGCGCGCAAGCAGGGCATCAAGGCCGGCATGATCCGGCCGATCACGCTCTGGCCGTTCCCGAAGGCACCGCTGCGCAAGGCCGCTGATCAGGTGAAGCGGTTCGTTTGCGTGGAGCTCAACATGGGCCAGATGCGCGAGGATGTGCAGCTGGCGGTAGAGTGCAAAAAGCCGGTCGACCTTTGCTTCCGCGTGGGCGGCATGATCCCGTCGCCGGATGAGGTGCTGGACGCGATCCGTAAGGCAAACGAAGGAGGGAACGACTGATGGCTGTTGTATTTGAAAAACCGAAGGCGCTGACCGACGCTGTATTCCACTACTGCCCCGGCTGCACGCATGGCATCATCCATCGGCTCGTCGCCGAGGCGATCGACACGCTCGGCATCGAGGGCCGGACGATCGGCATTGCGCCGGTCGGCTGTTCCGTACTGGCCTATGACTACTTTACCTGTGACATGGTCGAGGCGTCGCATGGACGTGCGCCCGCAGTCGCGACGGGTGTGAAGCGGTCGCTGCCGGACAACATCGTCTTCACCTATCAGGGCGACGGCGACCTCGCGTCCATCGGCCTCTGCGAGACCGTCTCCGCCGCGGCGCGCGGCGAAAATATCACGGTCATCTTTGTCAACAACGCGATTTATGGCATGACGGGCGGCCAGATGGCCCCGACCTCTCTGCCCGGCCAGATCACACAGACGTCGCCCTATGGACGCGACGTTAACACCTGCGGCTGGCCAATCCGGATCTGCGAGATGCTCGCGACGCTGGAGGCCCCGGCGTATCTCGAGCGCGTGACCGTGAACAATGTGAAAAACGTGAAAAACGCAAAAAAAGCGATCGAAAAGGCGTTCCGTTATCAGGTGGAGGGCAAGGGCTTCTCACTGATCGAGGTGCTGTCGGCCTGTCCGACGAACTGGGGCATGACGCCGCAGAAGGCGCTGGAGTGGATCGACGAGAAGATGATCCCGTACTATCCGCTGGGTGTCTACCGAGACAAGGAGGGCTGAGAGATGGCAGATCATCAAATCGTGATTGCGGGCTTCGGCGGACAGGGATTGCTGTTCTCCGGAAAGGTTCTGGCCTACGCGGGCCTCATCGAAGGGCGGGAGCTCAGCTGGCTGCCGTCCTATGGCCCGGAGATGCGCGGCGGCACGGCGAACTGCAACGTCATTCTGTCGGACGCCCCGGTCGGCTCACCGATCGTAAACACGCCGAACGTGCTCATGGTTATGAACAACCCTTCGCTCGATAAATATGAAAATGCCGTGCAGCCGGGCGGGAAAATTTTCCTCGACTCCACGCTCATCGCCCGCAAGGTTACGCGCACGGATGTGGAGGCTTATTACGTCCCGGCCACGAAGATGGCAATGGACATGGGAATGCCGACGCTTGCCAACATGATCCTGCTCGGCGCGCTGATCTCGAAGACCGGGTGTGTCCGGGAGGAGAGCCTCGCGGACGCGCTGCACAAGGTCATCCCGGCGCGCAAGGCCGACCTTTTCGACCTTAACATGCAGGCGCTTCAGGCTGGGAAGGAGTTCGCCGGATGAAGACCACCTGCATCCAGATGGACATGCTCTTCGCGCAGCCGGAGGAGAACTTCGCAAAAGCGAAGCGGCTCATCCGCGAAGCGATGGCGAGCGGACCGGACGTGGTTGTCCTGCCGGAAACATGGAACACCGGGTTTTTCCCAAAAGAGCGTCTTTCCGAGCTGGCCGAGCGGGACTGCGCGCGGGTGAAACGCGAACTCGGCGGGCTGGCTGCGGAGCTTGGCGTGAATCTTGTGGCGGGCAGCGTCGCGAATGTGCGCGGCGGAAAGGTCTATAACACGGCGTGCGTCTTTGACCGCGCGGGGAACTGCGTCGCAGAGTATGATAAGACGCACCTGTTTACGCCGATGGGCGAGCATGCGTATTTCACGCCCGGCGATCATCTCTGCCGCTTCCGGCTCGACGGACACGACTGCGGCCTTGTAATCTGCTATGACATCCGCTTCCCGGAGCTGACGCGGACACTCGCCGTGCAGGGGATGGACATGCTCTTCGTCGTGAGCCAGTGGCCAGCGGCGCGCATCGGACATCTGCGGGCGCTGACGGTCGCGCGGGCGATTGAGAATCAGGCGTTCGTCATCTGCTGCAATTCCTGCGGCGACGCGGGCGAGACACATTACGGCGGCGCGTCCGCAATCATTGATCCGTGGGGGGAGCTGCTCGCCGCCGGCGGGCAGGACGAGCAGATTTTGGCCGCGGATTGTGAACTGGAGATGCTGGATGGAATCCGGAGTTCCATCAATGTCTTTCGCGACCGGAGGGCGGAGCTCTATCGGGTCTGATCGATGCTCCACCCCTACAAACAGCTTTTATATGTACTATGAACATCAGGAGGAATGAAAAATGGAATACAACTTCCCTGTGATAAGGACTACGCACCCCAAGCCCCGTCCTGCCGACGAGACGAAGCTGGGCTTTGCGAAATACTTCACCGACCACATGTTCGTCATGGACTATGACGAAGGACAGGGCTGGCACGACGGGCGCGTTGTGCCGCACGAGCCGTTCCTCATCGAGCCGGCGTCCTGCGTGCTGCACTACGCACAGATGATGTTTGAGGGCATGAAGGCCTACCGCACGCCGGACGGCGGCGTCCAGATTTTCCGGCCGGACATGAACATCAAGCGTATGGCCCGCACGAATGAGCGCATGTGCATCCCGGAGCTGCCGGGAGACCTGTTCCTCGCGGCGGTCAAGGCTGTGATTGAGGCGGATCGCGACTGGATTCCCTCCGCGTCGGGCACTGCGATGTATATCCGGCCGTTCATCTTCGGCGATGAGGTCTCGTTCTCGGTTCTGCCGGCCAAGCACTACAAATTTATGATCATCCTCAGCCCGACGGGCTCCTACTACGCGGCAAACGACGGTGGCCTGGCCACGACGCGCATCTATGTGCAGGACAAATACATCCGCGCGGCGCACGGTGGCACGGGCTATGCCAAGGTCGGCGGCAACTACGGCGGCGGCATGCGCGCCAGTCAGGACGCGATGAAATATAACTGCAAGGATGTGCTGTGGCTCGACGCGGCGGAGCATAAGTATGTCGAGGAGATCGGCACGTCGAACGCCTTCTTCCGCATCGCGGACGAAGTTATCACCGCGCCGCTCGATTCCGGCACGATCCTGCCCGGCATCACGCGCGATTCTGTCATCCAGCTGCTGAAAAAGTGGGGCGTGAAGGTCTCGGAGCGGAAGCTCTCGATCGACGAGGTCGTTGCCGCGTCGAAGGACGGCAGCCTGCAGGAGATCTTCGCCAGCGGCACCGCAGCGGTCATCTCGCCGATCGGCTGGCTAAATGTGATGGGCACGGATGTTCAGGTCGCGGATGGGACGGTCGGTCCTGTGGCGCAGAAGCTCTATGATACGCTCTACGGCATGCAAACCGGGACGGTTGCCGATGATATGGGCTGGACGTATCGGCTCCTGTAAGCGCTTTTCTTGACAAGTCCTGCAGAACACGTTACAATATCCCCAAGAAATTCAGACGAAAGGACGGTACGCAGCATGAATATCGGTATGGTTATGATGATGTGCAAGACCGTCTTTGGTTTGTTCTGAGAGCTGCTCGAACAAATTTCCAAAGGCGGTCATGGGTGCGTTGTCCATGACCGCCTTTCTTTGTCTGACTGTGAAAAAATGAGGAGGAACCCCGATACCGATCAAAATACCGAACGGATTGCCGGCGAAAACATCTCCGCGAATGAGGAGACGCGCACCGTGACACAGGACGTCCGACCGCTGCAGATTCTGGTTTTGAACCCTGATGCCGATGAAGATTGAAACGAAGACATACGTCTATTCCACGTTTCACATCTGCTGGGGCGCATAGGCGGGACTCTATTATCATGATGGTATTCACAAGCACGACCTGCAGGAAAAGCTCTTCGGCGTGTTCCCGCACATGGTGGCACGTCGGAGTTCGATGTTCATGCGCGGCTTTGACGACACGTTCATGGTGCCGCATTCACGGCACACCACGATCCGCCGCGAGGAAGTGTAGGCGTGCGGCGAACTGAAAATTCTGGCATCCTCGCCAAAGGCGGGCATCTACGCGCTCTCAACCGAGGGCGGACGGCAGATCTTTAAAACCGCCCGCCAGATACATCTCGATGAGCGCCTCCTCCACGCTGCTTTCTCGGCGACGATACCGCTCAATGATGGCAGTCTCGAAAGGTACGCCCTTGAACCGGGGTACGTGTAGCGTGACATCGCCGGAGGTCGTGGTGAGGTTGCGGTCATAGTGACCGCTGCGGTAGCCCTGACGGGCCTCGCTGCGCTCGTAGCGGGCTGCCTGCGTCAGGGACTCCGCCTCTTTTTCCAGTAGTTCGTTCAGCGTCTCTTCTACGCTGCCGCAGACCAATTCCTTGCTTTGCCCCTTTATAACTTCATCGTTCAGCTGTACAATTTTCTCGGACATAGTTTGCTGTCTCCTTTCGAATGTTTGTGTGATAACTTCATTCTACCAGATTCTGCAAACTATGTATTTCTTTTCGCTTTTTCCCTTTTGCGCAATTTATTTTACCTAATCCAACATCAAAAAGTTACTCAAATGCGCCATTGACAAAAATAAGATTAGATGGTATCTTAGAAAATACGGTGAATGAATCTGCCGACAACAGAATATTCCAAAGCGCACCATAAAACGTAATGAAGGAGCGCTGCGGCCGAGAAATGGCCGCAGCGCTCCTTTGGTGCTCTTTAGGGAAATATGGGGGGTGGGATCACAATCCCAAACAACTGAATAACCAGCAACGCGGACAACACCGCAGGTTGGGAAACGCGCACGGCGCGCGCGACGACCTCGTCGAAGCAAGC
>ERZ773136.3004-NODE-3004-length-13149-cov-13.623644_pt1 | contig 13149 bp, 16 predicted proteins | sample MGYA00580855_ERZ773136 | MGnify/ENA primary metagenome ERZ773136 (study PRJEB29015, sample SAMEA2737860) | human gut metagenome | biome: human gut; feature: human-associated habitat; material: faeces | place: China | collected 2012 ... | reverse complement strand
TAGAATGTACCATTAAAGATTAAGGCCATATTTCTGACTTATTACTTGCAAAATATTGAGTAATAATCGGTTGCAAATACAATCCAAGACTGTACAGCTATTTTTACTTCCAAACAAGTCAATATACCAATAGATAATATTGACGGGATGTTTCTTGATAGAAATGATGATAACTATGTCAATGGATTTGCTGTTGATTCTTTGGAAAACTTCTATTTCTGTTGTGGCAAAGAAGAGCATTATGTCTCTTGTTTCTCTTCAGAAGGAGAAAAAAGATTCTCCCAGAAACTTCCCTTTTTATCGCTGGGACCAATGTTTTTAAAACACAATTATTTATATCTTTATACCATTTGCGGCAAGAAAAGCATCCTAAAACAATATAGCGTAAAACCATCATCCATATTATTATCTAAAAGTATAGATATTATATCAAAAGAAAGAATCAACAGCATACTATTCAGAGATTCTTCCTTTGTCATTGAATTATTGGAAACCGAAGAATTTGATAACCGTGTACATTTAAAGAGCAAATATCAGCTTTTTGATTTTCCGTGCCAATACAGACAAAATGTAAACAACCCCTATAATCTGCCACAGTCAATCTTTAAGGAGGAAGACTTAGGCCTGCATCAGTTTATAGGCATATATAAACAATACTATGTCTTTTATAGTGTGTCAGATTCTAAAACCTGTGTCTTATCCATAAGAAATCATCAGGGGAAAATAATTGCTTCCAAGAATCTGTCAATGAATTATTTAGGAAACATGCTTAACAGTTCCTATTCCGGAAACCCTGAGGAACATAAACAAATAAGGAATGGCAGATTATACATATTAGGAAATAAGGAAGGAAACCTGATTATAACGATATTCCCTTTGGAAGAGTTATTCAAAGAGTTTTAAATTAACAAGCCTTTATAAATCGAGTCACAATGAAAATCAAGGAATACGATACCAATGAGTTGCTGATGATAGCCAACAATGTAACCGGAGAATATACGGACAAGAAAGTGAGACAGGCCAAGCTGGAACTGTACCGGCGCGGTGTAGATGACAAGGTGATAGCCGACATCATGGAAGAGAAAGAGGAAGCCTTTATGAAAAGGCTGGATGCCGCCGCCCTTGCGGAGCAGGCACGGCTCGACAAGAAAAGAGAGAAGAACAGGAATGTCAGTTACCGGTGGTGGGAACTGATACCGATGCTTTTGCTTGCCCCGTTTTATATGAACAATGGATTGAGGTGCCTTTCAGGTATGATTCTTCTGCTGCCTGTCCACCTGCTAAGCTGGACCCCTGTTGACTTCAGCGATATGTTCAGGGAACTGAGAAGACTGAAGGAGGAAAAGTATGACCTGAAATTCAAGCAACGGCTTACAGCACTGATTGCAGGAGACCTGATCTATTTTACCGGAGTATGGTATTACTTTATCAGTCCCAATCTATAATCCTACCAGAAAAAATGTATTTCACTTGTTAAAACATATCCCCCATTTCTACAATACAATATAACCGTGCATTGATTTTTGTCAGGATTTGGAACAATAGTCCAGCGACTCCACGCTACTTTTGCCGGAAAACCATTATAAACCATTAAAACAGAGAAAGATGAAGCTGAGAATTACAGAAGCGGTGCTTGCGGAGGCATACAGGGCAAAAGTGTGCAGGGAACGGATGGAAGAACTGGCGGAGAGCATACGGAAGTCGGTGAAGGAACTGTACTCGCTGCCGAAGATGAGAATACGGCTGGCGGAGTACGGCAATGACACGGAGCTGATGCTGGCGGCAGTGAGCGCACTGCGGAAGGATAAGGAAGCACCGTCGGCAAGGGACAGGGATTTCAGGGCATGGATGCTCATGCTGTGCCGCTCACGCGAGTATGAAGTGATCTGCTACATGTGCAATGAACTGACGGATGCATGGGAACGGAAATACCGGACACGGGAAATGCTGGTGCTATGCGACGTGCTGCATACACTGAAAGGCCATGCACGTACGAACGAGATGACAAACAGGGTATGCGACTATTTCTTCAGGGAAAGACGCAACAAGCTGTATGGCAAGACTTTCCGCATAGAGGAAAAGGATATGGCATACGCCGAGAGCAGGCTGTCGGAACTGGACAAGGCGGTATTCCGCATGACAGTGAACCACTACAGCCACCGCACATTTGTGGCGGAAGAACTTGCCGGACTGTGCGGCATGGGCTATTCGCTGATGCGGCGCAAGTTCAAAACATACTACGGTATGGGGCCATCGGAGTGGCTGCGCCGGGAGCGGATAAGGCGCATAGAGGGGGATATGGAATACCGGGTGGAACTGCCGCTGAAGGAAGTAGCCGAGCGCAACGCCTTCGGCTCGGCAAGCAATTTTGCGGACTTCTGCCAGAAGCAAACCGGAATGAGTCCGTGCGAACTGAAAGCCATAGGACATGAGAAATGGGAGAAGCGCAGGATGGATTTCTGGAACCAATAAAAATGCGCACTCATTTTTGTCAGGATTTGTAACAGTTATATTAATACTTCAGTGTAACTTAATGCCCAAACAAGTTATACGGATATGGATATAAACAACAAATCATTACATCTAAAAATATTGTCCGGATATATCATACTTGGTATTCTTGTGTTAGGAATTATAACAGCAGTCTGGTACGAAAAAAAAGTTTTTGAAGAGGCTGAAAAACAAGAACAAGAAATGCTTAATCAAAGGAAATTGGCTAACGAAACATTCAAATGTTTTATCGGGCTATTCCTTGATAATGAACGGGCAATATTATGGGAACATTCAGATTTAGAAGAATATAATCGTAAGCAAATACGAATGTATGATGCCATACAAAAATTTAAAAACACCTATTCTGATTCTCTTCAAATTAAACGCATTGATACTATAATACAACTCCTTTTTGACAAAAAAAGACAAATTCAATCTCTTGTTAATACTCCTACTACAGCAAGTCTTGTTGACAGCCTATTAATAAAACAACTACCAGAACTTGAAAAAAGAATATCTTCTCATACGACAATAATAACAAACAAAACTGAAAATAATAATAAAAAAACTATATTTTCATGGTTAAAACGTAGAAGACAAAAAGAAAGTAACAATACTATTAAAACAGAAATTAAGACACAGGTCGATGCTAAGCAACTACACATAATTAAAAAGTTCAGTGATGATATTTATACAACTCTATTAGCACAAGAAAAATTGTTTAAAACATTATCTGATACTCTTGAATATCGCAATAAGATCTTAAACAAAAATATATTTAGACTAATCAATGAATTTGAAAAAGAAGATATACTAAATGCTGAAAAAAGACATCAAAAAGTTTCAGAACTTCGAGAACAGGCTTTTATTCTCATTTGTTGCATTTCGTCAGTAGGACTAATTTTTGCAATTCTTCTTTACATGACCATACGAAATGATATTCATTTACGATACAAATATCAGAAGCAGCTTGAATTCTCTAACCATAAGAACCAAGAACTTTTGGAAATGCGTAAAAGAATCATCATCACACTCTCTCATGACATTCGGGGACCCCTGAATGCCATCCGGGGAAGTGCAGAACTGGCAATGGATACCAAAGACAGAAAACGACGAAATTCCTATCTGAACAACATCCTGAGCTCTACTGGACATATCATGCGGCTGGTAAACAGCCTTCTGGACCTGTCACGCTTGAATGAAGCCAAGGAAACTCTAAATGAAATTCCATTCCGCTTGAATACCTTCCTTTCAGACATCGAAAAAGAATATGGACGCATCGCCAATGACAAGGGAATAATGCTATCCGGAGACTTTATCGGAACCGACATTACCGTTACCGGCGATGCGGACCGCATAGAGCAGATAATCGGCAACCTGCTGTCCAATGCCATAAAATTTACAGAATCCGGTTCTATTGGATTCTTTGCCATATTCAGAAACGATATTCTGACAGTAACAGTCAGGGATACAGGTATCGGCATGAGCGAAGAAACTTTAAAACGCATATTTTCTCCATTTGAAAGGGCAGCAGTAGAGATTTGTCCTGAAGGTTTCGGACTTGGCCTCTCCATTACAAAAGGACTCGTAACCTTACTGAAAGGAAATATCTCCGTGGAAAGCAAAATCGGAGAAGGCAGTACATTCAAGGTGAGCATTCCGCTGAAAGAAACATCAGAAACAATTGAGGAAAAATGCACAACGCTTCCAGATCCGGCAAAAAGACTTCCACACCGTATCATAGTCGTGGAAGACGATCCTGTCCAGATGGAAATAACACGCGACATCCTGGAAAGGAATGGAGTCAGTTGTCATGCCTGCCAAAATGTAAAAGAAGTGGTCTGTCTTTTGAGAAAAGAGGATTATGATCTGATACTTACAGATATACAAATGCCGGGAACCAACGGCTTCAGTCTGCTCAATCTGCTGCGCAACTCCAATATTGGCAGTTCACGAAGCATTCCGATAGCTGCCATGACTGCAAGAGGAGATGAAGAAAAGGAGAATTTCATCAAGGCTGGTTTCACCGGATGTATCCATAAGCCTTTTTCAAGCCCGGAACTGCTTCTGTTCCTGTCCTCTATTATGGAAAAGATGAACAAGCCTGAATCACAATCAATAGATTTCAGGCCGCTCATATCGGATTCCGGAAACAAACGCAAGGTATTGACAATGCTTGTAAAAGAATCCGAAACGAACAAGGAAGAACTTGTGGAAGCAATAAGAAATAAGGATAGAATGCGGATAAAGGAGATAATACACCGGATGTTTCCCATGTGGGAAATGCTCGGAATTGCAGAAGAATTGCAAGAATACAGAAACCTTGTCCACGATGACAGCTCCAGAGATCAGATCATGAAAGAATGGACCTTGAAAATAACAGCCAGCCTTGACAGACTTGTCTCGGCAGCAGAAAATGAGATAAACAGTTTAATCAGACAGGAAAATGAAAAGGAAAATACTGATAGTTGAAGATAACGTAGCCTTGTCCCAACTGCAAAGGGACTGGCTTGAACGTTGCGGTTATGCTGTCACAACCGCCATGGATGAACCTGCGGCAAAAAGAGTACTGAAAGCCGAAAATATTGCCCTGATTCTTTCAGATGTAAGACTGCCTCAAGGAAATGGCATAGAACTGCTTGAATGGATAAACCGGGAACACATTCATATTCCATTTGTGGTAATGACCGAATACGCTTCCTATCCTGACGCGGTGCGTGCGATCAAACTCGGAGCAAAGGACTATCTGGTGAAACCGGTTCACAGGGAACAACTCCTTGAACTTGTGGATACATTCCTCAAGCACATGTCCGCTATCTGGAACGGTGAAAAGCATCTGTTCAAAAGGACAAGCGCACAAGCCGTAAAATGTGAAAAACAGGCAAAACTGGTCGCTCCATCCGATATGTCGGTACTGATATTGGGGGAAAACGGTACCGGTAAGGAATCGGTTGCGAGGATGATACATAACTACAGCGACAGGCATGAAGCTCCGTTTGTCGCGGTAAACTGCGGAGCCATTCCCGGGGAGCTCGCGGCTTCACTTCTGTTCGGCCATGCAAAAGGGGCATTCACCGGAGCTGATACAGCCAGACAGGGATATTTCGACCTTGCAAAAGGAGGGACACTGTTCCTGGATGAAATAGGGACGCTGCCTTATTCCGTACAGTCTGTCCTTTTAAGAGTCTTGCAGGAAAACACGTACATACCTGTAGGGGACAACAAGGAAAGACATGCGGATGTAAGAATAGTTGCGGCCACGAACGAGGATATTCCCAAAGCCATAGCAGAAAGACGCTTCCGTGAAGACCTTTATCACAGACTGGGAGAATTTGAGATAACGCAACCTCCATTACGCCAGTGTCCCGAAGACATTCTGCCACTCGCGGAATTTTTCAGGAAAGAATCTTCCACCAAACTGAGAAGGGATACTGAAGGATTTTCCATAGAAGCCCAGCAGCTTCTCCTTTCCTACGAATGGCCGGGGAACATCAGGGAGTTGCAGAACAAGATAAAAAGGGCCGTGCTGCTGACAGAAAAACCGGTCATCGAACCGGAGTGCATGGATATCGGCATCAATACGAATACCGTATCTGCAAATTCTGTCTATTATGATGGCATGACAGAAGAAAAACTGTCCATCATCAAGGCTCTAAAAGCCACAGGCGGCCACCGGAAAAAAACGGCAGAACTGCTCGACATCAATCCTGCTACATTGTACCGTAAGATGAACAAATATGGGCTGAAATGAATATTTTTTGCAGTGAATTGCCTGTAATTCCAGCAAAATGACTAATTTTGTAACAGACTGGTCTATTGGCCATGTCTGTATTTTGAAATAAAATATGACGATGCCGCAAAGCGGCTGTCGCCTATTATACATAAGTCGCAAGACGTCTCAGGTAGGAATCTGGTAAATTTCAAATTGTAGAGACTTTTGCGTGCAGCTTATGCTATGCCTAAAAATAGCGTGAGCTCATGCATTATCTACAATGGGCTTACCAGAGCCCCTACCTGAAAATGTGTGAGTTTCACGCTTTTATTTATAACAGGTAGAGGTATGGCAAAAGTTCAGATCGTATTCGCAATGACCATCGACGGTTACTTCCCGGATGATGACAGGCTGATGGAATGGATAAGAGAAGACAGGAACGGATTCCTTCTCTGGAAACAGCACAGCACATTTTCCATAGCTCCTGACTACCCGATGGTCGATCTTATCTGTTTCAAGGATACCACTTCCTCTGATTCCATATTCCAGGCAATAATATCCGAACGTGAAGATACGGAAATATTACGCAGACTGTCTGTATATCACCTTCCCGACGAAATTGTCATCTACATGCTGCCTGTAATTTCCGGACATGGAATACGAATATCTGATTTTCTTGATTCCTGCTCCTGGAATCTGCACTCCTCAAAAAGTTTCCGTAACGGTATTTGCCGTCTTATATATCGCAAAACATTGCAATAGCTTCTCGCAACTGCAATGTTTCTGCAACGTTACCCAAACATGTCTTTTTGAATTTCTATTTTTTATCTCACTGTAATCCAGTGGGATATATTTTTATGTGGGTGTGTCTTGCTGCATTGGTCCATGTTTTGGCCTATATCATAATGAAACCTGTTGCGCAACACGGTGTAAAAAATGGAATTATTACACTAAAAACAGAATTCATTATGATACAGATAGACAGGGAGACATTCCAGATGATGCTCCATCAGATAATGGAACGGTTTGACAGGATAGATGACAGACTGAACCGCATGAACAGGCAGACGGCCGCCCTTGAAGGTGACAAGCTGCTTGACAACCAGGATATGTGCGAACTCCTTGGTGTTACCAAGCGTACCCTTGCACGCTACCGCCAGAAGAAGCTCGTCACATACTACATGATTGACGGACGTACCTATTACAAAGCTTCGGAAGTCCAGGACTTCCTGAACAAAAAGGGAAAGGTGCTGCCTGCGAAAATAAAAAAGGAACTCGGTCTTCAATCCTAATAAAATGACGGTATGGAAATTATATGTATGGAAAAACAGACCTTTGACGAATTGGTTGTCCGCCTCAGCCTGATTGAGAAAAAAGTCATCGGTCTATGTAGTCAGACCAAAGACGCGGGACTGAAAAAATGGATGGACAATCAGGAGGTATGCGGGGTTCTCCGAATATCCAAGAAAACACTTCAGGTATATCGCGAGAAAGGACTGTTGCCTTTCACCCGGATCAAGAACAAGTTCTTCTACAAACCGGAAGATGTACAAAGCCTGTTGGAATCAAGTTATCACCCACAAAAAAGAAAGCCATGAGTTACGATCTTATAAACAGAAAAGACCAGCGGATTGATACTATTTTCAAAGGGCTGGAAAACATGGAGCGTATGATAGACGCAATACGGACGGCTCCAAGGCCCGCATTTCACGGTGATTATTTCCTCACGGACGAGGAACTTTCAAAGCTGTTGAAAGTAAGCCGGCGTACCTTGCAGGAATACCGGACCCTCGGTGTGATACCTTACTATCTTGTGCAGGGAAAAGCCCTTTACAAAGAGTCAGACATACAAAAAGTTCTTGATGACGCTTATAAAAGATGCAGGGAAGAACAGCGATGGGTATGAAGCAAAAGTAAAAGAAACGGCCTCTTTACAAGGTCGTTTCTTTGTTGTCGGACAATTGGTATCCGAATCTCCTTCTTCGTTTCTTGACAATAACATCTTCTTCATACAGACCAGGAATCCGATCCATTCCGGCTGCTTTCAGCCGTTTCATGTCCTCGTCCACTTTCCTGTCAGTCACTTTGGCGTAAAGCTGCGTGGTCTCAATACGCATATGCCCCATCATTTTGCCGACTGTCTCGATTGGAACACCCAATGAAAGGGTTATATGGGTTCCGAAATTGTGTCGTGCCATATGAAATGTAAGTTCAAATCCGTAAACTTCACCCAACTGGTGGGCGAGCATAATGAAATACGTACGACTATACAGATTGAAGACCTTGTCATCCTTTCTCTGTTCCCGATATTTCTCTATTATCTTCAACGGAATATCCAGCAATCGGACAGAAGACAGTGTTCCTGTTTTCTGGCGATGGATATGGATCCACCATGAACCGTCTTCAGATTGGGTAATATCATTTACCCTCAATTTTTTCAAATCCGTATAGGCAAGTCCGGTAAAAGTGGAGAAGATGAACATATCCCTTACAAACTGAAGCTGTGGCTTCTCGACAGGTGTTGTAAGCAGTGTCTTCAGATCTTCCAGCTTCAGATGACGACTTTTCCGTTTGGGCAGTTCAGGATGAAGGCGACAATACGGATCACGGCGGATTGTTCCCTGGCTGACAGCCCGCATGGTCATCTTCTTCAGCCTGTAAAGATGTTCATGCACGCTCTTCGGGCTTAAATTCCTGTCCGTCCTGAGAAAAAGTTCAAAGTCATCGTAGAACACACGGTCAAGACTACGTAGCAGTACATCCTCTACGCCGCGTTTTTCCTGCACGAAAGCCGAAAGGTGCTTATATGAACGTAAGTAGGAATCATAACTCTCCTTTATACGATCCACACCGATACGTTTCTTAAACTCCTCGTTATGCTCTCTGAAAAGAGCCAGCAGAGTTAGCGGTTTCTGACCGACTCCCATCACGGCATTCTTTACCTGCTCTGCCGTAATAAATCCCAGACTGTTCTTAATCCGCCTGTAATGCTCCTTGATTTCTTTGGTCAGATCATCAATAGCCCGGTTGACGGTAATGGCATTCTCACTGCGGCCGTCAGCCCGTCCTTTTTCAGGATTCCAGATGGCCGGATTAACGGATACTTTCGTTCCTATCTGTTCCCATTTGGCATCTATGCTTATCTTGCACAGCAACTGGCACGTTCCATCCTTACGGACTTTGGTGCGGTTTATATAAAACAGTATCGCAAATGTACTGCGACGTTTGATTTCCATATTGTCAGTATTTCTTTTCATAATCCTATTTTTTGCCATTATCAAATAACTACAGAAAACCGCTCAGCAATTATTTTATCCAATGCTTTCGTATCTGTATCTATCTTATTGTCTGTCACCTTTGCGTAATGCTGTGTGGTCTCAATACGACTGTGCCCCAACATCTTGCTGACCGTTTCAAGCGGTACGCCATGGGAAAGTGTAATTTCTGTCGCATAGGTATGACGGGCTGCATGGAAGACCAGCTTACGTCCTATACCGCAAATTTCGGCGATGCGTTTCAGATAACGATTCAATGAACTGTTGGAATACATGGGGAGAAGCTTTCCTTCAGGAGCCATATCGCGGTATTTTTCAATAATATGGAACGGCAGTTCCATAAGCGGTATTTCAAAATCCACACCGGTTTTCTTGCGAGAACTCCTGATCCACCAGGTACCATCTTCCGCGAGAGAAAGGTTTTCATTTGTCAGCAGACACATGTCGCTATAGGGAATACCCGTATAACAGGAAAACAGGAACATATCTCTCACATGATAAAGAATCTGATCATGGAGAGGTGTTGTCATAATCCTATTCAATTCTTCGGAGGTGAGATATTTCTGTTCCGGTTTCGGATGTACCGGTTCATATCCGACAAACGGGAATACTGTTATTATACCGTCAGCAATAGCTTCTCCGACAATTGTTTTCAGTTGGACGGTAAGATTGACTATTGTGCCTGAAGCCAGACAACATTCCGTACGTAGATACAAGTCATATTTTTCAATGAAGGAACGGTCCAATGCGGCAAAAGGGATATCTGACAGCTTATATTGCATCTGTAAAAAACGTACCAGATGATTGTAGGAATTGCGGTAAGCCCTCAATGTCTTTTCCGTACGATTGATCCCAACGCGTTTCTCGAAATTTCTAATGAAAAGTCTGAAATAGCTTAATAGGGTTTCTTGTTCCGAAGCCATCCCCAAAAGTTGATGCTTTACATCCTCTGCTGTTATATCCTCACGGATTGCAGATTGTTCCGCATAGATGCCGAGCGCAGCAGCACGTATTTCATCCAGTCTGTTGTTTATGTCTCTTGCCGCAACACTTTTTCCACACGCCCGTCCGGATGACCACAATGACTGTGGCACACGAAACTTGACACTGAATGCTGTTTCAGAGTGCTTGCCGACAATAAGCCGTGCCATCACGGGACAGTTTCCCCTGGCATCCGCCTCGCTCTTTTTAAGGTAGAACGAAACCTTTACATCTGTCTGATTCATAATCTGTTCCATTGTTTGCAAAATTAACAGAGACAGAGTTAATCATCGGCATGTAAAATATCGTCAGACATCGACAAAGCTATCACCATTGACTTCCGGAACCTATATTTTTCATATCTCAAAAAAAATAAGTACCTTCGCTAAGCCAAAATGATGAAACTGCGTTCTTTACGGTCGGAGCAGAAAGGATTTTCAAACAACTCCATACAACTGGAATGGGCAACGGATAGGTAGCAATTTTTTCGCTTAACTATTCAAAAAACGGCTTCAAAGCACACATTTACAAATGCGGAATAATGCTGCGTATCTCCCTGAAAGCCCAATAGTTTACATTATTCTTCCTAAATCCATCCGAAATCGGGCGAGTTTTCTTATCTTTGTCGTTGCCGATGCCCCGTAGGGCCACTTGCGGTTGGCCGCCCCGAGGTGTCTGCAACATGTATAAAGCCTACTGTTAATGACAAGGACAAACAACTGGACAGACGAAGACTGGCTGCTGCTATTGCAGCTTTACCTGCGCAAGCCCGTGGGGCTGAAGCCGCCCTACAGCCGCCCTGTGGTCGACTTGGCCCTCGAGTTGCACGTGCCCCCCGGCGAACTGTTTGCCAGGATGTGCTCCGTGGCCAACCTCGAAACGCCTTTGCTTGAGCGCATGTGGCAGAAATACGGCGCCAACCCGCGCCGGCTGGCCCGCGTGGTGGCCCTGTTGCGTAGCATGAGGGGCTTCGGCAATGCCGAGGCCTTCTACAGTGGCGTGGCCGTCTGCCAGACCTTTGAGCGCGACTTCCTGCCTGTAGGAGGCCTGCCGGGCGTGAAGCCGGTGATGCTCGTGCTCATTCTCGACCTCTATTTCCGCCTTACGCCCCACACTATGGTGGCCCGCACGCCCGAGGTGGCCGAGCTTGGCAGGCTGATGCGGGTGGGGGCCGACCTCGTGGTCGACGCCATGGCTGCCTACCGCCATCTGGATCCCTACCTGCGCCATGCCGCCCCGCCGGCCGGGGCGCTGCTCGATGCATGCCGCGAGGTGTGGTCTCGCTATGGCAATGCCGACCCGGTGGAGCTGGCTTCGTATGCCGCGCAGTTGCGCGAGTATTTCAGTTAGCGGGCCTCTGCGGGCTTGTGGCTGTGGCGAGGGGGTGGCCGTAGCGGGCCGTTGAGGCTTTTGGAAAATGTGAAAAACGTTGAAAAGTCATTACAACAAACCCCTCGTGGCCGGCTTTTTCAGCGCCGTGGCCTTTGCCGAAGGCAAATGGGCCGTTCTCGCAACGGTTTCCGTAACATGCAGGCCTACAGTTAATTGCTTCTCGTTGAGGCTGCTTTTTGCTTCAACATCGGCGGCCTTGGGCCCCGATTTCTTTTCCGAAAGGCTCAAAAATGCGTTTTTTCAAGCTCCCGAACCCCATGTCCTGCACGGCCATACGGGCCGTTTTGCAATGCCAAACGGGCCGTTTCGCGGTGTGGTATGTGCCGTATTGCAATGGCGTATGGGCCGTTTCGCCCTGCCGTCGGCCGTTTTCGGCACTTCGTTTCCTGGTTTGCATGTTGCCGGAGTGTTAATTTTCAGCATATAATGTTTACACCGCCATGGCCTGCAGCCATAGAGCCGCCATGGCCGTCTGCCCGCTGCCGAGGTGGCGCTGCGCGGCGGCCACAGGCCAAAAAAGCGTTGCCGCCGCCATGTTTTCTCAGATTTTATTGATAATTTTGCGGCAAACTTATACCGAATTATGGATATACAGAATTACTGCAACGACGGTGTGCGCCGCCGCGACCGCCTGCTCGACGCAGGCCGCGCCGCCGAGTTGCTGCGCACGGGCGAGTATGCCGTGCTCTCGATGGTCGAGAACCGCGGCGGCACCCCGGCCGGCTACGGCATCCCCGTGAGCTTCGTCTGGGACGGCGGGGCCTCGGTCTACATACACTGCGCGCCCGAGGGCCACAAGCTGGGCTGCCTCGACGCCAGCCCCGGGGCCACGCTCTGTGTGGTGGGGGCCACGCGGGTGGTGCCCCGGGGCTTCACCACCGAGTATGAGAGCGTGCTGTTGCGCGGCACCGTGAGCCGCGGGCTCGGCGAGGGCGAGCGCATGGAGGCGCTGCGAATGATAGTGGGCAAGTATTCGCCTGGCCACGAAGAGGTGGGCATGAAGTATGCGGCGGCGTCGTTCCACCGCACCGAGGTGCTGCGCTTCACCATCGAGTCGGCCTCGGGCAAGTGCAAGAGGGTGGCCCGATGAGGTGCCTGCCGTTTGCCACCGCCGCCGTGGCGGCGCTGCTGCTTGCTGCCGCCTGCAGCCGGCGCGGGCCCGCCGGCGAGCGTTTCTCGGTCGAGGTGATGAACGCCTCGACCCCTGTCAAAGACCAGGGCCGCAGCGACGGCTGCTGGGCCTATGCCATGCTCTCGGCCATCGAGACCGAGCACATCATGCGCGGCGACTCCGTC
>ERZ773136.2996-NODE-2996-length-13183-cov-13.099025_pt1 | contig 13183 bp, 10 predicted proteins | sample MGYA00580855_ERZ773136 | MGnify/ENA primary metagenome ERZ773136 (study PRJEB29015, sample SAMEA2737860) | human gut metagenome | biome: human gut; feature: human-associated habitat; material: faeces | place: China | collected 2012 ... | reverse complement strand
TCAACTGCGAGATGAACGTCTGCTTGCAGTGCAGCAGGTTGAACTTGTAGCTGTCCAGCGACTTCTCCACCGCATAGATAATCACGTCCACCTTGTTGTCCGCATACAGCTTGGCAATCTCGTTGCCCTTGCGCACCGCCCGTCCATCCCTTTGGGCGAGGTCGGACGGACGCCACGGCGTATCGAGGTGATGGATGGCAACAGCCCTCCTTTGGGCGTTCACGCCCGTGCCGAGCATACTCGTCGAGCCGAACAGCACACGCACGTACCCCTCGTTCATCGCCTCTATCACCGCCTTTCGCGCCTTCTCGTTCTTGCACTCCTGTATGAAGCGGATTTCGCTTGCGGGGATGCCGTAGTCCTCCACCAGTTTGCGCTTGATTTCGGTGTACACGCTCCAACCACCTCCGGGCTGGTACGTGCCCAAATCCGAAAAGACGAACTGCGTGCCTTTTTGCGCGTCGTACTTGCGGTAATACTCCGCTATCATCTTGGCGCAATGGCTCGCCTTGTTGTCGGGGTGGTCCTCGTAGTTCGGGTCAATCATGCGCATGTCCAATGCCATTTTCCGTGCATAGTCCGTGGCGATGAGCATCTTCGCCTTCTCCTCCGTTTCCGAGAGCGGCGGTCTGCCCAATATCGTCGCGTCGCCCGACTTGGCGAACTGCATCAGCTTCCCGATAAACACCTCTTGGTCCGGGGTGGGCGGTATGTGGTGCAGTATCTCGTTCTTCTTCGGACGGTCCACGCCAATGTCCTCCGCCGTGCGGTAGTCGGTTATCTCGTTGTAGAACGCCGCCAGCTCCGGCACCTTGATGAAGTAGCGGAAGCGTTCCTTCTGCACGATGTTGTTCGTCACGTTGAACTCGAAATCGGTCGTCTTCTTGGCGAAGATAGCAGCCCATGCGTCGAAGCAGCGGATGTCCTGTTTCTCCAGCGCCTTCGGGCGCAGGTATTTGAACAGCAGGTACAGTTCCGTCAGCGAGTTGCTAATGGTCGTGCCAGACAGGAACGTCGCCCCCAAGTCCCTGCCCGTCCTCTCCTGTATGGTGCGGATGGCGAATAGCAGGTTCAACGCCTTCTGGCTTCCTTCGGAGTTGCCCAGCCCCGCCACACGGTCGTGACGGGTGTTGAACGTCAGGTTCTTGAACTGGTGGCTCTCATCGACAAAGAGGTGGTCGATGCCCATCTGCTTGAAGTCCACCACGTCGTCCGTACGAGACTTGATGGCGTGCTCCACCTTTTCGAGCTTCGCCTGAAGATTGATTTTTCTTTTCTCCAGCCCCCTCAGCATGGCACGTGACACGTCCTTGCCCTGATTGCGCAGCACTTCGAGGTTTTCCTCTACCGAGTCCAGCTCTTCCTGCAGGATGCGCTGCTGCAACTCCGGCGACTGCGGTATCTTGCAGAACTGGTCGTGAGACATGATGATGCAATCCCAGTCGTTGTTCTTGATGTCGTTGAAGAAGCGCACCCGGTTGGCTGCCGCAAAGTCCTTCTCCGAGGCGTATAGTATCCTCGCATTGGGGTAAGCCTTTCGGTAGGTCTCGGCAATCTCGCGCACGTTGGCTTTCAGCCCGATAATCATCGGCTTGTGAACCAGCCCCAGACGCTTCATCTCATAGGATGCGACACACATTATCAGCGTCTTGCCGCCGCCAACCTCCTGGTCGGCGATACCGCCGATATTCAATTTCAGCATCCATACGCAGTCCTTCTGCGAAGGATACAAGTCCTTTATCCCCAAGCCTTTCAGGTCCAAATCCGGGAACTTCTGGTGCGAGCCGTCGTACTTCGGGCGCACGAAGCAGTTGAATTTGTTGTTGTACATGTCCGTCAGCCGCTTCTTGAACTCCGGAGACTGTTCCTCCAGCCACTCCGTGAAGCCGCCCCGGATTTCATCAATCTTCGCGTTGGCAAGCTGGATGCCCTCGCTGTCGCGCACCTTGATGTCATTGCCGTGCTCGTCCTTGCCGATGCTTTTCATCATGTCCGGGCAGGTGTTGTGCAGGGCATGCTTCAGCAGGTTCATGCCGTCGTAGTGGCGGTAATAGCCCTTCACCAAGAACTCGTCCGTGATTTTCATCGTCTTATAGGCGCATTTCACCGAATACTCGTCAAGGCTCTCCGTATAGGTAATCCGCACCTCCGTGTCGAACAGGCGGCTCATGTAGGCGGCATACACGCCCGTGGGTATCCACCGCTCCCCGAAATTGAAATCCAAATCCTCAAACGGTATTTGTTCGGGTATGCTTTCGCGCAATGCCGCCAAAGCCTCCTGCGCCTGCGGCAGCATCCCGTGCCCTTCATTTTCCTTTATCCAGTCTTCCACGTCGGCGGTCTTCTGCACCACGTTCCCGGCGATGAAGCGGTCGGCTATCTCGTAACCGTCCGCCAGCGGGTTGTAGAACACCCGTCCCTTCAACGCTTCCAAGATGTCCGCTTGCGGCAGGTCGCAGAGGGATTCCATGTAGGGCAGGTTCACGCCGCCGTACCGGTTCAGCGAGGCGGACAGGGCTTCTTCGGGCGACTCCACTCCGGCAAGGGTTTCCTGCGAGAAGGAAACGGGGTGGTCGAAGATGTCCGCCTTGACGAACTGCCCGTTCTCGCCGCGCTCCAGCGAGAGCATGTTGCGCCCTGAAGCGTCCATCAGGATGAGCTTGGCGTTGTGCTTGGCGTTCAGGTTGTCGTAGCGCATGACAAACTCGTCATAGTAGGTGTTCAGGTTGCGGCGCAGCAGGGCGTTCTCCTCATGGTTTTCCGCTTCATGGGCGTAGAGCCGCTCGTAGGTGTTGCGCAGGTCGATGTAGAGCTGTGCCTTCCGCGCCTGCATCCCCTCCATGTCGAGCGGCTGGAATGTTGCCCCGTACTTGGTGACATCCTTCAGCACCCCGATTTGGAAACGGACGCCGCCGGAATGTTCCCATACCATCGAACCTTCCTTCAGGTGCGGCTCCATAATGCCCTTGAACGGACGGGGCATCATCGCTTCCTCCTTCCTGCGCTGCCGTTCTTCCGGTGTCAGGGCTGCTTCCTCCTCGCGCATCTCCCTTTCCACACGCTCAATCCGTCTTCTTCCCTCTGCCTCAAAGCCGTTCTCTACCGGATAGACCGGATGTATGGATTGCGGTCGGACTGTATCCGCTTGCTTGGCGGCATTGGCATCCATCTTTTCCTTTCCCATCCGGCGCAGTTCGGCACGTTTCTCCGGCGTGAGCGACATCATCATTTCATAGAAGCCGTTGATGGGCGGGTTCGTTTCCCAGTCCAGACTGCGGTAAACGGCATCCTCTGGGTCATCGTCTTCGGCTGGGGCGGTAGCGCCTTCGGGCTTTCCGGGCAGGGGTACTGGCTCTTCGTGCCGGCTTTCCGGCATTCCGCTCGCCCCTTGACGGATGATTTCCTCCATCTCCCGTACCTCTTCGGGGCTGATGGCAGGAGCCGTTTCCGCGCTTCTGCCTCTTGCCGCTTCATTTTCTTTTTCCGCCGTTATCCTCTGCCCGTCAGCAGGCATCGGGAACAATGACGGTTGCACCGGCTTCCGGCGTTTGGACTTGGCTCCTTTCTTCCTCTCCGGTTTCAGTCCCCGTTCCACCAATCTGCGCTCTTCCTGCGTGTAGCCGAACAGGTCATACAAATCCATTACAGGAGTTTCCGGCTGTCTGGGCGCAGCCGTCTGTGGTGCGGCTTCTACCGGCTCCGGCACTGGCTGCATCCGGCTTTCCTCTTTTTTCACCTCCGCTTCCACAGGCTGCACGATAACCGCCTGCCGAGTTTCCTGCCTTTCACTCTTGACACCGTTGTAGCGTTCCAAGTCCAGCCGTGCCGACAGGTCTTCCGACAACATCCTGTACAAATCCATCGCGATACCCTCCACGCCGCCGCTGTGCGTATATACCATAGCCGGCTTGCCGTAGGGGTCGGTATCCCTTTTCGCATCGGTGTGGATGATGCGTTCTGGGTGGTTTTTATAGTAATTGTTGATTTCCAGTCCGTTTCCCCCGTTTGACAAACCTGCGATGAAGTGGGTTTCGTCCATTGTTCCCTCGGTCTTGCCTTCATGTTTCTGTAAGACAATCAGGTCACTGCCCACTTCCGTGCCTGCGTTGTCCGTGAATAGGTTGTTCGGCAGGCGGACGGCGGAAAGCAGGTCGGCATTTATCATCATTTCCCCACGTACCGTCATGTTCCGGCTGTCCATGACCCCCTGCGAGGTGATGAACGCCACGATGCCGCCGTCTTTCACCGCATCCAGCGCTTTCAGGAAGAAATAGTTATGGATGGTTCTTGACGATACTTCGCGTATCTTGTCCTTCCCGTCTGTAAACGCGGGGTCGAATACCGCTATATCCCCGAAAGGGATGTTGGAGATGGCAAGGTCAAACCGGTTCAGGAACGGCTTTTCTATCTTCTCGAAGCCTTCCGTGCGTATCTTCTGCTGCGGGTACAGGTGTTCGAGCATCTTGCCCGTCAGCAGGTCTTTCTCGAAAGCCATGACCTCCGCCTGCGGATTGTCCGACAGTACCGGGGCGATGAACGCGCCCATGCCCGCCGACGGCTCCAGCACGAGCTTCGGGCGCACCTTCTTGTCGTGGAGCACGTCCACGATGGTGTCCGTGATGGCTTGCGGCGTGTAGAACGCCGTCAGCACCGAGGCTTTCAGCGAGTCCACATACCGCTTGTACTCCGTTTCGTCCCTGCTGTTCTCCCTGATGATACGGTGCAGTTCCACCGTCGGGGCGAACAGTTCGAGGTCGGATTTCGCCCAATGCACGGCATCCGCCAGTTCCTTTGCCGGGTTCAGGATGCACTTCAGCCCTCCGAAGCCGCAGTACCGCTCCAGCAGCGCACGTTCCCTTTCCGTCGGGGTGCGCCGTTCCCGGTCAAGCGTGAACGCCGTGCGTACCGCCTCGATGTTGTCCCTCAGCTTCTGTTTTCTATTGAACGCCATAGGACTCCAGATAAAGCATGACGGTTCCTACCAGCTCCGTGTAGAGCAGGTCATGCGCGGGTGACAGGGCGAAGGTGTCATCCGACGTGTCGTAACCGGCAAACAGGTTGTTCAGGTGGGGGTAGAGCCTGCGGCAGAACGGTTCACGCTCCTGTTCCGTCACCTCGTCGGCAAATTCCCTCTCCACGACCTCCGTCAGCAGGGCGTAGGGAGAGAAGTGCAGCCCTTCGAGCAGCACGCGCATGGCTTCCTCGTGGGCGTCCTCCACCGTACTGCCCGCCAGCCTTTCCTTCTCGAAGGTGGCGGTGGCTGCTTCCTCGCGTCCGGCAATGAAACCGGTATCCGATGCTTTGTCAGGATGGTATTTTCTCAGGTAGTCCAGCAAGTACAGCCCGTAATAGGACAGTTCCACCGGAAGGGTTTTCTTGTTCTGTTTCATCTTTTTATGGATTTAGTGGATAAATGATTATAGATATGTCCGTTACTCTTTTCACCGGCTGTGTGAGGCTGAGCCCGCCGACCTGTACCTCTCTTTTCGCCGGCTTGTCCGGCATTTGCCGGAAAGAAAGAAAAAGGCACCCGGTATCCCTCCGAGTGCCGCCACTAAATCCATGTAAATAAACAGTATCAACGAATTGAAACAGATTATTACATGAATCAGTGGCAAATTTATACATTTATTTTCTTCCTCCTCTCTTGTTTGCGGATTTTCTTGCAGAATTGGTTTCGGGAAACACGAATTTCGTGTTGAAATCCGCATCGAAGGCGACCGCCGCGCTGAACGGCTTGCCCTGCTTGCTCTTGAATCCGCTGAGGACACCCGTCCTCCCTTTCGCCAGCAGGTCGTTCATTTCCGTGTCGGTGAGCGTCCTGCCCGCTATCTGGCGGAACACCGGCAGGGCGCAGTCCGGGTTGTCGCAGCGCACCACCTTGCCGTAGAACTGCATCGTGCCCGTGCCGCACTTGGGGCAGGCGCAGCCCGATGCCTTGTGACCGAAGATTTTGTCGCAGGCGAGCAGTTCGGTGGTTATCTTGCGGGTGTAGCCCTCGATGTCGCGCAGGAAAGCCTCGTGCGGCGTCCTGCCTTTTTCTATCTCCGCCAGTTCCGACTCCCAACGCCCGGTCATTTCCACATCGGCGATGTCCATGCCCTTCACGATGGAATACAGGGCAAGCCCTTTCTCCGTCGGCACGAGCGATTTCTTCACGCGCACCATGTATTCGCGCCGGAGCAGGGTCTCGATGATGGCGGCACGGGTGGCGGGCGTGCCGATGCCGCAGTCCTTCAACGCCTGCCGCGCTTCTTCGTCCTCCACGCCCTCGCGTCCGGCGGTCTCCATTGCCGCCAGCAGGGTGCTTTCCGTGTGCAGCGGCTTCGGACGGGTCATGCCCGAACTCATCGTGCAGCCGTTCATCGACAGCGTGTCGCCCTCCTTCCAGTCGGGCAGTACGGTGTCCTCCCTGTCCTCGCCATAGACCGAACGCCAGCCCGCCTTGCGGACGATACACCCTTTGGTTTCAAACGCCACGCCTTCGCACTCCGCACGGACGGTGGTCGTGTCCTTGACGCACTCCGGGGAAAATGCCTCAATCATGCGCCCCACAATCATGTCGTAGATGAGCTGTTCGTTCTTGTAAAGAGCCAGCGGACGGTTCGGGGTCACCAACAGCGCATGGTGGTCGGTCACTTTCGATGCGTCCACGCTGCGGCGGTTCAGTTCGCCCATATCTGCAATCTTCTCCGCAAAGGACGAATGACCTGCCAGACGGTCGAACAGCAGGGGCACTTCGGCAAACACGTCCTCCGGGATGTAGCGGCTCGACGTTCTCGGATAGGTGACGAGCTTCGCCTCATAGAGCTTCTGCACGAGGTCGAGCGTCTGTTCCGCCGTGAAGCCGTGCTTCGTGTTCGCTTCCTTCTGGAGCGTGGTCAGGTCGTACAGCAGCGGAGCGATTTCCACCTTTTCCTTCTTTTCGGTCTTCACGACGGTGGCGCACATTTGTGCCTTTACCTTATTATATAATGTAGCGGCTTCCTCCTTGTCTTTCCATTTCTCCACCGAGGCGAACTTTACCACTTCACTTGCGCTTACCGACGGTACGGTAAAGTGAAGCTGGTGTACCGGTTCGGGCGTGAAGCGCTTGTTTTCCCAAAAACGCTTGCAGACCATCGCCAGCGTGGGTGTCTGCACGCGCCCTACGGAATATGTGCCCCGTCCGGCGGCGACGGTCAATGCCTGCGTGCCGTTGATGCCCACCAGCCAGTCGGCTTCGCTCCGGGCTTTGGCGGCATGATAGAGACAGTCGTATTCGTGACCGTCCTTCAGTTCCTTCAATCCCTTGCGGATGGCGGCATCGGTCAGCGAGCTTATCCACAGTCTTTGGAAGGGCAAGGTACAGCCGGTATAGGCATAGAGGTAACGGAATATCAATTCTCCTTCACGGGCGCAGTCGGTTGCTACGATAATACTGTCGCTCTCGTTCCACAGCTTGGTTATCACCTTAATCTGCTTCACCGCCGCTGCGTCCGCCTTGTAGCCCTTGTCCGTCTTTACCTGGCGGGGGATTAACTCGAACCTTTCGGGAATGACGGGCAGGCTGTCGCGCCGGAAGCCCCTGATGCCGTACCCGTCGGGCAGGACGAGCTGTACCAGATGCCCCAGTGCCCATGTCACGTGGTAGCCGTTTCCGGTGAAATACCCTTCTTCTTTCTTCATCGCGCCGACAATCCGTGCTATTTCACGGGCGACGCTCGGTTTTTCTGCCAATATGGTAATCATGTCTTTTTCTGTCTAATCTGTTGATACTTTTGTTTCTTTTCGGGTGGAAATGAAACGGGGCACGGCCTTGTCCGTGGGATATGCGGTACAGGGCGGTGTATGCTCCCCGTTTCAATCCGTTGATTATTGTCGGATGGATTTAGTGGCGGCAATCAGGACACCTTCACACCTTTGGATTTTCTTGTCTGCCGTTTCTGCTGGGTTTCGTCCTTCGGTGCGGTCTGACCCTGCTGCAACGGCTCCTTCACGTGCTTGGTGGCCTCGTTGGTCTTGCCCTCGTTGTTCACGGCAAGCTGCGTCCTGCTTTCGTTGGACGGGGCGACGGTCTGCGCGAGGTCCGGATTCTGCGAGTAGGTCAGCGGACGCCCTTTCTCATGGCTGAATTTCAGGTACTTCGTGCAGGGCTGCCCTTGGTCGTCCTTCGCGTTGGCAAGCACCACCGTCTTGCCCGCCACGTAGTCGGCTTTCTGCTGGTCGGTGAAGGTGTCGTCCTTCCATTTGCTTATCGGACGGATGCTGCCGTCCTCGTTCGTCCACGAGCGGTTGCGGCGTTGCCCTTCGCCGTTCTCCTGCTTCTGCCCTTGCGCGTCGGGGTTTTCCTGCTGTTTGCCCTGACCGTTACCCTGACGCTGTGCCTGTTGCAGCCTTGGTTGCCCCGGCACGAACTCCACGTCGCGCTTGTCGGCGTTCACTTGGAGCAGGGCATGGAACTTGCGCCCGTTCTTGAGTGTCACTTCTTTGGGCAGGGCAAGCCCCGCACGCAAGATGTCCTGCTCCTCTTTTGTGAGGTTGGTCTGTCCGATTTTATTCGGGATGCGCACCTTGTTTGCCGGAACATCCACGATTTCGTTGGTCAGGCGGTCGATGCTGATGTACGAAGAACGGAACTCCCCGGTCCTCTCATCCGCCACGCTAACCACCTTGCCCAGATTGCCCGTGCGTTTCAGGTTCTTCTTGTCCTCGTCGGTAAAGGTGTAGCCGTTGTGGGGAACGTCCAGCTTCGGCTCGTTACGGATGAAATGCGGCGTGAGCATCAATCTGCCGCTTTCAGTCTTTTTGAATGAAAGGCGGGCTTGCAGACCGTAAGTGACATCCCCCAATGTAGGGGTGACTTCCACCAATCCCGTCTTACCGTAGTTCAGCAGGGCTTTCATGTCTTCGGGGGAAAGTTTCTCCCTTTCAATCCCGCACTCGCGCAGTTCTTTCCAATCCACTTGGTCGTCCGCTATCAGGTTCGGCTTCTCCGGCTTCTGTTGCTGTTGCTCCTGTGGCGGTTCCTGTACTTGTTCCGCCGGCGTTCCGCCCTCTTGGGACGGCTGTACGCTTTGTTCCTGTTTCAATTCTTCCATTTCTTCTGTTTTTTGTTGTACGTTGTTTTCTTCATAGGTATTTTCATTGTTTGCCTTTTCGGTATCCGTTCCTTTCGGCTGTGCCTGCTCCATTGTTTCCGCCTGCTTCTGGTATTCCGAAGTGTCCACCTTGTGCGCCGCGAGCATTTCCGCGTTTGCCGCAGGGTCTTTCAGCAAATCCTTGATGACCGGCAGCACCGCATCCGCCATGTCCGCCGCCACCCGGTAGAAGCCGAAGCGTGTCGGCTCTTTGCACTGGCGGTAGAAGTTCCTGAAGAAGTTGTCCACCATGTCTCCGTGGCGGTCGAAGCGCAGGAAGTCCTGCGAGTGTTCCGCCTTTGCCGGAGCCGTCTTCGGATAGCCCTTGCTGTCCAGTCCGGCTACTACGCTGATTTCGCCCGTCTTCTCGTCACGGACGACCAGCACGTCTTTCTCGTTTTTCTTTTTCTGTTCCATTTCAGTTTAATTTTTACGGTTCGTTCTTTTGTCGTTTGATTTCCTTTTGGTATTGTCCGCCTTATCCTGAACCCTGTCACGGAGTATTTCCCGCATGTGGGTGCTGATGAACAGTTCCACGTCCGCCCTGCGGTAATAGGTCTTGTGGCGGTGCATCCGGTAGGGCAGCAACCCGTCGCTGCGGTAGCGTTGCAGGGTGCGTTTGCTCACGTGGAGCAGCATGCACACGTCTTGGTTGTCCATCGTGTCGTCCTCCATGATGCCCGTCAGTGGCGGCTTCTCCTGCCAATTTTCCCGCATGGCGGAGAGCATCTCCTCCTGACGGTCGAGGCGGCTGAACACCTGCCTCATGCAGTCCTCGAAAGTGCGTCTGTCTAAAAACTCCATAGCCGTTCCTCCTTTCATTTCCTGTCCGCCTTTCCGCCCGTGCGGAGCCGGTAGTTGTGTTTCAGTTCCTCCGGTTTCTCCGGTGAAGTCTTGACCGCATTCTCCCGGATGATGCGTTCCACTTCTTCCGGAGGGTAACGGCAGTCGCCCCGGATGATGACATACCTGATGCGCTTCTCGTCGCGCAGCCGTTGCAGCGTGCGGCGGCTGACACAGAGCAGGCGCATCACTTCGCGGCTGTCCAGAAGGCAGGCGGTATCGTTCCGCTGTTCCTTCATGCCTTGCTTCCTCACATGGGAGGCGATTTCCTCGATGCGCCCTACGATGTCCTTGTAGGCGGCGCTTTCCATCGTGATGATTTCCATATTCCTCAATCTTTTAATTGTTAGTGAATCAGTTTGTCGGGAGCAAAATTCGGCCATTCCAAAGGGGCGGGCACGGTACTTACCCGTAACTTACGTGAGATTTTTATGGTTTTTCCGCCTTGCAGGGGCTTCAACGGGCATTTTTATCATGGAAAACCGCCAAACGGACATTCCAAGCCGTCTGTTTCCCTCATGTCCTGATGTGGCACAATAAAAAGAGCCACAAGCTGCCACTGTTTCCTCACCCGGTCGGTTCCGGCCCACGGCTGTGTAACTTTGCGGCAAACCGATAAAATTTTGAAAGAATGGAAATAGTAATCATTGAGAAGACCGCCTTCGATATGCTCCTTGCCGGAGTGAAGGCATTGGAGGACAGGGTGAGGACGCTTGCTGAAAAGGGCGGCGACCGCCGCCTTGCCGAATGGATGGACACGGAGGACGTGTGCCGTATGCTGAGCATAACCCCGAAGACCTTGCAGGCCATGCGCGACAGGCACGGCATTGCGTATTCCCAAATCGGACGCAAGTTCTATTACAGGCCGGAGGATGTGGAACGGCTGTTGCCCGGTCCCGAAACGGGACAACCGTCCGTCTGACGCTTGAAGTGTGCCACTAAATCCTATGTAAGATGAATGACAATGTATTGACAAAGGACTGCGGCGTACTTGCCGACGCCATGCAGTCCGTCCGGAGAAGCCTGAAAATGGCGGACAGACTCGCCGACGGATACATCCCCCCGATGGGCGGCGAGCGTTACCTCACCGACAGGGACTTGGCGCGGAGGCTGCACGTGAGCCGGCGCACCTTGCAGCAGTACCGCCACGAAGGGATATTGCCCTATTTCCTGTTCGGCGGCAAGACGCTCTACCGCGAGAGCGACATCCAGAAGGTACTGGAACGTAACTACCGCAAGACGTACTGACGCTTGCGGCAAGTAAAAAACATCGGGAGACGGATACCCTCATGCGGGTTGCCGCTCCCGATGTTCATTTCAGGCCGTGCCTGTGCCGTTCAGCAGTATGCCCCATGCGGATGATGCAGGAACAAGACCGTAGGCTCTTTCTTGGAACGCGCCACCGTCCGGGCGAGCCATTTGCGGAACAGTGCAGCCTGCCCCGTGTCGAACCGGAACGACAGGGCTATGACCGTTTCCATGCCGTAAATGTCCGTATAACATTTTGCTTCCTGTAGCCGTATGCGCCGGCATGAACCGCCGTCCGCGATGCCGTCCTTTCTCAGTTTCCGTATGGCGGCTTCCACCGTCACGCCGCGCACATAGAACAGGCTTGCGATTTCTCCGGTCGTCATCCACACTTCGGCGTCGGGCAGGACTACCGTCTTTTCTTCTATTGTTATGATGCCTCTCGTTTCCATGTTTCTTTTCGTTTTCAGGTTCAACTTCTAAATGGCTTGGCAGATGAACTGTTCCATCGGGGCGAGCTTTTGGGAGAGCAGTTCCATGTCCCGGCTCATCTTCTCAGCTGTGATTTTCGCATAGATTTGGGTCGAACGGATGCTTGTGTGCCCCATCAGTTTCGACAGCGTTTCAATGGGTACGCCGTTGGAAAGGCAAATCGTCGTTGCGTACGAATGGCGACTTTGGTGCCACGTGACGTTTTTGTTTATCCCGCATTGTCTGGCTACCTGTTTGATGCCGTATTTGCAGATATTATAGCATGGGACAGGCAGCAGTTTGCCGTCCTTGGAAACGCCTTTGTACTTGTCGATGATATGCTTTGCCACGTCCAGCAGGCGGATGTTCGTTTCCACTCCCGTTTTCTGTCGGCTTGTCTTTATCCACAGGTGCCCGTCGAAGGAAACTTGCAGGTTCTCTTCCGTGAGGTTCGCCATGTCACGCCAGCTCAAACCGGTGAAACAGCAGAAGATGAAGAGGTCGCGTATCAGTTCATAGTTCTTCCTCTTGAACGTGCAGTTTATCATCTGCGTGATTTCCTCTTTCGTCAGGTAGCCGCGTTTCGTTTCCTCCTTCGTGATGTGGTAGGCATAGAACGGGTCACGCTGCAACCAGCCGTTGTTGATGGCGGTGAAGATGATGCTCCGGAAAGGCATCATGTACGACCACACGGTGTTGGTGCAATGCCCTTTCTCCACGCGGAGGAACAGTTCGAAGTCCGTGATGAAGGCGGGCGCAAGCTCTTTCAGGGCGATGTCTTCCACCTTGTACCGGGTTTTGATGAACTCCGACAGGTGCTTGTAAACCACGCAGTATTTCCAGTAACTGCGTTGGCTCTTCATCTTGCCCACTAATTTGGCATAGTCCTCGTTGTGCTGCCGGAACACGGCAAGCAGCGTCTTATGGTTCATGCCCATGCCGAGGTATTCGTTGCGTACCTTCTCCGCCGTGACATAAGTGTCACGGTCGAACACGTCCTGATAGGCCTTGTTCACACCCACGCGGATTTTGTCCAGCATACGGTTGCCTTCCAGAGCCACGTTGCTCCTTCCGGTCAGCCGTCCGGTTTCCACGCTCCACATCTTTTCCTCCACGTCCAGCTTGCAACTGAACTGTGCGATTTTCCCGTTCACCGTGATACGGCACATGACCGGTATCAGCCCGTTCTTCTTCGGCGCGTTGCGCTTGAGGTAAAATAAAATCTTGAATGTCGCTCTACTCATAGTTCCTACTTTTTTATGGTTGCAAAATTACCTTGTGTAGAGCTGTTTGCCTGTATGTAAACCGCAGCAGACCAACGCAATCGAATCTGCCGCAAGACTTTTTCATCCCGAACCTTGCCAACTGCCTGTATAATTGCAGTTCTTGCCATGTTTTGCCGGGCTTTTCCATTCCGTTACCCGTTCCGATTTCAGGTAACGAGCTGGTAACAACTATTTTTTCTAAATACAATCCATTCTATATCAATTAGTTGAAATACA
>ERZ773136.2981-NODE-2981-length-13233-cov-3.457581_pt1 | contig 13233 bp, 9 predicted proteins | sample MGYA00580855_ERZ773136 | MGnify/ENA primary metagenome ERZ773136 (study PRJEB29015, sample SAMEA2737860) | human gut metagenome | biome: human gut; feature: human-associated habitat; material: faeces | place: China | collected 2012 ... | reverse complement strand
TTCACCAATAACACCTAAACATAAAAGCTGAATACCACTTACCATAAAAATAATACAAGCAAGACTAGGCCATCCACTAGTAGGATCACCAAAAGCAAGTGTTTTAACAATAATAACAATAATCATAATAAAAGCTATCAAGCAGAATAAAACGCCAATAAAAGCAGCCATAGTAAGAGGAGCCGTACTAAATCCTACAATACCATCTAAAGCATAAGAAAATAACTTCCAAAAATTCCATTTAGTAGTACCTGCTACTCTTTCCTTATTTTCAAATTCAATCCATTTAGTCTTAAATCCAACAAAACTAAATAAACCTTTCGAATAACGATTATATTCCTTCATACTTAAAACAGCCTCTACCATTTGTCTAGTCATAAGTCTATAATCTCTAGCACCAGGTACCATCTCTGTTTTAGACATTTTACCAATAATATCATAAAACCATTTAGTAAATGTCTTTCTTAAGAAAGAATAACCATTTCTACTAGTACTCTTAGTAGCAACACAATCATATCCTTCTTCTTCAATCAATCTAACCATTTCAGGTAATAAACTAGGTGGATCCTGTAAATCAACATCCATAATAGTTACATAATCACCACTAGCCATACTAAGACCAGCATACATAGCGGCCTCTTTCCCAAAATTTCTTGAAAAAGAAATATACTTAACTTCCTTATCATCAGTCTTACTCTTAATAACCTCTAAAGTCTTATCCCTACTTCCATCATCAACAAAAATAAGTTCCAACTTAATATCCATATTCTTAGTAACCTTTTTAACTTCATCATAAAAATAAGGTATACTCTCTTCCTCATTAAAACAAGGAACAATAATACTTAATTTCTTCATAATAAACTTCCCTTCAAAATTAATACTAAATAAATAATACCAATAGTTAACAATTAAGTCAAGTTTTTAACTATTATATAACAAAATTTGACACAAAAAATACCATAGTATAAACTATGATATTCTTAATATTGCATTCCCCAAATAACTAAATCCTTAGCCTCTTTACCACAAACAACACATTTATCTGATAATTTTTCATCACTAAAAGGAATACATCTAGATTTCGTACCTCTTATTTCCTTAATCTTTTCTTCACATTTAGGATCACCACACCACATAGCTTTAACAAAACCAGGATGAGCATTCATAATACTAGCAAACTCTTCCATATCCGTAGCAGTATAAGTCATCTCTTCTCTTCTTCTCAAAGCCCTATCATACATATCCCTTTGAATATCAAGAAGAAGTAATTTAACATCATGAATAATATCAGTATTTGTAAATACTTGTAATTTTTCTCTAGTATCCCTTCTAACCAAAGTAACCATATTATTCTCTAAATCCCTCTTACCAATTTCAATACGTACTGGAATACCTTGAACTTCAGCTTCAGCAAATTTATATCCCGGACTCTTTTCACTATTATCAATATAAGCCTCAATACCCTCTTGTTTCAACTTATCAAAATAATCATTAGCTAAAGATAATACTTCCAAATCATTACCAATAGGTATAATAACAACCTTTTTAGGAGCAATTTTAGGAGGTAAAACAAGACCATAATCATCAGAATGTACCATAATAAGAGCTCCTATCATTCTCGTAGAACAACCCCAAGAAGTCTGATAAGGGTAATCAATCTTATTATCTCTAGAAGTATATTTAATATCATAAGCACGAGCAAACTTCTGACCAAAGAAATGACTAGTAGCGGACTGCAAAGTAATACCATTATACATAAGAGCTTCAACTGTATAAGTATATTCAGCACCAGCAAACTTTTCCTTTTCTGTCTTCCTACCAACAATACTAGGAATAGCTAAATAATCATGAAAGAAATCATTATAAATATTTAACATTTGTAAAGTTTCAGCTTCAGCTTCTTCACGAGTTTCATGAATAGTATGACCCTCTTGCCATAAAAACTCACGACTTCTAAGAAAAGGTCTAGTTTCCTTCTCCCATCTTAATACACTACACCACTGATTATATAATTTAGGTAAATCACGATAAGAAGAAATATTATTAGCATAATAATCACTAAATACCGTTTCAGAAGTAGGTCTAATACATAGCCTCTCATCTAATTTCTTATTACCACCATAAGTAACCCAAGCAACTTCAGGAGCAAATCCCTCTACTAATTCCCCTTCTTTATTAAGAAGAGATTCAGGAATAAGCATTGGCATAGACACATTAACATGCCCAGTTTCCTTAAACTTCTTATCTATAATGCTTTGCATATTTTCCCATATAGCATAACCATTAGGTTCAATAACAATACACCCCTTAGTATTAGAATAACATGCAAGTTTAGCAGCTCTAACAACATCAGTATACCACTTAGCAAAATCTACATCCCTACTAGTAATCTGTTTATTTTGTTTATCATTCATACATAACACCTCATCAATAACCATTTTATCATAAAACAAATATCTATATAAATATATAATTTAACAAAAAGAAATAAAATAACAAATTTTATTTCTTAATATCCTCTAATTTTACAGATACAATCTTACTAACACCAGACTCTTGCATTGTAATACCATATAAAACATCTGCATATTCCATAGTCTTCTTTTTATGAGTAATAATAATAAACTGAGTATTATCCCTATACTTATCTAAATACTTACCAAAAGCCTCAACATTAGCATCATCTAAAGCAGCCTCAACCTCATCAAATAAACAAAAAGGTACAGGTCTAACATTAAGTATAGCAAATAATAACGATATAGCCGTAAAAGTCTTCTCTCCACCAGATAATAAACTAATACTCTGAAGTTTCTTACCAGGAGGCTCCGCCTTAATATCAATCCCAGTTTCCAATATATTGTCCGGATCAGTTAAAGAAAGTTCCGCTCTTCCTCCCTTAAATAACTCACGATATACAATCTTAAATTCACGTCTTACCTCTTCAAAAGTAGTACTAAGCTTATTCTTCATAATACTATCCATCTCTTTAATAATATCATATAAAGTATTTTCAGCAGTAATTAAATCCTCTTTCTGTGATTTCAAAAAATCATATCTCTCTTTAACCCTTTCATATTCACTAGGAGCATTCAAATTAACATCTCCAATAGCAAGCAAATCATTCTTAAGCCTACTAATCTCCTTATTAGCACTATCTATATCCATATCTAATTTATAATTATTAATAGCAAACTCATAAGTCATATTATAATCATTAGTCAAATCATTAAGCAAATTATCTAACTTAACATCAATTCTATTAACAATAATATTCAAATTATTAAGTTCCTTTTGCTTCTTACCAATATAACTATTACTACTTCTAGAAGTTTCCTCAAGCTCATTAATAGTATTATTAATCTTATCCTCATCCACTTTTAATAAAGAAAGACTACTATTAACACTACTAATATTCTCCCTAATTTTAGCAAGTTCATTAATAAGATTATCTTCTTCACTATTATTAGAAGTAATATTAGTCAAATCCCTAAGTTCATTTTCTTTTTCTTCTTTATCCTTATTAAGTTTATTAATAGTTATATAAATATTTTCTTTCTTAGTTTCATATTGAATCTTATTATTTTGATATTCATATAACTTATTATTAATATCATTAAGTTCTTTATCAATATCACTAAGTTCCTTAACAATATCTTTATTCTTATCTTCAATAATATTACATTTCTTTCTATTTTCATCAAGTTCATATCTAATAGATAAAGAATTATTAAACTTATCCTTACTACCACCAGTTAAAGAACCACCAACATTAACGACTTGACCATCTAAAGTAACAATTTTGTATCTTTTATTAATAAGAGCACTAAATCTATTAGCAGTATCAATATTATCCACTATAATAGTATTACCAAGTACATTAGAAATAATATTACTATATCTATTATCATACTTAACAAGTTCACTAGCAATACCAATATATCCATCCTCATATCTAATATTATCTAAAATACCATTATCAATATAACGGCCATTAATAACAGATATCGGATAAAAAGTCGCTCTACCAAGATTATTACTCTTAAGATAATTAATAAGTTCTTTAGCAATATTAGGAGTATCAACTACTAAATATGAAGCCTGTCCCCCTAAAGCAGTACTAATAGCAGTATTATACTTATTATCAGTATCAATAAGTGAAGCAATAACATTATGAATACCATTAAATTTAGGATTATCTAATATCATTTTAATCTGTTTAGGAACCAATGAATTATTATTAATACTATCTTCCAAATATTGAATTCTATATTTCAAACTATCAATATCCCTATTATTCTTAATAATCATATTATTATAATTATTCTTCCTAAATAATAAATCACTACTCTTACTACTAATATTATCAATATCCCCTTTTAATAACTCTATCTTCTTATTAATAACTAAAATATCACTATTAAAATTATTCAAATTATTATTAATATCAATAATATCTTCTTTCAAAGAAATAATATTATTAGCTATTTTAGAAGACTCTTCCTTATACTTATTTCTCTCTTGTAATAATTTAATAGAAGAAGTAATCTTCTCTTCATTCTTAGTAAGATCAATTAAAGTACTCTGTTTAGAAGAAATATCTTCCCTTATATTTCTAAGTTTATCTTTATATTTAAGAATATCAATATCATAATTACTATTATTAGTACTAACCTTAGCAATTTCATCTTCTAATAACTCAATCTTTTCTTTATCTTCTTTATATTCAAAATTCAAATCACTAATCATTTTAGCAATAGAAGCAACCTCTATATTAGATAATTTATCTTTAATATCTTTATATCTAATAGCCCTCTTTGAAGCTTCTTCTAAAGGTACTACATTACCTTCAAGTTCTAAAATAATATCATTAACACGATTCAAATTTTGATTAGTTCTATCAAGTTTTCTTAAAGCTTCTTCCTTTCTCCTTTTATACTTAAGTACTCCAGCAGCCTCTTCAAATATTATTCTTCTATCTTCAGGTTTATTAGAAAGAATTTCATCAATCTTACCCTGACTAATAATATTAAAACTCTCTTTAGCAGTACCAGAATCAGATAATAACTCAATAATATCCTTAAGTCTTACCCTTTCATTATTAATATAATACTCATTTTCGCCTGTACGAAAAGCCATTCTCTTAATAGCAACCTCATCAAAATCAATAGGCAATGTCTTATCTGTATTATCAAATATCAAAGATACCGAAGCACTATTAAGAGGTTTTCTACTCTCACTACCAGAAAAAATAACATCAAGTGAAGAATCACCCCTTAAAGACTTCATAGATTGTTCTCCCAATACCCATCTAACAGCATCTACAATATTAGACTTCCCAGAACCATTAGGTCCAACAATACCATTAACATTCTTACAAAATTCAACCCTTGTCTTATCAGCAAATGATTTAAAACCATATGCTCTTAACTCCTTTAAATACATACATTCACATCCTACTTATCTATTTTATCAGATTTCTCAAATAAAATCTACTATAAAATATAAAAATAAAAAGAATCATACATATATACGATCCCTAGTATTTTTCTTTTTATTATTAGTATTATAATACTTATCTACTAAAACAACCTTTTTATTCTTAACACTATTCTTACTATCAATAATTCTCTGATTAGTAGATCCCCTAAAAATACAATCATAACTCTTCTTTTCAAGAACAAAAGGACCATCTATTAATACATCAATAGTTTTTAAAAATTCAATTATTTTAGGATTATCCTTAGCCAAAACCATAAGACTCTCAAAAGTAAAACCAGTATAGCACCAAATATTCATTTTTTTAGCTTTAATATATTTAGCAAGTTCTAAACAAGCATCAACCTGATATAAAGGATCTCCACCAGAAAAAGTAATACCATCTTGCCCTTCAAGTTCATCTATTTGATCCTCTATTTCGCGGATATCTACCAAAAAGCCATCATCAAAAGAATGCGTTTGAGGATTATGACACCCAGGGCACTTATGTAAGCAACCCTGGGTCCATAATACCGCTCTTATACCTTCCCCATCTACAATACTATCAGATTGTAATACTGGCGAAGCAAGTCTAATTTCCACTAAACAGCCTTTTTATCTAATAATCCTTCAGTACTATGTTTTACTCTATCTCTTTCTTCAGCTCTCTTACCGTTATTAAATCTATCTACAGTACCAACTAAATAACCAGTAATCCTTCTAATTCTATCAAAACCTACACCCTCACCAACTAATTTTTCTTGTTTTTCTTCTTTCATTTTAATTACTTCCTTTCTAACAATTACAACTATTTTTAAATTCATTTACTTTTTCAATAGGAACACCTTCATAAGCCTTCCTACCACATCCAGGACAAACATCACCAATAACACCAATATAACCGCATACAGGATCTCTATCTACTGGATGATTAATAGCGGCATATCCCATATCATTTTCATACATTAATCTAATAATCTTTTCAAATGCCTCTAAGTTATTAGTAGTATCACCATCTAACTCAATATAACTAATATGACCAGCATTAGTATATTTATGATAAGGACCTTCCTTCTTAATCTTATTAACTATTGAAATATTATAATATACTGGAACATGGAAAGAATTAGTATAATACTCTCTATCAGTAACACCCTTAATCTTACCATATATAGCCTTATCAATATTAACAAATCTACCAGATAAACCTTCCGCAGGAGTAGCAAGTAAAGTAAAGTTTAAATGATATTCAGCAGAATACTCATCGCATCTCTTTCTCATAAACTCAATAATTTCAAGTCCAAGTTTTTGAGCATCATCACTCTCACCATGATGTTTACCTATCAAAGCCTTAAGACACTCAGCAAGACCAATAAAACCAATAGATAAAGTACCATGTTTCAATACCTTTCTTAACCTATCATTAGGTTTAAGTTTATCCGAATCAATCCAAACACCCTGACCAAGTAAAAATGGAAAATTATAAAGTCTCTTATTACATTGAATTTCAAATCTCTCAAGTAACTGATCTTTAACCAAATCCATAAGTTCTCCAAGTTCCTTATAAAAGCCATCCAAATCAGTTTCATCATTTCTAACAATACCATGTTTAATACCAAGTCTAGGCAAATTAATCGAAGTAAAAGATAAATTACCTCTACCAGGAGTAACAGCCTTATCTTCATCTACAACATTACCAATTACCCTAGTTCTACATCCCATATAACCAACTTCAGTATTATAATCTCCTTTAAAATAAGGTTTATTAAACGAAGAATCCATAAATGAGAAGTTAGGGAACAATCTCTTTGAAGATACCTTACATGCTAATTTAAATAAATCATAGTTAGGATCATCAGTTTCATAATTAACACCTTTTCTTAACTTAAATATAGATATTGGAAATATTGGAGTTTCATTTTTACCAAGACCAGCATCTACCGATAATAAGAAATTCTTAATAACCATTCTACCTTCAGGAGAAGTATCAGTACCAAAGTTAATAGAAGAAAACGGTACCTGAGCTCCCGCTCTAGAATGCATAGTATTCAAATTATGAATAAAAGCTTCCATAGCCTGATAAGTCATTCTATTAGTCTTCTTATAAGCAGTCTCATAAGCCTTCTCAAAAATTCTCTTAACTTCATGACTATCTTTATATATAGGTTCAAAACAACTAACATCAACATTAATACTATTTAATTTATCAATTTCTTTTTCAACCTTATCCATATTAACAAAGCTAATAAAATCAGTAAAGTCTAATAATTCATATACAGCTTGTTTATATTGTCTTTTAAAAGTCTTAAGTACACCAGGAGCCATATAAAAATCAAAAGCCGGTATAGATTGACCACCATGCTGATCATTCTGATCAGATTGAATAGCAATAGCAGCAAGTGCACTATAACTCATAATATCTTTAGGTTCCCTAAGATGACCATGTCCTGTTGAAAAACCATTTTTAAATAATTTATTTAAATCAATCTGCATACAAGTAGTAGTACCCATAGCCTCAAAATCCATATCATGAATATGAATATCACCATTATCATGAGCCTCAGCAAACTTCTTCTTCATCAAATAAGTTTCAGTAAAAGCTCTTGATATAGTACTACCAAACTGAAGCATAGTACCCATAGCAGAATTACCATCAATATTAGCATTCTCCCTCTTAGAATCCTCTTCATTAGCAGATTTAAGCCCTAAGCCTTCAATTTTCTTTTGAAGCTTAGCCATATTCTTATCATCTCTAAAAGCTTCTCTAGCAGCAGCTCTTCTCTTTCTATATTCAGAAAAATTCTCATATACATCATCATAATTATATTTCTTAAGCATATCTTCAATCAAATCTTGAACTTCTTCAATCTTAATCTTACCAGCAGGTAAATATTCTTTAGCTATTTTCTTAATAACAGCCTGATATACCTTTTGAATATCTTTAGAAGTATACTTCTTTTCTTCAGCATCTTCTGCTGTTACACTATCAAACCCTTTCTTAATGGCCAAAGCAACTTTAGTACCATCAAATTCTACCTTCCTACCATTTCTTTTAACCACTTCAAGGTTTTCTAATTTCTCTTCTGTTTCAATCATTTTACTTCCTCCAACATTTATTTTACAATCTAATTATATAGCATCACTACACCCATGTCAATAGTTTCTGTTTGCTTTTTTATTTTTTTACATTTTTTCAATTTTTAAGTAAAGTAAAAATATACTTTTTTAAAAAAATAGTTTTTTTATATTTTATTCTTTTGTATATTATAACTAATATTTCCTTATTTTTCATATTATGTACAATTTTTTGTTGCCGCTTAATCAGCATCAGTCTCATTTTTTCGCGTGAAATGTAAATTATTTTTACTTTTTTCAGCATTTTAAAGAATTACAATGTTTCTTAAATTGAATTTTTTAGCTTTTTTAACAACATGTTAACGACTAAGTGTTCGCCTTTTTAAAGACAATATATTATAAAAAAAGGAAATAGAAAAAGATGACCAAAGTCATCTTTAATATTTAATAAGTTTTCTCAAATAAAGGCAATATCTTTCTTAAACTATCTTCTCCAGTAACTTCCTCTATAATACTATCACCATCATTATTAGTAGTAATTCTAACAAGTTTATAATTATTTTCAATATCAGTTTTAGTATCATTAATTTTAGCTATATAATAATAATCTACATCTTCACAATTAACCTTATCAAGTACTACATACTCTTCTTTATTTTCAAGTATAATTACCTTGTTAATATCAATCTTCATCATATCACCTCTAATTATTAATATCCGGGAACCCAAAATTATCCTTTGTACCATTAAATCCATTATTTACAGGAATATCAATACTAGGAAAAACATTAGCATCCAATTTAGAATCAGATACAGGTACCCAGAAAGCATTATCTTCCTTATTATCAAGAATCTTTGTATCAGTAGAATTACTATTATTATCTAAAGTATTATTCCATATAGGAACACTACCATTAGAAGTATTAACTTCTTCTACAGTATTAATATTTGTATTAATATTACTACCCCATACAGGAATATTATTATCATTAATTACCTTAATATCAGTATCATCCTTTTTAATAATATCCTCTTTCTTAGGAGCCTCCCAAGTAGGAGTAACAACCTCTTCTTTCTTAGGAATATCCCAAGTAGGAGTAACAATATCTTCCTTAACACCTTCATTATCTAATTTCTTATCATCCACTAAATCATTATTAGAAGTATCAATAGCCTTATCTTCTTCTTTACTATTATCTATTTCATTAGTAATATCATCAAAAGTAGGAGCCTTAATAGTAGGATTTAACTTCTTATTAACCTTCTCTCTAACACTCTCACCCTTAAGTCTAGCTAAACCAATATTTAAAGATTTAGGATAATCAATAACATCAACTATACGATAAGGATTAATTTCTTTAACAAAGATTTCCTCTTCTTCATCACCATTATCTTCTTCTAATTCAGGAGTTTCCAATGGAACTTCTTCTAATTCCTCTTTATTATCATAAGTATCAATTAATCCATACTCTCTCAATATCGAAAGAATTTCCACAGAATTATTAGCTTCTTCTAATTCACTTAACCTTTCCTCTTTAAAACTAATTCTATTAGTATAATTAGATACATTCTCTAAAACTTCTTTCTCATTCTTAAGTACATCTAATTGTTCTTTTAAAACATCTTCAAAAGAACTAAAATTATCAGTAACTTCAATAGTCAAATTCTCTTTAATACTTCTTCTATTTCTTATTATCTTATTTATCTTATCCCTTTTTTCAAATAAATCATTATAATTATCTTCAAATTTAACAACAAGAGAATATATCTTTAACAAAAGCTCCCTATTCTTCCAAGTAAAATAACTTCTTTCAGCATCTTCAATATAAGAAGCATAATCATCATTATCTCCACTTATCATCAAACTATTAACACTATCTTTAGTTACATCTAAAGTTTCCTTATTATCTTTTACTTTATCAATAACCATAGCAATCTCAGTATCAATATCATCTTCATTTAATTTACTCAAATAATCATCATTACTGATAACATCTTTAAAAGTATTATATAGTTCATCCTCCATGATCTTATTCTTTTTAATATACTCATCTTGTTTAGCCACTTCATCACTAAGTTTATCCTTAAGTTCAGAAATAGATTCATTAACCGTATTAATTTCATTACGAGTATCTAAATATTTAGTAATAGTTTCCAATCTATTCTTCTTATCTTCAAACTCACTTTCAGATACAACAAGTTGTAATCCCTTAATATATCTACCAGTAGTTAAATAAAACCTATTTTCTAACTCTTCTCTCTTCTCTAATCTACTCTTAAGTAAACTAATAAGCTTACCAAGTCTTTCCTCTTCTTTCTCGATAGTAACAGCAGGAACAATCAAAGGTTTAATTTCTTTTTCAAACTTACTATTATAAATAGCATCTATCTTCTTAGAATACTTTTCATAATTAATAAGTACATCAGGTGGTGTTTCAATATTCTTCTCTTTATCAAGTTTTATTCTAGTTTCAAAAATCTTACAAAGATTTTCAAAAGAATTTAAAGAGTTTCCTTCCATAATACCTCACCTTCCTTACTACCTAATTCTGGAAATCCAGAACTATTTTTATTCTTATTTTCAATAACAGGTATTTCATTCAAAGACTTTTTACTTTCCGTAGTCTTCCAAATAATATTTTGATTATTTTCTAAAATATCATAAATAGAATTATCTTTAGTTTTATCTTTCATAGGAGATTCAGGAAATATAGAAGTACTATTATCTTTCTTTTCTATTTCTTCTTTTGGAATCTCTTTTTTTACTTCTTCTTTTTCAGCAGGAACCTCTAAAGAAACATTCTCATTAACATCTTTAAACAAATCATCTGCTTTACTATTATCAGTAGGAATATCAATAGGTTCCCATATAGGAGTATCCTCTTTCTTATCTTCATTCTCATTCATAGGAGCTTTTGAAGCCTCCTTAAATAAAGAAGATTCCATATCATTATTAACCTTATTAGGAACAATCTTAGTATTTTCAAATAACTCATTAGTATCAAAAGTATCTTCATATTTAAGCATATCATCCAAAGATTTATTCTCTAAAGGATTCTTTATCTTTTCATCCTTAATAAAATTAGCCTGCTCTTTCTTTACTTTCTCCTCAAGTTCTTCTTGTACCTTTTCAAATAGTTCCTCTTTCTTAGGATTAATAACCGTCTTTTTTTGTAATTCCTTTAATTTTTCCGTTCTCTCTAATTGTTCTTTAAGTCTAGCCTCTTCAATAAGCTTTTGTCTTCTAACCCTAGAAGCTTCTATCTTTTGTTCCTCCTGTAATTTCTTTTCCCTTTCCTTACTCTCTTGATTTCTAGCAAGTCTAATTCTTTCTTCTCTAAACTTATTCTCACTCTTAATCAAATCCTCAAGTAATTCTTTAAATTCTTTAGAGTTATTTTCTTCATCTATTTCATAAAGACGTTTATTCTTCTTTTCTCTCTCACTTCTAAGATCATCATAATTCTTAATATCTTGTTTTTCTAGTTTAATAGTATTATATCCCTTAGATAATTCATCATTAATAAGATTATAAAGCTCAGTACCAGAAATATTTCTAAGTATATCATTAATATCTTCTCTCTTCTTAAGTAATTCTTCATATCCACTAGTAGGCTTATCATATATCTCAATCAATTTAATAATATTAACTTCTTTATCATATACATCATATTCTTTAGTAATATCTGATAGCATCTTTTCACATTCAAGCTTCATATCATCATCTTTTAGTTCTATAGAACTATCTAGATTATCTTTAGCCATATCCTTAGCATAAGAAAGAGAACTATATTTATTAAAAATTTCCTCTTTATTATCCGTCAAATTATAAAGATTAAGCTTATCAAGAGATTTACTAACCAATGCAATCATCTTACTCTCAAGCATATCATTTAAACGCATATTAGCCTTAACATTACGAGAAGCCTCACTAATCTTAATATCAAGACTCTTCATATCACTAATAAGAGACTCCTTTAAAGCCTTATTATCCTCATATTTTTCAATAATCTTTAATTTTCTTTTATAAAAGGTAAGTTTATCTTCACCAAGAAAAGTAGTAAGTTCAACAAGAGAACCAGTTATATCCCTATGTCTTTCTTTTCTTTGATTCAAATATTCACGTCTACCCTCTATTAAAGAAATAAGATCTCTTAACCTATCCTTCTCTTCATCTAATAATTTAGATTCCTTACTAGATAAAGCAATATATTCCTCTTCATACTCAGTATTAGTATCAAGTAATATCTGTTTCTCTATCTTATCTAATTGATCACATATTCTTTCTTTCTGTAGACTATCAGTAGTCAAATTCAAACTACTCAAAAACATATCATATTGTTTTAATCTTTTAACTACTTCTCTATTTGTATAGTTCACACAAACCACCTCTATTATAATTATAATTTTTTTTATATTTTTTGTCAATTAATATAAAGTAATTTAACACTAGATTACCATTTTTATTACCAAAAATAGTATTAAAACCAATCATAAATATCATAATAATAACGAGGTGCAATATGAATAACAAAATAATTAATAAATTAAAAGAAGAAACTAATAATAGTTCATATATAATATATAGAGAAAAATATATAAATAACACCAAAATAAATATAATCTATAACGAATCCCTAACCGATCAAAACAAAATGTCTAATTTTCTCTATAAAAGTTTAG
>ERZ773136.2974-NODE-2974-length-13259-cov-3.645259_pt1 | contig 13259 bp, 12 predicted proteins | sample MGYA00580855_ERZ773136 | MGnify/ENA primary metagenome ERZ773136 (study PRJEB29015, sample SAMEA2737860) | human gut metagenome | biome: human gut; feature: human-associated habitat; material: faeces | place: China | collected 2012 ... | reverse complement strand
TATGTCCGCATGGCGGACGGAACGGTCTGGAACCCCGGCTGGCAGCCCACCCAGCAGGCGCTGGACTTTTACCGCTGCCGCCACGGCCTGGGCTATACCGTCATCCAGGGCAAAAAGGACGGCATTTCCTTAGAGCAGGCCATGCTGGTGCCAAACGGTGACAATTGCCTGCTGCTGAAGCTGACGGTGCCGTGCCTGGCCTTTGATGCCTTTATGACCGATTTTGCCCGCGGGGAGCTGCGGCGCAATGTGCAGATCCTGCTGATCTCCTTTGCGCTGTATCTTTCGATAATCGCGCTGTCGCAGCTTATTTTTATTAAATACGGCCGGCGGAAGGCCAACCTATATGGCATCTGCTTTGCCATAGGACAGCAGACACTATACGCCATGCCTATTCTACGGGCTATTTACCGGGAAAATCCGTCGGAATCGATGCTTTCCGCCAGCATGGTAGCCATCGCCTTCCGGGTGATGCTATACCTCTACGCCTTTTATTCCATCAGCGGGGCAGCGGTGACCGGTGGCAGCCTGAAGCAAAACCTGAAAAAAGCGTTCCTGACGCCGGTGATGCTGGCTATGTTCGCGGGGTTCTTCATCTGGCTGACACAGGGACTGCTTCCCTGCCCCGGCGGCATACCGCTGCTGCGGCTGGACCTGCGATTCCCGGCACTGTACGCGGTGGTACCGCAGATGGCCACCCTGGTGAACCCCCTGGCGATGCTGCTGATCGGCTCGACACTGGGGGAATCCCAGCTAGGCGACGCGCTGCGGGACGGCAAGGCGTGGTTCATCGCCTTTCTGCGGATGTTTATAGCCCCGCTGTATACCCTGGCGGTGCTGTGCCCGCTCCAGCAGATCGGATGGACCCACTTTACCGAGGTGACGCTGATGACGGTGGTGATGTGCTTTGCTGCGCCGCTCTCTGCGGTGCTGTGCACCTTCTTCATCACCTACCAGGAGGAAGCGGATATGGCCGCACGGGTGTGTCTGCTTTCCACGCTGTTCTGTGTCCTATCCACGCCGCTCTTCTACTGCCTGGTGAAGGCCGCAGTAGCCAGCGGAGCGTTTCCTATATAATATAGGTAAGAAAACGCGCGAAAGCCCTCCAAACAGAGGGGGGCAACGGAAGGTTGCTAAAAATCCATGAGGGGTTGGTCGACAGCACCCCCATTCCATGATACTCTTGCGGTACAAAACATGAAAGGCGGATGCTGAAATGACACTGGGTGAACGGATCGCATATTACAGGGGGAAGCTGGGACTTTCCCAGGGGGAGCTGGCGGAGCAGCTGGGCGTGAGCCGTCAAGCCGTAAGCAAATGGGAGACCGATGCCGGACTGCCGGATTTGGAGCGGCTGATCGCGCTTTCCCGGCTGTACCGTATCACACTGGATGAACTGGTAAAGGGAGAGTCCCCGGAGGAAACGGCCGAAGCCCCGGAGGAGATACCGGTGGATGCGGTCATTGCGAAGCCAGCAGCCCCCAGTGGACAGAAAACCATTGGGTATATCCTGCTGGGGGTGGGGCTGCTGTGCGCAGCGCTGGCGCTGGTGCTCAATTTAGCGCTGCTGATCCCGGCGGCGTACTTTCTGATCTGCGCGGTGCTGTGCCTGACGCTGCGGCGGTATGCCGGGCGGATCATTATAGGCGGGACGCTGCTGGCAATCCTGCTGCCCGCGCAGCGCTGGTTTGGCGGTGTAAGCCTGGGGAGCGTGATCAATCCGATCGCCTACCAGTCGGAGTATTTCGGAATTGGGCTATTGATCTCCTGGGCATTGTGGGCGGTTCTTATCTTGTATGTGGTGCTGGCCCTGCGGCACACCCGCTGGCAGAAATACACCCCGCTGGCACTGGGGTGGACAGTGGTATTGGGGCTGCATGGCTGGCTGGCCCCGCTGTGGCAGGTGCTGGGCGGTGCAGAAGCCGCCAGCTGGTACTATCCGGTGGTCTCCGGCCTTATCAATCTGCTGGCGGCGGCTGTGGTGCTGCTGACGGTCCGGGCCATTTACCGGGCCCGACGGGAGAAAAAGAGCGCATAAATACAAAAAATGAAAAGAGCCGTTCCCAAAAGGAGCGGCTCTTTGGCTTATTTTAGGGTGGAGCTGTTATTGAGGACGCCGGCACTATACAGGAACAGCACATCGCAGCCTGTAAAATCGACAAAGCCGCCCAGCCGGCTGGAGGCGAGATACCGGATATCCACCAGCGTAACGGAGGAATAGCCCTCCACCAGCAGCGGTGCGATGCTGCTGCCAAAGGAATCCCGGAAGATCACCAGCCGGCGGCCGGAGGTGTTCTGCGGATTTTCGATGCGCAGCAGCGACACCGAGCCGGAAAGGAACATCTCATACGGATCACGGCCCGCGGCCTTTTCCGCATCGTAGATACCGCCCTCGGTATCGGTTTCGTAATTATAGACCGCGGCGGTATCGATGGCGCCGCCGGTGAGATAGTTCATCTCCTCCGGGGCGATGGGCAGCGCGGCCTGGCCGTAGTAAACACCATAGAAAGGCTTTTCCAGCGTTTTTCTGGTGTAGCTGCCGGTAAGCTCCACGCCCATGCCACCCGCCAGCCGGGCAGCCACATCCAGGATCTTCTCCTGCCGCCAGTGGGCATCGGTACGGTAATAGTCCTCCAGCTCCAGCAGGTCGAAGATATCGATATACTGCATATAGCCGGTGCGGCTTTGCAGTTCCTCAGCAAACTGCTCGTAATCGATGGAGGGGTAGACATTGGGCGCGGCCATAAAGTAGTTTTTATCCGGGATGAGGGACAGATACACCCGACTGCCGGCGTCCTTCAGGTAAGCTTCGTAGAGATACCGGAAGCGCTCCGCCGCATGGTCAAGGGAAGCAGTATTCATGGGGTATTCCAGCTTGGCCAGATGATCTCCCACCCGGTACAGGCCGTTATTATCCCGCTGGCGCAGCAGCCCTGTGGCGGTAAGTGCTTTGAGCGTACGGAATTCATCCCGCAGCGGGAACTGATCGGTGGCGTAGTCCTCAAAGCGATCGGCAAAGGTGCCGGAAAGCAGCGACTGGCCGGTGAGGGCAGGCAGCTGCGCCAGGGAGCGGCGCTCCGCATCGGAGGCGGCATCGGCGGGCTTAAAAACAGTCCAAAGGGTGAACGCCGCCAAAAATACCCCCAACACCGCAATGGTGAGAATGGTACGGGTCTTATTGTTTTCCACAGCGGCACCTCCTTAAAAGCGGAAATAGAGGAACGGATTGAATGAGCCATCCACCAGGTAGGCAGTGACGACCGCCAGCAGGGCCATCAGAGCCACAGGGGCCGCGACTGCCAGCACCCGGCCGGTTTTGGGGCCCGCGGAAAGGCGGTTCATCCAGCGGGTGGGATAGGGCGTAGCGCCGATGATGGCGATGATGAAGGTGACGGCATAGCTGCCAAGGTAATAGAGCGTCTCTCCGGTGGCAAGCGGCACCCCGCCCGCCCCAAACATGCGGCCCAGGTGGGCGGCGGCTTCCGAAAGGCCGGCGCTATCGAAGATGACAAAGCTGACCGCGACCAGCAGCAGGGTATAAAGATGGCTGAGGACGGGGAGCTTTTGCAGGGGCTTTAAGAGGAAAACTTTTTCCAGGATGAGGAACACAGCGAAGAACAGGCCCCACAGAACAAAGTTCCAATCGGCGCCATGCCAAAGACCGGTCAGCATCCATACCACGAGGATATTGAGGTAGCGGCGGGCCGGGGCCACCCGGTTGCCGCCCATGGGGATATAGACATAATCCCGGAACCAGGAGCCAAGGCTCATGTGCCAGCGCCGCCAAAATTCGGTGACGCTGCGGGAGATATAGGGATAATTGAAGTTTTCGGCAAAGGTGAAGCCGAAAATTTTCCCCAGGCCGATGGCCATATCGCTGTAACCGGAAAAATCGAAATAGATGTGCAGCATATAGGCCGCGGCGTACATCCAGCTGTACAGCACCGAGGGCTGGGTGGTAGCCTTATACACCGTGATAAGCTGATAAAGCACATTGGCGATGAGGACCTTTTTACCCAGGCCCAGCACAAAGCGCTGCGCGCCTGCGGCGACCATGGCCGGGGTGGAGCGGCGTTCCTTAAGCTGGGGTTCGATATCGGCATAGCGGACGATGGGCCCCGCGATGAGCTGCGGGAACATGGCGATATAGGTGCCGAGGTCGATGAGATTGCGCTGGGCGGCCACGGTGCCCCGGTGGACATCCACCACATAACTGAGGATCTGGAAGGTGTAGAAGCTGATGCCAATGGGCAGCGCCACCCGCAGAAGCGGCACCGAAAGGCCGGTCATGGCATTGAAGCTGCGGATGAAGAAATCGGCGTACTTGCAGTAGCCCAAAAGCAGCAGGCTGAAAAGGACCGAGGCGGTCAAAAAGAGCTTTGACCGCCGGGGATTGCTGACACGATATTTTTCTACCAGCCGCCCAAAGAAATAGCCCTGCAGAATGGATACGACCATGAATAGGACATATTTCGGCTCGCCCCACGCATAGAACACAAGGGAAAAGAGGAGCAGAACGGCATTTTTTGCCCGGCACGGCGCCAAAAAATAGCACAGCAGCGTAAGCGGCAGAAAGTAGTAGAGAAACGGGATGCTTGAAAACAGCATAAGCTGATCCCCCCGAAACGATTACTGGATGGCTTCGTCAAAATCGATGACGGCGGCGGGATAGGAAGCGGTGAGGGTATCACGGAAGCTGTTGATGAGCTCCTCATCACCGTACATGGCAACAACCACCTCATTTATGGTGATGACAACCAGCTTATCGGGGAATCCACACATCCACTGGCGGGACTGGATGCTGTCACGCAGGGACTGCGCCAGCGTCTTGGCATCGGCAGCATTCTTGACATGGTAGGCGCCGCAGGTGAAGGTGTTCATGTTCATCATGTGGGAAATGGAGGCGGCGCTGTCGATGAGGGTAACGCTATCGGCCGGGAAGGACAGCATATAGTCCAGGTTGTCGGCATCGGAGATATCGAACTTGCCGGGCTTATCCTCTACGGCATTGTTGTTATCGCCGCCCGCTGCGGGGAATTTATAATCCTCGGGCAGAGCGCTCCAAACCTTATTAAGAACCTCCAGCGGGTCGGTGACGGCCGCGTCATTGCCGCCGTTATTGCCGGAATTGTTGCCGCAAGCGGCGAAGGCCAGCACCATTACGGCTGCCAGCAGAATGGAAATGATCTTTTTCATGCTACAATTTCTCCTTCTTTTATAAAGCTTTTTGTATCATCCAGACGCCCTGCTCATTTTGAGAAAGGGTCATTGTCTGCGCATTGAGGGTAAGGCGGTAGGTTTCCCCCGCCATGGGCTGCGGGATGGCCCAAAGAACGGTACAGGCCCCGTCCCCCTGTTGGGTGCTGCTCCAGGCGGAAACGGTATCCCCCTGGGTGATCCGCAATTCGCCATCGTCTGTGGAAAGCTGCCATTCCCCGCGGCCGGAAAGGGTCAGGGGGACTTCCAGGCTGCCAAGGGTATAGAGCGCGGGCTCCGCGGCGGTGCGTGGGACGGCTTCCGTTATGGCCGGCACCGGCTGGCTGCCGATGATGGTATTCCCCACCGAAAGACGGGGCGCACCGGACTGCTGCCACAGCACCGAGATGCCAAATACCAGCAGCAGGGCAGCCGCTATGGCGCCCCAGCGGCCAAAGGCCGGACGGCGAGGAGCGGGCGGTACCGTTATAGCATCCTGCAGCAGGTCGTCATCAATGGCGGTGACAGCGGACGCCAGTGCTTCATGCTTCATTTGGTCCATCCCTCGCTTTCAAGATATTTTGCCAGACGGGTGCGGGTACGCAGCAGCATGGATTTGACACGGCTTTCGGAAAATCCAAAGTGGTCGGCGACCTGCGCGACTGGGCAGCACATGAAATATCGCTGCAGGAACACCCGGCGGGCCTCCTCGCTTTCGGTGCGCAAAAATTCGCTGAGAAGGTGGGAAAACATAGCGGCTTCGGCCTCATCCTGCGGCTCGCTGCCGGATGGCAGGCATTCCGCCAGTTCCTCCAGCGAAAGGGCCGCTTCTCCCCCGCCCCGTTTTTCGGCCGCGCGGGCTTTATAGCGGTTCAGGGCCAGATTGCGGGCAATGCGCCCGAGAAACGCCGCGAAAAACTGCGGGCGTTGCGGCGGGATGGCATTCCAGACACGCAGGTAGGTGTCATTGACATTTTCCTCGCTGTCTTCCCGGTTCATCAAAATATTCATGGAGAGCCGCATACAGTATGCCCCGTATTTACGGGAAGTTTCATCGATGGCCTGCGGGCTGCGCTGCCAGTAAAGCTCGATGATCTTTTCGTCCTCCATCGGGCACTCCTTTCCCGCTCCCGGATCGGTGCCCTCACCCATATAGACAACAAGTGAGAAGGTTTGGTTGCGCCGGAGAGCAAATTTTTTTGAAAAATCTGAAATTGATCTTTGGGCGAGAGTACCCGCAGGAGTCATGGGGCTGCTGCAGGTTTCTTTATGGGGTATATTGTGCCCGGTTTTACGGGAGAAGTTCCAGGCTGCCGCCATCTTCTACGGTGTGGCCTTCCAGCAGCAGGAGCTTCTCCGCCAGCAGGCGGGAGAAACCACCAATGATCGCAGCCGTGGCGATGATGTCCTCCACCCGATCGGTATCCAGCATGGACGGCTCCTCGTCCTCATGCTTGAGAATGGTAGCGCAGGCGGCGCGCACCTCCCTGGTGAAATAAACGGCGGCCAGGCTGTGACGCCCGATGTACTCGGTGTAGATGGGACGCAGTTCCTCCTCGGTGAGCTCCGACGGGATGAGCCGCTGCACCAGTGAGATACCGAGCCCCTGCTTGAGGGTGCAAATCATAATGAGGTAGGCCAGGTGCAGTCGGTAATAGCGCTTTTTGACGGGGCCGGGCATGGCGCGCGTGCGCACATAGTTATTGATGGCAGCGGCAGTGACAGCCTCCTCCTCCTTGAGCTCAGGGGGAAGATAATCAAGATAGCCGCGCAGCAGGGTAACGACCTGCTCCATATACAGTCCGATATCCGGGATCTCCTCCCAAGCGGGAAGATGATAGCGGTTGAGGTAGCGGTCCCAGCGACGCAGCTTGCCCGCTACCAGATCTTTATCAAAGTTCACGGCAGCACACCTCTCTTTTGGCGATATTATACCACATAGGAAAGGTGCCCGCAAGAATTTGTGATGAATATTACAGCTTGACATGATTATAAAAATGTTGTAATCTAATGAAGTATATTAGATGAAAGAGGGTTTTACATCTTGTACGAAATCTTTACCGATACTGCCGCCAATTTAGATTGCTCCCTGCTGGAGGAACTGGGGGTGGAATTGATCCCCTTTTCCTTCTATTATAATGGGGAGGAGCACCGGGTGACCAGCCTGGAGCAATTTGATGGGCACGCCTACTATGATATGATTCGGGCCGGAACCGATGTGACCACCTCGCTGGTGGAGCCGCAGCGGTATATTGACGGTTTTATCCCGCTGCTGCGGGAGGGCCGGGATATCCTGTTTGTGGGGATGTCCAGCGGCATCAGCGGCAGCTATGCTTCCGCCGAGGTGGCCGCCGCCACACTGCGGGAGGAATTCCCGGAACGGAAAATACGGCTGGTGGATACCCTTTCGGCTTCGCTGGGAGAGGGGCTGCAGGTGCTGAAGGCGGTGGAATACCGTGCCGAAGGGGTGGATATCGATACCGCGGCCGACCGCCTGCTGGAAGGCCGCCATAACATGTGCCAGGTCTTTACCGTGGATAACCTGAAATACCTGAAAAAAGGCGGGCGCATCAGCAACCTGAAGGCCGCCGTGGGCACCGTTTTGCAGATAAAGCCGCTGCTGAAGGGCGATACCGAGGGGAAGATCGTCTGCTTTGGGCAGGTGCGGGGCCGGAGAAAATCCATTGAGATGATAGCGGAGCAGTACGACCGCTATGTGGAACACGCCGAATGCGAAACCATCGGCATTGCACACGGCGACTGCCCCGAGGACGCGGAAGCGCTGATTGCACTGCTGAACCGCAACCACCCGCCGAAGAACATCATTAATGCCTGCTACGAGCCGATGACCGGCGCCCATGTAGGGCCCGGCGCTTTGGCGCTGTTCTTCTACGGAAAAAAGGAATTCCGGCAGGCGACGAAATAAGATATTCGGAGGAAAAGTATATAATTCTGAATTACCGAATAATATTTCGCTAATGCCGAATAATAATCATTGCCCCCGCCACGCGCGGGGGCTATAATTATCAGTACCATTATTCTGTAATGAGATGATCGCATCTTATTAAATTATGAAATTATAATTTTTCATTGCAAAATTATTGCGGATATTTTATAGTTAGGATAAGAGATAGCCCGCAAGGAGAGCAACTATATGACCACCCCCGCCAAACAACTGAAAAAGGATCGTTCCACAGGCGGCGCTGCCCGGCTGTGGGCCTTGGCCGCCCTGCTGCTGGCGGTCTTTTTGGGGTCCTTCTTTTTGGGGCGGTATGGGGTATCCCTTACACTGGGGCAGTTCCTGGGGCTGATGGTCGAGGGACTGCAGCGGGTGCTGACCGCCCTGGTAAACTGGGTAGGTAAGCCTTTTGGCTTTGCCGCCGAGCGGCTGTTTGCCGTGCCTGTGACCTGGCCCTCCGTAATGGAGACCATCGTGCTGAATATCCGGATGCCCCGCATTATTATGGCCTGTCTGGTGGGCTGCTGCCTGGCTTCCGCCGGTGCATGCTACCAGGGCGTTTTCCAGAACCCGATGGCGGCCCCCGATCTGCTGGGTGCTTCCACCGGTGCCTGCTTTGGCGCGGCACTGGCCATTCTGCATGGGCGTTCCTCCGCTATGATCACCCTGTACGCTTTCTTTTTCAGCCTGCTTACGGTGCTGCTGGTCTTTGTGATCGGTCAGCGTGCCCCGGGGCAGAAAACTGTTAACTTGATTTTGGCCGGTATTATGGTCAGCTCGCTCTTTTCGGCAGGGACTTCCTACATCAAGCTGGTGGCGGACCCCGGCAGTAAGCTTCCGGAAATCACCTACTGGCTGATGGGCAGTCTTTCCGGTACCCGCGGGGTGGATATCCGCTTTGCAATCCTGCCGATGGCGCTGGGGCTTATCCCGCTGCTGCTGATCCGTTGGCGGCTGAACCTGCTGACCCTGGGCGAGGAAGAAGCCCGCGCGCTGGGGATCAATACCGCCCTGCTGCGGCTGATTGTAGTGGTGTGCGCCACCCTGGTCACCGCCGCTTCGGTTTCGGTCAGCGGTCTGATCGGCTGGGTGGGTTTGGTCATCCCCCACCTGTGCCGCCGGTATATCGGCAATGACTACCGCAAGCTGCTCCCGGCTTCGATGCTGTTCGGGGCCACTTTCCTGCTGCTGGTGGATAACATCAGCCGGAACCTGCTGGCGGTGGAAATCCCCATCGGTATTCTGACCGCCTTTATCGGTGCGCCGTTCTTTATCTACCTGATGCACCAGAAGGGAGGCGGCGTATGAGCTACCCTGCCATAGAAGCCAAGGGCGTGCGCTTCTCCTACGGAAAAAATGAAATTCTGCATGGGATGGATTTTGCTGCCCAAAAAGGGCAGCTGATCGCGGTGCTGGGACCCAACGGTGCCGGAAAAAGTACGCTGTTCCGCTGCCTGTTGGGGCTGTACCACAGCTACCAGGGCAGCATCACCATAGAGGGCCGAGAGGTAAAAAACATGCAGCCGCGGGAGATTGCGGCCAAGGTGGCCTATATCCCGCAGACCCATACCCCTACCTTCCACTATACTGTGCTGGAGATGGTACTGATGGGCACCACACACCGGGTACGGGGCCTGCAAAGCCCCGGCGCCAAGGAAGTGGCCATAGCACGAGAAGCCCTGGCACAGGTTGGGATTGCGGACATGGAGAACCGCAGCTACGGCAGACTTTCCGGCGGCGAGCAGCAGCTGGTGCTGATTGCCCGGGCACTGGCCCAACAGACTGAGCTGCTCATCATGGATGAGCCGACCAGCAGCCTGGACTACGGCAACCAGCTGCGGGTGATGCAGCGGGTAAGGGCGTTGGCCCGGCAGGGGTATACCATCCTGCTTTCCAGCCACAATCCGCAGCAGGCACTGCTTTTTTCGGACCGCATCCTGGCGCTGCACGATGGCGTGATTTGCGCTGACGGTACTCCGGAGAAGGTGATAACCCCTGAACTGCTGGAGACGCTTTATAGCATCAAAACCCGCCTGGCGGAAGCGGAAGAAGGACGGTTGATCATTCCGCTGCTGAAGGAGGATGACTGATGTTTATTTGGAATGAAGATATGATCCGCTTTTTGCGGGATGCCAGCGAACACAGCGACTACCACCATTTGCTGGCGGAATACCTTGCCAAGCGATTGCCCGAAAACGCCCATGTGTGTGATGCGGGCTGTGGGTTGGGGTACCTCAGCCTGCAGCTGGCCCCCTACTGCCGACAAGTAACGGCGGTAGATGTAAGCCCGGAGGCACTGGCGGTTCTGGCCGCAAATTGTGATAAAGAAAAAATCAAGAATGTAGATATCCGCTGCGGTGAGATAGCGGAACTGCCGCCCGATGAGCCCTATGATGCCATGGTATTCTGCTTCTTTGGCACTGGGAACGAAGCGCTGCGCATCGCTAAGGAGCAGTGCTGTGGACCCGTTATCATCATCAAAAAGGGCTGGAGCGAGCATCGCTTCTCGCTGGGCAAGCAGAAGATGGGCCACGAAAGCTACGCCGACACCATGGCGCTTCTGGATGGATACGGCATCCCCCATACCGGCGAAACATTGACGCTGGAAATGGGACAGCCTTTCCGGAGTCTGGACGACGCCTGTCGTTTTTTTGAGATCTACGAGCGGAGCGGCGCTGCCGTGACCGAAGAAGCAGTACGCGCGCGGCTGACCGCCACCGGGGATACTGAATTCCCATGGTACCTGCCGCAGCCTAAGGTAATGGGCATTATCCGGCTGGACAGCAGGGATATCCCTGAGTTATAAAATCCTAAAAGAACAAACAGAAGGAGAAAAGATATGAAAAAAATGCTTAGCGTTCTGCTGGCAGCCATGATGATCGCCACCCTGGCGCTGACTGGCTGTGGGCAGAACAATGATCCTACCCCGGATCCCGCGCCCGCCACCCGCATCTTTACTGATTCCCTGGGCCGCGAAGTGACCCTGCCCGCCAATCTTAGTAAGATCGCCATTTCCGGCCCTCTGGCCCAGATCGTGGTATTCGCCATCGCTCCCGATATGATGGTCGGTATCGCCAACGGCTGGGCGGATGAGGCCAAAGGCCTAATCCCCGATGAATATTACAACCTGCCCCAGCTGGGCCAGCTGTACGGCGGCAAGGGCGAGCTGAACCTGGAGACCCTGCTGCAGTCCGGCGCTGAGATCGTTATCGATGTAGGTGAGCAGAAAGATGGCATGGCCGATGACCTAAACGCTCTGCAGGAGCAGACCGGTATCCCCTTTGTTCACATTGACTGCTACACCGGCAGCATGGGCGATACTTACCGCACTCTGGGCACCCTGCTGGGCAAGGAGACCGAGGGCAACACCTTGGGCGAATACTGCGATAAGGTTTATAACCGTACCAATGAGATCGCCGCGAGTGTAAAGAAGGTAAACCTGCTGTACTGCCTGGGTGATAAGGGCGAAAATGTCATCGCCAAGGGCAGCTACCATGCTGAGATCATTGACCTGCTCTCCAACAATCTGGCTGTCGTAGAGTCCCCCTCCTCCAAGGGCACCGGCAATGAGGTCGATATGGAGCAGATCCTGAAGTGGAATCCTGATGTGATTCTGTTTGCCCCCGGCAGCGTATACGCTACCGTTGGTGAGGATCCCGCCTGGCAGGGCGTTAATGCCATCAAGAACGGCACCTACTACGAAGTGCCCATCGGTCCCTACAACTGGATGGGCTTTCCTCCCTCTGTTCAGCGTATGCTGGGCATGATGTGGATGGCGAAGCTGCTGTATCCCGAAACTGCTGACTATGATCTGTATGCTGAGGTAAACGAATACTTCCAGCTGTTCTACCACACCACCTTGAGCGAAGATGCCTACAATGCTCTGGCAGCCAACTCCATCGGCACCGTAGAAGTAAAGGCTGCCGCGTAAACAAAACTTTGATAGAAGCATCCGGCCATTTTACGATGGCCGGATGCTTCTATGCTTCGATGCTGCATTATCAAATATTTTTTGCCCATTTCCGTGCAAACCGACTTGTAACCTATGCGAAAAAGCAGTATAATATAAGCCAAGCATTATTCTCTTATAAGATAAACGGGAGGGCGAACACACACATGCTGGAAGCAGGCGGACGGGTACAATCAATTGAAAAAGCGGTCAGAATCCTGGAGATCCTGGCGGAGGCTGGCACGCCCATGCCGCTGCGGGAGATTGCGCGGCGCACGGAGCTGCCCAAAAGCACCCTGCACGGCATTATCTCCACCCTGCGGGAAACCGGGTTGGTAGAACAATCCGCTGAGGATGGCTGCTACGGACTGGGGCTACACCTGTTTGAACTGGGATGTGCGGCCAGCGGCAGCCGGAACATTACCGCCATCAGTCGGCCCTTCCTGCAAAGCCTGGCCAATCGGGCAGGCGAGACCGCATTCTTGGCGGCACTGGATGGCACCGATGCCCTGCTGCTGGAGGTCACCGAAGCCCCCAACCCGCTGCGTGTCGCATTAGCGCCCGGCACCCGTATGCCGCTGCATTGCACCGCCCAGGGCAAGGTGTTCCTGGCGTGGAATGAGAATGCTATGCGGCAGGTGTGCCGCGGCGAGCCGGTCGCCTACACCCCCCATACCCACACCACCCCGGAGCAAATCCAGGCTGATGTGGCTGCTACGCGGGAACGCGGTTATGCCATTGAAGATGGCGAGCACCGGATTGGCCTGCGCGCCATTGCAGCGCCTATAGCCGATGCTGAAGGGCGAGTACGGCGTGGGCCGCGTCATCGCCCGCCCCTTCCTCGGCCGCACCGCCGACACCTTCTACCGCACCACCAACCGCCACGACCTGAGCCTCAAGCCGCCCCGCAAGACCATGCTTGATCTGCTCAAGGACGCAGGCAGGGACGTCATCGCCGTGGGTAAAATTTTCGACATCTTCGACGGCGAGGGCGTGACGGAAAAGATCAAGACCACCGGCAACACCAATGGCATCGCCTTCACCAAGGCTTTGCAGACCCGCGACTTCGAGGGTCTGGCCTTCGTGAACCTCGTCGATTTCGATATGCTCTACGGCCACCGCCGCGACGTGGCGGGCTACGCCGCCGCCGCCACC
>ERZ773136.2973-NODE-2973-length-13260-cov-4.114199_pt1 | contig 13260 bp, 5 predicted proteins | sample MGYA00580855_ERZ773136 | MGnify/ENA primary metagenome ERZ773136 (study PRJEB29015, sample SAMEA2737860) | human gut metagenome | biome: human gut; feature: human-associated habitat; material: faeces | place: China | collected 2012 ... | reverse complement strand
TCTGTCTTGCGGGTATGTGTCCTCTATGTTGAAGCCCGAAGATTTTATGGCGCGGAAGGCCGTTTCAATCTCCCAACGCTTTTTGTAGCTCGCGACTCCATCTTCAGACCGGTTGAAACGGATCAGAATCTGAAGCTCGGGCACCCTCTTGATTCGACTTCCGGCAGGATAAACATACTGCCCTTTATGCAGAACGGTTTTGTAGTAGAACTTCTCCTGTCCGACTTTGAGGGAATTAAAGAGCCACCATGCCCTGATTCTTTCTCCTGTGGAGGGCTTGACAATCCAAATGTCCTGCCGGATACGGATGTAGTATCGAATTCTGTTGTCGTTGAGCCATCCAATCCACTCCTTGCCGATAAACTCGCGGTCGGCCACAAGACAGTCGATGCAGCCATGTCCAAAAAGTCGGATGAATCGCTCCATTATAGCCTTGCGTTCCTCCCAATTGGAATCTCCGCGCTTGCCCAACAGGCTGAACAGCAATGGAACGGCAATGTCCTTGTAGGTGACGCCGAGGGTGAGTATATTGATGTTGAACTCTCCGAACTTCCAGTTGGCTCGGTCCATACTCAGAACCCAACCGTCCTTAACAGGAAGCAAAGAGAAGATCATCCTTGCTGCCAGGTTGAGGTTCAAGGCATAGTTGGCGATGAACCGCTGAATGCAGCGCAGATTGGAATCGCGCTCAACCGACGCAGGCATCGCCGAAACCAGTTTGTGAAGGCTCACAGTCTGCACCCCACAAAGTGCATGGAGCATATAAGCCATAAGCTTTATGCGGGCAAGATCCATCGAAATTCCAAAATACTCTTGCATAATCGGGAGGATTTGGTTAACTTTGAACGAGTCCTTGGGAATAGTAGTTTTCATGGAGAAAAGTCGGCAAACTTTTCCTTTAAATTACTAATTTTCAGGGACTTTTGCAAGTATAACCGGCTGAAATTTAGATGCTTAACAGCATAATTTCAATTTTTGTCATCTACTAAAAAATGTTTATTTACTAAAAGCGATAAATCAAGGTGAATTTCAATGAAATTAGGGAGAGTTTGGAAGATTTTGCATAGTCGGTGAGTGATTTAACTTGTGTGCCATCGGCTACAGTATAGGTAACGGGGGCGTTCCGGCTGTCAATTGGTTCTATCTCCTTAAAGACGGATTTGTACTGGTTGGTCAGTCCGGCGGCGTATCTGAAGCTCAGGTCGGCGGCAAGGGGTCCGTAGATGCGGAACTCAACACCGGTGTCGGCAAAAATCGAGCAGGCGAAACTGTTGGCGGTCGGTGCGTCGCCTGTTGATTTGGCGTAGGCGTTGTCGCCGAAATCGTTCAAATAGCTTTCCTCGATTTTCAGATTGTCATACTGCGGATAAATGCCATAGCAGTGGCCGTTGCCTGTCAGTTCGGAGAGCTTTGACGACACTTTGAAACCAAGAGCCACGCCCAAGTCGGCATGAACCTTCAGCCAATTGGTGCAGCGGTAGCCGTAGCTGAGATATACCGGAACAGTGAACCGCCCGAGTGAGTATTTCTGATTCAGATTTACCGACTCATAATGGCGGATATAGCTGTCGTTGTCCATATCTGCATCAGCTGCTGCCGAATAGGTGTAGTCAAGATTTTTGAGGTTCATTTTGACCGATGAAGCACTATAGGCGATGCCTATATTTGCTTCGAGACTGTGACGCTGTTTCTGCCAGAATGTCCAGCCGAAATCAACGCCGTAGTCGTAGGCCGATGAACTGCTGCTTATCCCGGGCAGGTTGCTGTTCAGTTTCACAGCGTCGCCGAGTCCGATATTAGCGTAGGCCTTTACGACGAATTTGTTGTTGTCTGTGCCCTGTGCCCACCCTGTCAGAGAGGCAGACAGAGCAATGGCACAAAGTGCTGTTTTTATAATTTGTTTCATTAGTTATCGAATTATGATTTTCTTGGTGGACTTGATGTCGCCCGACTGGACGGTGATGATATAGGTGTTAGAGATGTAGCGTTCGAGGATAATCTCTTCCGATACCTCGGTGCCGCGTTCATAGTTTGCACAATGTATCATCACACCGTTGAGATTGTAAATAGCTACTGTCGTAGGCTCAGCGTTGGAGATACTGATTTGAGCGCCTCTTGAGGTCGGACGAATCCAATTGTCAGGATCGCTTGAGTCAATTGGGCGTGTGAGATAATTGGTGAGAATACTTTGGTCGAAGTCATCGTCCGTAGTGCCATCAAGGTGACGGCGTACACTTGTAACAATCGAGTTGTCCTTATCCCAATAGGCAACTACCCAGAAGTTGTTTGAGGCATCATTGTAAATCTGTTCGCTGGTGTGGCAGTAGCGGTGATTGCTTGTCGCAAGGATATGCTCGTCGCCTTGCGTATCGGTATAACCGTAGGCGAACCGACAGCCTTGCTGAGTCAGTTCCTTGTCAGTGAGATTCATCATGACCACGAATGTGCAAGACTTGCCGTTGCCTTTGCGCACATACTGTTTAGGAGTTTCGGGACGAGCATTGACCGTTACCTTGCAGGTAGCGGACACTTCTCCGCAAGTGGCGGTAATGTTGGCAATGCCGACCGATACGGCGGTGACAGTGCCGCCGGCCTCAACTTTGGCAATTGCTTCGTTGTCCGACTTCCATATCACGGTTTTGTCGGTGGTGTTGTCCGGTGTGACGGTTGCCGTCAGCTTGCCGGTCTGTCCGACAAGCAGTGTCATGTCCTGAGTATTAAGTGTGATGCCCGAGGCTGATACCGGATTGACAGTTACCTTGCACGTGGCTGTCGCATTTCCACATGCGGCTGTGATGTTGGCTATTCCGACCGAAACGCCGGTCACTGTCCCATCTGTCGAAATGGTTGCAATCGTCTCGTTTTCAGATATCCATGTAATCGTCTTGTCTGTAGTATCCTCCGGCAAGACCTTAGCCGTTATTGTCTTACTTTCTCCAACAAAAAGAATCAGTTCTTCATAATTCAAATAAATACTTTCCGCGGGAACTCCGTCAAGTCCATGGATATTTTTAAAATCTTTCCAATAGGGTGCTTCACTATATAATTTAATGGATTCTTTAGGCACGAATAGAATACCCTTACTCGGAGCCGAGCCAAAATAATCTCCCGATGTACCATAATCATAACCTCTAGATTCAACCGGTGGTATTGGATTACGACAAATAATCGTATCAATCTGACAATGAAAAAAAGGGGTACTGCCGAACTTATTGAAAGTTACCGGTAAATCAATTTTATCTACATCTAAAGAATAATTAAATGATTGACTTCCGATTTCTTCTAAATTGTTACCGAAATTTATTTGTTTAACACGGTGCATATAATTATCCTCAGATTCAAATGCATAGCTGCCAATTTTTTTTATTGTATTTGATAGTTCAATGACTTTAAACCCGCACTCCCAAAAACATCCATATGGGATTTCTGATATAGGTGCATGCACAAGTAGAGTCTCAGAGAATCCTGATCCTCTAAATGCAAGCTCTCCTAAATAAGACACAGAATTAGGGATGGTGAGATTCCCGCTAAAACTCTGACCAGAAAAGGCGTTTTCTCCTATATATTCTAAACCCTCAGGCAAGATAAGACTTCCTGAAAGTCCGGGATTCAGCATTGAGTTAGAAAATGCTCGGTTACCTATCTTCTTTAAATACTTTGGTAATTTAATCTGACCTCTTAAAGGGGGATTGAGACCAGGAATAGTTCTGAAAGCCTCTTCCCCTACTTCTGTAACAAGATATTCTATATTGTCAATAATAATACAGTCAGGAAGAACAGGATTGGTCAAAACTACTTTATTGTCAGTAAGTCCAACTATTGTAGCTGTCTTACTAACATTATCGATGGTATAAGTAAAATCTTCAACAATAATTCTATCTGCTGCGAATGTTCGAACAGGTATCGCAGAAATCATCACAAAGAACGACAACCACAACACGAACTGTCGTATTTGTCTAATTACAAATATTAGATGTATAGTAATCATATATCAAAATTAAATCTTTATTTGCTTTGTAAATTTTCTTAAACGCTTAAAAGTCAAAATGATACTATTATTTGGCGGGAGTTCGCTTTAATAAATACTTATAGTCCTCAAAGATGATTCTATATATAATATTTTGACGTCTAATTGCAGCCCCAACAAGAATCAAAAAGGAAATCAACCAAATTATTACCGTAACCCAGATGACATTAGAATCTTTATTCGCCATAATCGACGCACACCACAAGCAAAAAGGCAAACATAAGTTTTTTATAAGAGCTATCTGCCCCTCAAGTATTTTAACTCCATTGACAGGGCGGTTTTCTTCTACATAGTAATACTTTTTGTAGTAATCTTTCAACTCTTTATCTGCTGAATATGTAATCTTTCCAAATGCCGAAAAGAAGTACACGAATGCGATTATCAAAGAAATCAATAAACTGACAACACCTTGATATCTAACAATAAAAAAAGTTGCAGTCGTAATAAGAAAATAAGACACAACAATAACAATAGCATAATTAACCGATTTACGATAAACCTTCCCGTTATCTATTGCATTCCTCCAAGCCTTAATCTCTGCTATATTATTTCTAAAAGAACTCCATATCTTACCTGTGAAATCCGAATTTACAATTCCGATGATATATGAAGATATAAGGACAACTATTATTTTGCACCAGTAAGGAAGCTCTGATAAATTAACAGCTTTATTTAATGTTATCTCCATATCTGGTAGTATGAAAACTAAACATACTGTCATGAAGCCTGGAATTAACATTCCCAATACATCATACATCGACAGTTTTGTAGAAATAGATGAGAGCATTATAAAACTATTGCCGCGGTCATCCTCTCGTTGGCGTTTGTTGTTGTACGAAAAAAGCGTAGGAATCTGTATCTGTTACCGTCCTTCTGTTGGAGGCTTCTCGCATTGCCTTTCTCTGTTGGACGGCAACGCAGAAGCCCACGCTTGTATATGCAATCAATGCGTCCGGCTATATTTCACCCGAAATATTATGCCGAAAGCAAGATAATTACATATCCACGGGCATCTACCGTTGCTCAATCCTTGACAGAGAATGAAATTTTGCGAGAATTTCCAACAATCAAGAATCAGCGCGGATAAACGCTTTCTTATGTATGTTCACTACATCCCGCTCCGCTTAACCCCAGACCGGGGCTTCTGCGAGGCGGTCTGCGACCGCAAAGTTAGTAATATTTTCTGAGATTTTGAAGCTATTGTGCTGAAAAACATAATATCACGCTAAAGAATCGCCACCGAGGGAGGCTCTCGCTTCTTTCGGTGGCATTGGGGTTAAACTCCGTGAGTGATTCCAATGTGTTGGGAGTGCGCGTTGTTGAGGTTGAACATCGACATCGCTTCCTGATTGGACTATGTGGAGTGTGAGCGGCGGAAGCGTCTGTTATTGGTCTGTCGGAGCGATTAGTTATCGTAGTATGAAACGGATCTGTATCAGATAAATTGTTGGCTAATGAGAGGTGCTGAGATCCGCTGGTCAGTCGTAAGGCTTATATCTGAACCATTCGTTAATCGGGGCATCTATTGTCGGCCGTTGAATCTGGTAAGTCTCGCCGCATCCGTTCAGCAGAATTTCGTCGGGCTTAAACGAGATTAACGACCAATAGATTCCGCCGTCAGGACTGAATGTGCATTTGTCGGGAACAAACTTGGAATTGTCAATCTCAAGATCGTTTTTGGCGAGATTGAAATTGTTCGGCTTAATGCTCATTGTGTATTCGCCGGTGTTATTGTTTTTCATCATGCGGATGTTCTGAAAGAATAACGTGCCGCTGTTGTTATGCCGGGCTGCCGCCGCACGGATATATACCATTGATGAATCAACTACCATATAGACGAACATGTGGCGGTTGGTATTGATCTCACAATATGGGTTATCGCCCTGAAGTCCGTATTTAGCGCCCAACTGCCATTCCTGAAGGCATCTTCCGACGTCTAACTTGTAGTTGCATTCAGGCATTTCGTAAGGAGCGACAATTTCGATGTCCTCGACTTTTTTCAACCGCTCTCCGCCGATGATGAGATTGTCGTCTTTAATCTCGAGTTCCATAGGATTCTGGAATGTCGAGAACGTCACGGTGCCGTCTTTTGCGAAAGTTGTCCGGTGAAAGATGTTGGAAGACGGTATTTCAAATGTGGCCTGCATAGTGCTGTCGATCTTTGCATAATAGATACATACCGAATCGGTAATGACAGCCTCGGCATTATTGTTGGCCCAGACGCCTTTTGCGGAAGTGAGGTCTGTGGCGGCGAATGACATCTGGAATGTCATCGCAAAGAATAGAAGAGCGGCAAATTTTTTCATTGGAATAGTTATTATGTCGTAAAGATAGACATTTTTAACAGAATAATGAAAAACAGGCCGTGTCAACGCGACACGGCCTGTCTTCGAGCAGATGAAAAGAAGTTAACGTATTGCGATTTTGCGGACGTCGACAGCAACGCCGTCGGCGTTGAGGTAGCGGACGATGTAGACGCCGGTGGCTACGTCGACAGGCTTGTCGACGGGCTGTCCGGCAATCTTCACGCCGTCGAGGCTGTAGATCTCTACGGCAACAACCCCTTCGGCGGCGGTGAGTGTCGAGAGTCCGTCGTGGCGCTCGTCGACGGTGACGGTCAGAGCGATATACTGACTCTGTCCGGCCTGGGTCATCTGGGCGTCGACAACTGTCGAGGCTTCGACGCTGAGGGTTGTTCCTTCGAGGCTGACGCCTTCGGCGGGCACGATGGAGTAGTTCTCTGAGGCGTTGCTATCGGCATTGTGCTCGAAGAAGTCGGCAAGGTCGATGGTCTGGCCTTCTTCGATCTCAACAGCTTCGGCTTTGCGCACGAGGGTGGCTCCGAGGTCGTCGATACAGAAATATCCGGGGGTGTTCATGCCCCAGTTGCCGGTGTCGGAACTGCTGAGCTCGAATTTGAGTGCGGTGACTTTCCCGAAGCTCGAGAGGTCAATCCACTGCCATGTGTCGAGAATATAATGTTCGTCGGCATTGTCGCTGCGCAGGTCGGCAAGATAGAAGTCGATCGATTCCTCGGTGTCGTCGGCTTTGACTCCTTTGACGGTCAGCAGATACCAGTCGCCCTGGCCGAATTTCTTGGCGTAGGCATCGCCGTTTGTCATCGAGAAATATGTATAGGCGCTGTTGGTGACATACATGCCCGGAATCAGCGAGCCTTCGGAGTCGTTGGTGACGTCGATTGAGTAGGCCTGAGGGAATGCCACGCAGAAGTCGTCGGAAAGATGGCCGCCGCCTGCTGCCGAGCGATACTGATCGTCGAGACCGGTGAACTCTGAGCTGTCGTCGTTCGAGAAGGTGTAGCCGTTCCAATAGCTTGTAGAGCCGTACCACATTGTGGCGCCGTTGAAGGCGAGCGAGCCTGAGTAGATTGCGTCGTCTTCATTCTCGGGCGCGAGTGTGACGTTGAATTTGTTGTCCTCGAAGGTGGCGGGAACAAATTCGCCGGTGACGTCGACGTGGGTCTTGGCGGTAGCTGTCTGTCCGTCGGCCGAGGTTACTGTCAGCCAGTAGGCCTGTGTGTTGGCGGGCGATACTTCGGCCGTTGCCGTTGAGGCGACTTCGTTCTGCATCTGGTCGACCCATTTGTAGGTGTAGGGTTCGTCGCCGCCGGCTACTATCGAAGTCAGTATCACTGCTTCCCCGGCTTTGGTTGCGCCTCCTTCAACCTCGAGCGTGAGCGGCTTGATATGGCGCAGAGTGGTCACTTCGGCTGTGGCGATCACGTCGCTCTCAACGTTCAGGGCGGAGTTGACGAAGTAGTAGACCTTATAGGCGGTCTGGTCTTTCAGCCCGGTGAATTTGCTGACAACATCGGTGTCGGCTGTTATGTCGGTGGCCGGCGCGCTCATAAGTGTCTCGATAGAGGGAGCCTCTTCTGAAGCCTCCACGGCCTTGGCATAGAGCTTGCCGGTCACGTTCCAGCGGCTCGTCGCGCTGAACGAATAGTCTTCGATGGCGGAGAAGGTCGGATATCCGGCAGCCATCTCGGGCTTCACGGCCTCGATGTCGACATATTCGTAGGCGCCAATGGTGGGTATCGTCATGTTGCGGCGCACGCCGGCCTTGTCGGCCGCCAGAGCTTCGTTGTGAAGCGGAAGAGCGGCGCGGAAGTTGCCTGGCTCGGTCAGGTGGCTGTCGCCGTCGGTGAGGAAGCTTGCCTTGTCGGCGATGTTGCCTGTGAATCTGTCTTCGGCGAACATTGCTTTCATCTCGTCGAGATCAGCGGCCCAGGTAGAGTTGCGCTTGAACATGCGGGCATCGGTGGCGATAGCATTGGCGCTGAGGGTGTAGGCGTTTACGTCTTCGTCGTTGGCAAGATAAATGGCGGCGGCTCCGTTGTCGGTAGCCGATGCCCCGGTCTGCTGGAAGATGTTGTTCACCAGCCGTATTCCGGCGGGAACGTAGCTGCCGGTTGTTGCGAACACATATCCCGATGCTCCTGAGCTGCGCAGGGTGTTGTGGGCGAAGAGAAGGTCGTGGCAGTCGTTGCTGACCTGAACGACATAACCATACTGTTTCTGATCGGTTATTATGACCTCGTTGTTGCCTATCGTAAAGTCGTGGCAGCCCGTGTTAATCTGGATGCCTACGGAACTCTTCGAGCCATTGGTGTTTACGATGCGGTTGTTGAGGATCTTGCCGCCATATATGCGGTTTATATGCATGCCGGTATAGGATCCTCCGACTGCGAAATCGTCGGCGGTGTTGCCAGTCATTTCGAGGTTGTCGATGTCAACGGCATACAGTGATTTCGAATACGCCTTCTTGACAATGTTGTTGAGTATGCGGGCCCCCTGATGGCGGCTGCGGGCCACATAGGAGTCGCCGGCCACATATACTGTGATATATCCGCCGGTCAACGAGCTGTTCTTCAGAGTGAAGTTGTCGCAGGTCGAGCCTGATTCCTGTCCGGCGTCGGTGCGCACAAGCGACGTGCCGCTGTAGCCGCTCGTCATTTCGGGCGCTGTGGCAACGATATTGTCGATGGTGACATCATGAGAGCCGTTGCAGACGTAGATCCCGGCTTTCCACTCATTTGTGGCCGCCTTGACCGAGAGGTCGCGGACGGTGACGTAGGGGGTGTTCTCGATAATGACGATACCGTCTTTGTCGGCATCCTTGAATGCCGGGGAGATAACCGTGAGGTCGCGGTCGGCGCCTTTGATTGTCAGAGTGTTGGTCTCTGACGTGCCTCTCACTGATTTCAGACGCACGGTCTCGGCAAACGACTTGGCGGCAAGAGTGAAGGTCACGGGGCCTTCGATTCCTTTTTCGAGAGCCGAGGCCATCGCGGCGATATTCTCATAGTCGGCCGATTCTCCGCCGACGCTGTATTCGCCTGCGGCAAGACCGGCTGTGAGCGTCACTTTGGCCGACTCGCTTTCAAGAGCCTTGGCTGTCGAGTTATATTCGACAGATTTCAGCTGAACCGATGTCTCGGTTCCGTCAGCTGCAGCGGCGTTGAAATCGGCTACGAGGAATAGGCGGTGGATTCCGCGTTTGACGAGGTCGTAGGCTTCGGCGCCTTTCAGGCTGACGTCGCCGGCTGAGCTGACAGTGGCTTCGGCCACGAGATCAGATACCGCGGAGTTGAACACCGTGTTGGTCGTTGCGGCATAGAGGGCGAGACGCGTCACGTCGCTGCTGACAGCGGCGGTGATGCCGTTGAGCAGGTTGTCCCCCTTGTCGCCTTCAATGTCGAGATCGACATTGAGCACGACGAAGTCTTTCGAACCGCGTACGGTCTTGGCGTCGCTGCCTGCGGCCGGAGTGGCTGTCACGCCGCCGAGCCTGAAGTCTTCTTTGGCGCGCACGCCGATTTCGAGGTCGAAACCGTCGAGGGTTTTGCCTGTGGGAGTCTTTACGACGATAGTCACAGAACCGTCGGCGGCTTCAGAGACGAGATTGGCGGGGCCTGTGGTTGTCATGTAGCCTGTGGCTGAGCCGAGGCGGTTGCTGCTGCTGGCTTCGCGGCCGCTGTAGATGTCCATGTGGCCGTTGCCTATCGAGAATGTTCCCGAGGTGTTGACGGTGATAACGCTGTTTTCGTCGGTAGGAACGAAGGTGAATGAGGCTGTTTTGCTCGAACCGATGACGCTTCCTATTTTGCCGTCGGCTCCGCCGTCGTCGAGGAAGTGGAGGTTACGGCTGACGTTGACAACGTGGTTGCCGGCGTCGAGGATGGTTATGAGCTTGATTGTGCGCGTTCCCTCGGGATTGAACGAGGCGGGAATGGCGCTGCCGTCGGCGGCTGTGAACCCTGTCAGAGCGGCGTCGATGGCCGTCTCGGGCTCGGCGTCGGATTTAATGTCGGCGCATACCCACCAGTTGGTGTTTCCTTCCGAAAGTTCCAGAGAACCGTTGACGGTCACCGAGGCAGCGGCGTCTGCTTCGCCGAACAGAGTGGCTTCGGCGAGGTTGTCGGCAGTCCCGGCATAGACCTTGACTTTCGTCATTGCCGACGCGCCTGTCAGACTGAGCGCAACGCTCTTCACTGTGAGCTTCGACTTCGTGCCTTCGGCCTCGGTGACGAACTTGATGAGGTCGACGTTCGATGCTCCGACGCCTGCGTCGGCGGTGTTCTGCGTGCCGGTGATGCCGGTGATGGTCATGTCGTGGTCAATGAATTCCCTGACGGTGGCTGTCCATCCTTTCTCACAGTATGACGACGAGCTCGCTTTCGGGTTGAACTTCACCGTCAGTGAGCCGTCGGCGGCAGCCGAGCGGATGCGGGCGGGCGGATTCTTGGCGTCGTCGGTGCTCTTAACGCTCCACACGAGATTATCGGCCTGGCATTCCGAACCGTTGTAGATTTCGAAGACGGCGCGCGCTCCGTAGTAGCTCGACGATGAGTAGTATACGGCGAATTCCGAGAAGTCGAGCTGGGCGCGTGCGCCGGGTGTTGCGGGTTTGAAGATGACGATGCGGTCGGTCGATCCGTCGGCATATTTACCCGAGAAGCCTTCTTCCGACTTGAACTGCCATGGTTGGCTGAGAGTTACGGTCTGTGTGCCTTCGAGGGCATAAACTACGTTAAGTACGTCGCGCGAAGCAGCGACGGCGGGGGTCAGTGTGTTCGATGTTCCGCCAGCGGTCACGCCATTGAGTGTCAGCTCAGCTTTGGCGCCGTTGGCCACTCCGTCGTTGACAACGGCGTCGAGGCGGAAGTAGTTGTGACCTTCGGCAAGCTGAGCGTTGAGGCCCGTAAGATCGAGTTCGCTGCCGGTGTTCTCCTTGCTGTCGCCGAGTTTGTAGAGTTTGGCGGCACTGACGTTTTCGCCCTTGGTAAAGTCGATTGCGGTCAGGCTCATCGGATTCTGTGAGTTATCGGTCACGATGTCGAACAGAATCATCGGGGTCTGCTGTCCCATGCCTACGGTCTTGTTGTCGCCGGTGAGCGTTTCGCCTTTGACCGACGAAATTGTCATGGGCCCGGGAATATACTGTCCGACGACTGCTTTCCAGCCCTTGGCGGGAACGCCTGTCGTGCTCGTGAAGCTGAGGGTCAGCGAGCCGTCGGCGGCAGCCGACTTGACCAGCGCGGAGTTCTCCTTGAGCAGGGTTTTCAGAAGATTGGCCTCGTTGACTTCTGTGCCGTTGTAGATTTTGAGCACGTCGTTAAGTCCGATCGACGAGGTGTTGAACAGGGCCAGTTCGGTGAAGTCGATCTTTATGGCCTTTCCGACCTCCGAGGGCTTGAATGTTATAATGCCCGATGTCTTTTCGGGATAGTTGGCGTCGGGGCCTCCGGCGTCGAAGAAGTCGGTGTCGCCCGAGATGGTGAACGTTTGGGCGTTTTCACCCTCGGTCATATAAATGGTATTGTCTACCATCGGTGCACCGGTGACGGCGCCGGAGACATCGCGGTCTGTGCCTCCGAGTTTCAGAGTGGCGAGTACGCAGGCCGGCAGCGTGCCCGAAGCATCGGGCTGGATGTCGGCAATGACATAATATTTGTTCGCGCCCGGACGCAGGTTGCCGCTCGTGACGGCGAGGATGCCTCCCTCGGCGGTGGCTACGACCGTCTCGTCGGTCGGTGTGGTCGACGTCGACAGGCGCACATTGTCAAACAGAGTGGGGGAGGGGGTGAAGTTCACCTGAAGGCGGTCGATCGAAAGGGGATTGTTGAGCCCTTCGGTAGTGACCTGATAGGCGGCAAGAATCTGGTTTCCGGCGCCGCGGCGTGGACGGGCGATGTCGGTCAGGGCCGAAACACTCTTATATTCCATGTCGGTGGCTTTTACCGAAGAGACGCGGATTTTGACCGTGCCTTTCGAGCCTGATTTCGACGAGAAGCCGAGACTGAGTTTGCCGTCGGCCGACTCTGAGGTGTAGGTCGTTCCGGCCGACCCGTTCTGAAGCTTGAGCTTCCAGCCGGCGGGTAGATAGCCCGACTGGTCTTTTCCGTCGCTGGTGCCGTAGCCGACTTTGGCGATTGCGCCGTCGTAGACGAGCACATAACAGGTGTTGTCGCATGTATTCTCGAGAACCTCTATCGAGATTACCTCTCCTGCGTTCTTCGGAACGAACACGGCGCCGTTGTCTTTATACGACGGAACATTCGTGCCCGGATTGCAGTAAGTGATCGAACCGTCGACGGTAAACGCCTCTTCGAGGCCATCGCCGTCGTTCTTGATGTAGTAGACGCCGTCGGTTTCGCTCCATGCACCGTAACCCGGAAGCGCTGAAGCGAGAATGAGCGTCAATAGCATCAGTCTGTGTAGGATTTTCATTGGCATATTTTTAGATGATTAAAAAATTTGTTCCTGTCGTTCAAAAGCCTTCAGCTTTTGGCGGACAAGAACAGATGCCAATGAATCTGACGGAACGATACGCGCGAACCGGCGCAACCGTCTGTTCTGACACCCTTAGCTCTATTCCGCGAGAGCTGTCGGCGGGTTGTCGGCAACGGGCAGGTCTTCCGGCTCGTCTCCTGTCGGTGCGAGGCCTTCCCATCTGATGTCGACAGTGGCGCTCAGGTCGCAACGACCTTTTTGGTGTGAGACTTACGGCAGCGGGTCTGCCGGGGCTTCTAACCCCGTTCCCTTTTAAGACGCCTTTCGAGGGGCGTCACCCTGTTGCTTTCGGCTGCAAAGTTACAATTACATAGTCAGTCACAAGCGGTTTTAATATTTATTAACACATGAATCGTCTACAAGTAACTGTTCAGCGGACACGCTGAGATAGTCGCCTTTTAGAAAAGGGCGAGTATT
>ERZ773136.2971-NODE-2971-length-13269-cov-7.506508_pt1 | contig 13269 bp, 9 predicted proteins | sample MGYA00580855_ERZ773136 | MGnify/ENA primary metagenome ERZ773136 (study PRJEB29015, sample SAMEA2737860) | human gut metagenome | biome: human gut; feature: human-associated habitat; material: faeces | place: China | collected 2012 ... | reverse complement strand
CACAGTCGAACTTCTCGGCAGCCTTGATCAGGCCGATGTTGCCCTCCTGGATCAGATCCAGGAATGCCAGATTGTGGCCCACATGCTTTTTGGCAATGGACACCACCAGACGCAGGTTCGCTTCGCTCAGGCTGCGGCGGGCGTTCAGGCCATCGCGGCGGGTCTTGAGCAGCTCAGCGCGCTTTTCGTCGCTCAGGGGGCCGTTCTCCACAGCCTCCATAGCTTCCTCTTCGGCAGCCTTTTCCTCGGCATCCTCGCTGGGCTTCTCGTTGCCCTCCTCGTCCAGATCTTCGGTATAGCTGCGGCTGTTCTCATCCTCTTCAAACGAGAAACGGGCGCTGTTCTTTTTGATGTACTCCGGCCCGCCGTACTTCTGGCGGTCGGCCTGCAGGATGTGCGCCGCCTCGGCACCGGCATGGATGCGGCGGCTCAGCTCCACCTCCTGCTCCGCGCTCAGAAGCGGGATCTGACCGATCTGCTTGAGGTAGTTCTTAACGGGGTCGTCCAGCAGTTCGTCCATGGCAGCCTTCAGGTCTGCAGGGTTCTCCTCGCTCTGCTCTTCCTCGTCCTCGCTGATGCCCATATCATCGTTGTTGTTCTCGGCATTCTCGACCTCGGCCATGATGCTGTCCACATCCAGCGTAGGCTCTGCATCCTCTTCCAGAACCTTGATGCCGCGTTCTTCCAGAAGGGTGTAGAGCGTTTCCTCATCCATTCTGCACTGTGCAGCCAGCGCCTTGGCCTCCTTGGCCGAAATGGTGCCTTCGCCTTTCGTCAACAGTTCCTTTAAAGTCATGCCCATTTTGCTCTCTCCTTCTTGCTCCGGGGATGCTCCCGCCGGGGGAAATCCTGTAATAAAGTGTTCCTGCGCATCAGATCACAAGTCCTCCGTTCACGCCGAACACCTGACCGGTGATGTAGCCCGCACCCTCGCCGGCAAGGAACACCAGCAGCTGCGCCACTTCGTCTGCGCTGCCAAGACGGCCCACAGGGGTCTCTTCGGCCAGCGCGGCCTTATCCTCGGCGGTGAATGCTGCCATCATATCGGTATCAATGACCCCGGGCGCAACACAGTTCACTGTGATGCCGCTTGGGCCTTCTTCTTTGGCCAAAGCCTTGGTCAGGCCGATCAGGCCTGCCTTTGCTGCAGAGTAATGCACCTCGCAGCTGCCGCCGGTCTGGCCCCACATGCTGCTCACGGTCAGGATGCGTCCGGCCTTGCGGCGGATCATGCCCGGCAGCGCCAGCTGACACAGGTGGAACGCACCGGTCAGGTTCACGTCCAGCATATGCTGCCACTCTTCCGGGGTGATGTCGGTGAACAGCTTCTGCTGGGCGATGCCCGCATTGCTCACCAGCACATCCACACGGCCCAGTGCCTGTTCTGCGGTGCGGAACGCAAGCTCGCAGCTGGCGCGGGACGCCACATCGCACTGCACGGCGGTGATGCCGGGCAGCTGTTTTTCCAGCTCTGCAGCGGCTTTGGCATTGCTGTGGTACAGCACCGCTACGCGGTAGCCCGCCGCATAGAACGCCCGGGCCGCAGCGGCACCAATGCCGCGGTCGCCGCCGGAGATCAGCACACAGCGGCCATTGGCTGCTGCCTGCACGGTAGGTGCCGGTGTTTTCTCCGGCTCTTCCTGCACAGGCTCCGGCATTTCCGGCTGCGGCGCAGGCTGGGGCTTTTCCAGCACCATCACCCGGGTGGGTTCGTCCACCACGGGTGCTGCCGCCTTTGGCTTTGGCGGTACGGGCGGCTCCTGTGCAGCCTGTTCCGGCTGCGGCTCCTCACCCGACAGATTGAACGTCAGTTCAAATTCATCTTCGTACAAGAGTATAGTCCTCCTGTCGTGATCTCTGCACTGCAAAGGTATGCCGTGCAGGAGATGTCTGTGCGGCCCATCGCCGTCCGTTCAGCGTCCATTTCTTATCCGGTCAAAGTCCGGTGCTCGGCGCGGCAGACAGCTGCATAAGATGGGTTTCGACAAAACACCATTAAATAATATAGCACAATTTGCCGAAAAAAGAAAGTGGAAGCCGCCTACTTTTTCACGCAGCTTCCACTTTTTTACGGTTTCTTCATATTCCATGCCGGTCATACAGGCGGTTTCCACTTCGGCCGGGCCGCAAGCCGTGCCCGCAGATCCTTGAAAAACGCCTGCAGCAGCTCCTGTGCTTCCTCTGCGCGCAGCCCCTGCTCCACCACCGGGTGGTGGTTGAAGGGCATTGCAAACAGGTCAGTCACACTGCCGCAGCAGCCCGCCTTGGTGTCTGCCGCGCCGTATACCACCCGCCGGATGCGGCTGTTGATGATGGCTCCGGCGCACATGGGGCACGGCTCCAGCGTGACGAACAGCTCGCACTCCCACAGCCGCCAGCCGCCCAGCTTTTTGCAGGCGGCATCAATGGCCAGCAGCTCTGCATGATGCAGTGCGTTTTTTTCGGTCTCGCGGGTGTTGTGGGCGGCAGCTACCACCTCGCCGTTGCGGGCCACCACGGCCCCCACCGGCACCTCGCCCAGTGCAGCCGCCTTGCGGGCTTCTTCCAGCGCAAGGCCCATCAGTTCAGAATCGGTCATAGGTTCCCCTTTATCCTGCTGCAAAAACCAGCAGATTATTCAATGTATGCAAAAGCATCCCCGGCCATACCCTGCCGGTGCGTTCACGAAGTGCGCCCAGCACAAGGCCGCAGCCAAGCGCCCACGCCATGCCCGCCGGGGTGCCGTGCTGCACCGCAAACAGTACCGCCTGCAGCGCCGCGGCCTGCCATCTGCCCAAGGGCTGCGCCAGCTGCTGGATGGCCCCGCGGAACACCAGTTCCTCCACGACAGGTGCAGCGATGCAGTGGTGCACAAAACTCAGCGCCCGCACATCCCACGCCGGGGCAGGCAGAAATGCCAGCACTTTGCCTGCCAGCAGGTAGGCCAGTGCGCAGCCGAACGCAGCCAGCAGCGCCCTTGTTTTTGCCTTTTGCTCCATGGCCTGCCCTCCCTGCCGTGCGGTTCTCAGCGCCTATCTTATCATAAGCAGCGGCTTTTACGCAAGTATTTTGCGCTGGGACGAAGCAATTTTCGCTCAGGTAATTGACTTTTCCCTGTGGATTCTGGTATAATGTTTCCCGACGTTTTATTGCAAAGCGTCGGGAAACATGACTTGAATTTGTTTTTACCGGAAATCCGGAGGTATTTTATGATCCGTATTCTCACCGATTCTGCGTCCGACATCCTGCCCGCCGAAGCCGAGCAGCTGGGCGTGACCGTGATCCCTCTGAACGTGACGCTGGAGGATGGCAGCATCCTGCGGGATGGCATCGACATGACCCCCACCGAGTACTATGCCCATCTGGCCAGCTGCCGCAAGCTGCCCACCACCAGCCAGCCCAGCCCGGAGCTGTTCGAGAAGTTCTATCTGGAAGCCGCTGCCGCCGGGGACGAAGTGCTGGGCATCTTCCTGTCCCACGAGCTGTCCGGCACATGGCAGTGCGCAAAGCTGGCCGCAGACCTCGCCAATGTAGACAACGTGCTGTTTGTGGACAGTGCCACCGTGTGTCTGGGTGAATCGCTGCTGGTGCGTCTGGCCGTGCAGCTGCGTGACGCAGGCAAGACGCTGGTGCAGATCGCCACCGATCTGGAGCACGCCAAGGAGCACCTGCATCTGGTTGCCGCAATCGACGATCTGAAGTATCTGCGCAAGGGCGGCCGTCTGCCTGCCGCTGTGGCCGTCGCGGGCGGGATGCTGGGCATCAAGCCCCTCATCACCATCAAGGACGGTAAGGTAGCCATGGCCGGTAAGGCCCGCGGCCTGCCCGGTGCCTATGTGGCCCTGTTCAAGAAGATCGAAGAGCTGGGCGGCATCAGCGCCGCCGTGCCTGCGCTGGCCGGTTATACGCTGTCTGCCCGCGAGGTGCAGCCCATCCAGACCTACCTGCAGGAGAATCTGGGCCGGAACGAGGCCCTTGTGCGCCAGATCGGCTGTGTCATCGGCACCCACGCCGGCCCCGGCGCGTTCGGCCTGGCCTTCCTCGATGAAGGCTTCACCCTCTGAGTTTACCCAATCAAAAAGAGGAACTGCTTTCCCGGCAGTTCCTCTTTTTTGTTGGTTTACAGCACCGCGTCCGAGACGATCTTGCCCAGCAGGAGCACCAGCACCACGAGCATCATGGGGCGGATGAACTTTGCGCCGTTCTTGAGGGCGAAGTGGGAACCCAGCAGGTTGCCCACAATGCCGCTGATGGCACAGGGGATGCCGATGGAGAACACCACCAGCCCGCTGGAAAGATACGTTACAAGGCTGGCATAGTTGCTGGCAAGGTTGAGCACCTTGGCGTTGCCGCCCGCCGTGCGCAGATCAAAGCCCATCAGGGTGGTAAAGGCAATGATGGCAAAGGTGCCGGTGCCCGGGCCCACGATGCCGTCGTACAGGCCGATGCCCAAGCCGATGCCCAGCGCCAGCAGGATCTTTTTCAGGTTCAGGGTTCCGTCGTCCCGGTTCTGGTCCGGCAGGTCGCGCTGCCACAAAATGACCACTGCCGCCACCGGCAGGATGAGGAACATCATGGTGCGCAGCAGTTCATCGCTGAGCAGCAGCACGATATGTGCCCCCAGTGCACTGCCCGCAAAGCTGCCAATGGCTGCAAGGATGCCCACCTTCAGGTTCATTGCACCGTTTTTGAAAAAGTTGGCTGTGGCAAAAGTGGTGCCGCAGGCGGCGCTGAATTTGTTGGTAGCATAGGTGTAGTGGGGCGGCAGCCCGGCAAACAGATAGGCCGGCAGGCTGATAAGACCGCCGCCTCCGGCTGCCGAATCCACAAAGCCTGCAAAGCCCGTCATCAGAACGAGAAACGCCATCATCCATGGCGAGAGCGTGATACCCATTGTTATAATTCCTTTTATTTTTCCAATTTTGTTCTTTGGGAGAACGTGCGTCTCAGGACAGGGACAGTCGGCCCTCACAGGCCAGCACCTGATCCAGGATCATCCGCGAGACGCGGGCACCGTACACCATGGCGGGGTGTTCATTGTACTCGATGATATCGTGAAAGTCCTTGTTCATCAGCACGATGACATACTCGCCGTAGGGGGTGTGGACGATGCCGCCGTCGTTGCGGCAGGCGTTCATGCTGCCGCTCTTGCTGGCCACCCAGATCAGCTCCGGCGCTCCGGTCTCCTCGCAGTCGAGGTAATACTGCGGGAAGTCGTGGGTCAGCATGGTGTTGTAGTGCTGCTGGCGCAGGATGGAAAGCATCTCCGCGCTGGCTTCCCGGCTGACAAGCTCCCCTTTTGCAATGCGGGCGAACAGCGCCGCGTAGTCGCGCGGCGTGGTGGTGCCAAGCCGGCGGTAGCGGTCAAAGTGCAGCGGATTGTGCAGCACAGTATGCGCAAAGCCCAGCTCCCGGATGCAGGCGTTGATGGTATCCAGTCCCAGATAGTCGATGATCATATTGGTGGCGATGTTGTCCGAGCAAATGATCATCATGGTGGCGGTGTCCTTCACCTTGAGCTTTGCGCCCACGCCCAGCGCGCGCAGCATACCGCTGCCGTCCACGAACTGGCTCTGCTCATAGGTGATCTCTTCGGCAAGGTCTGCTTTGCCGCGCTGCGCCTGCAAATACAATGCAGCGAGAATGAACGCCTTGATGGTGGATGCCGTCTCAAATTCTTCGTCCGCGCCAACCTCCACGGTATGGCCCTGCAGGTCGTCCACGAACACGCTCATTTTGCCCTGATAGCAGTACAGCTCCGCAGCAATGCGCTTTTCCAGCGTCATGTTTTTATCCATATCGGCATATTCTCCGTTGTTATTACAGGTTCTCCTCAAAAAAGCGCATGGCATTGCGGTAGTAGATGCCTTCCACCTCGTCCTCGGTAAAGCCCTCTTTGCGCAGGGCATCCGCCAGCAGCGGCAGGAAGGCAGCATTTTCCAGCTGGTGGGGGCCATCGATGCCATCAAAATCGCTGCCAAGGGCAATCATCTGTGCACCGCCCACCTGTTTGTAGTGGGCCGCATGCTTCGCGATCAGCTCCACCGTGCTGCGGCAGTTTTCCGGGTGGGTGGGGTCGGTGTCCAGAAAGGGCGCATAGTAGTTCAGGCCCGCAATGCCGCCGCGCTCCGAAAGGGCGCGGATCATCTCATCGGTCAGGTTGCGGGTGTGGGGTGCCAGTGCGCGGCAGTTGGAGTGGCTGGCCGCAAAAGGCCGGGTGCCGTGCTCCACGATATCCCAGAAGCCCTTGTCCGAAAGGTGGCTCACATCCACGATCATGTGCATCCGTTCCATCTCGGCCAGAAATTCAAAGCCCTTCCCGGTCAGGCCCTTTTCGGTCTGGGGCACCAGCACCCCGCCGGGGTTCCGCTGCGGGCTTGCCAGCTCGTTTTCGTGGTTCCATGTCAGGGTCATCATGCGCACGCCCAGCTCATACATCCGGCGCAGCACCCCCACGCTGCCCTTGCAGCAGGCGCCTTCCTCGATGGTGAGCATCCCGCTGATCTTTCCCGCCGCAGCATTCCGGCGGATGTCCGCCGCCGTGTACACCGGAGCAATTTTTTCCGGGTATGCCGCCATGATGCGCTTGAACCAGTCGATCTCTTCCAGCGCTGTCACCAGCGGGTCCGCTCCGGGCGTCTTATCACCCAGATTGACGAATGCTGCAAAGCACTGCAGCAGATAGTCGCCTTTCTGTAATTTTTCAAGGTCGATATGCAGATCGTTCTGCGCGAAGCTCTTGGGCCGGCCCGCATGTTCGGCTTTGCGCAGCTCGCTGAGGGTATCGCAGTGCAGATCCCAGACTTTCATGATGTTTTCTCCTCTTTATTCCTCTTGCAGCAGCTGCAGCAATTCCTCTGGTTTCATGGACAGGATCGCTCCGTCTGCCGAGCCGGTGACCGTCTCGGCAAGGTCCTGCTTTGCCTGCTGCAGCTCCACGATCTTTTCTTCAATGGTGTCCTGCGCAATGAGCTTGTACACCTGCACCGGATTGCGCTGGCCGATGCGGTAGGCGCGGTCGGTGGCCTGATTCTGCGCAGCCACGTTCCACCACGGGTCGTAGTGGATGACGATATCTGCCGCCGTCAGGTTCAGGCCGGTGCCGCCCGCCCGCAGCGAGATGAGGAACACGTCCGCTTCGCCGCTGTTGAACCGGCGCACAAGCTCTGCACGCACCGGCTTTGGGGTGGAGCCCTGCAGGGTAAAGTGGCTCACGCCCGCTTCGTCCAGCCGTTTTGCCAGCAGTTCCAGCATGGAGGTGAACTGGCTGAACAGCAGGATGCGGTGTCCGCCCTCCACAGCAGCCGTCACCAGCTCCATGCAGGCATCCAGCTTGGCACTGCCGCCGTCCCAGTTGTCTGCCACAAGGCGCGGGTCGCAGCAGATCTCCCGCAGGCGCATGAGCACTGCGAACACCGCCATTTTATCCTCCGGCTTTGCAGCGCGCAGCTTTTCCCGCGCGTCCACCACAGCGGCAAGGTAGAGCTTGCGTTGCTGCTCGTCCAGCTCGATGCGGTGGAGATTCTCGGTCTTGGGGGGCAGCTCTTTGAGCACCTCGGACTTCATGCGCCGCAGGATGAACGGCCCGGTGAGCTGGTTCAAACGGCGCAGTGCGTCTTTGTCGTCCTCCTGCACGATAGGCTTTTCAAACCGGGCGCAGAAGGTCTTGTAGGGCGGCAGATACCCCGGCATCAGGAAGGAGAAGATGCTCCACAATTCGCCCAAGCGGTTCTCCACCGGGGTGCCGGTAAGGGCAAATCGCACTTTGCTGTTTACCCCGCACACCGCCTTGTACTTTTGGGTAGTGTGGTTCTTGATGGCCTGCGCTTCGTCCAGAATGCAGGCGTAGAATTGCTGCCCGCTGTAAAGCTCCTCGTCCCGGCGCATCAGGTCATAGCTGGTCACCACAAGGTCGGCTTCCGCCCACTGCTTTGCCAGCTCTGCCCGGTGAGCAGCGTCGCCGTCCACAGCCACGCAGGAAAGCTGCGGCGTGAACTTCTGGCATTCCTCCTGCCAGTTGAGCACCAGCGATGCCGGGCAGACGATGAGGCTGGGCAGGCGCTGGCCGCTTTCCTTCATGGCCAGCAGGTAGCTGAGCACCTGCACGGTCTTGCCAAGGCCCATATCGTCGGCCAGAATGCCGCCCATGCCGTAGCCGTCCAGCGTGCGCAGCCAGCGGTAGCCATCCCGCTGGTACTTGCGCAGCACATTGTGCAGGCTTTCCGGCGGAGTATACTCGCTGTCCTTCACGGCGTGAAAGCTGCGGCTGATGCGGCGGAACGCATCGTCGCGGTTGAAACGCAGGCCGTTCTGGCCCGAGAGCGCCCAGTCGAGACTGGGTGCACGGTAGAGCGGCAGCTCGGCGTGGCCGCTCTTGAGCTTAGCCCCGGAAAGTTCCAGTGTATCGTTCAGTTCATCCAGCCCTTCCAGACTGTCGTCCAGCCGCAGCAGACGGCCGTCCCTCAGGCGGTGGTAGCGCTTTTTCTGGTGCAGGGAGCGCAGCAGGTCTTTCAGCTCTGCCACCGGGAACTCGCCGGTATCCACTTCCAGATCCAGCACACTGCCGTGCACCGAAACGCCCACCGTGATGCGGGGCGGCGCGGCCTGCAGGCTGCGGAAGGCATCCGTCAGGTATACTTCACCCTCGGCCAGCAGGGCCGGCACGCCCTCCTCCAACATGCGGTAGATCTCGTCCTCGTCAGCGGTGCCGTACACTTCCTCTCTGCCGCCCACACCGGGCTGCAGATAAGAGGCCAGCAGCCGCTTTGCCCGGCTCTCGGCGCGCACATCCCGCAAAAGCCCTGCCGGAGACGGCACGAACGGCGTGACCTTATCCTCCCCGTACAAAAACTCCGCGTGTGCTTCGATGCGGAAGCTGTCCGGTGCGTCCAGATAGAACTGCACCACCGGTTCCAGCGGGATCTGGTTCAGCAGCAGACGTTCCGGGTCCACGATGTTCAGCTTGCTGCCCAGCTCCGGCAGCACATAGCTGCAAAAGGCCGTGGCATCTGCGCTGGTAAAGAACAGGCTTTTGCCGCCCAGCGCCTGCAATGCGGGCAGGATGCGGGTGCACCCGGGCCGCTGCAGCCGCCAGAGCGTATCCTCGCTGAACAGGTAATCATAGTCAAGGCCCTGCACAGCGGAAAGTGCGGGTTCGCCTTCCACCTGCACACCGCCGCGGCGGCGCTCCACGGTCATGGTAATGACGGGCAGACCTTCCCGCAGCTCGTACCCGCCCAAAAAACCGGTATGCTCGTACAGCTGCACAAGGTCATCAAAGATCTCGCCGGTCAGGATCATGCCTCCCGCCGGGCCTTGTTCGGCCCCGCCGTACACCCGCACGGCGGCTTTGTCCATGCTCTGCCTTGCGTTCACCTGACGGCGCAGCAGCTGCAAAAGCGCACGGGACTCTTCATCAAAGGCATCCCACCGGTGCACAAAAGCCAGTGCCTTGCCGTAGCTGACGCTTTTGCCCATCTCGACGGCTTCCATCAGGTTCGGGATGCTTTTTACCACATACTGCCGCCCGCCGTCCGAGATGCGCAGCCGCAGCCATGGCTGTGCGCCGGGCACGAGGGTCAGCTCCGGTTCCAGATGGGCAAAGCCGGTGCGCTGGGCGGTCTCGTCCACGCCAAGGTTTTCAAGGGCTGCTTCCTTGTAGGTATCCAGCAGCCTGCGGGCCTCGTGATCCGACACCGGCGTTTCGCCGTGCCACTTTTTTCCAAACAGCATTTCCAGCCCGGAGGCATAGCTGTCCCGCCGGGCCGGTTCCGGGGCAAGGCCCGCCGCGCCGCGCACAACACCGGGAATAGCATCCGGCTTTGCCGCCGGTGCAGGGGCATTCTTTTCGGCATCGTCCAGCAGCAATGCGCCGATATGCTTGCAGTAGGTGCCCTCGCCGTTCTGGTTATACGGGCAGCTGCAGGACGCACTGACAAAGCTGCCGTTCTCCCGCAGCCATGCCTGCGTATAGTAATAGCTGCCGCCGCTGCCCTGTACCATGGCCGAAATATGGCGCACGCCGTCCTCGTTCACGGTGCAGGTGCTCTGCTGGATGCGCTTGCGGTATTTCTTGGCCCGCTCAAAAATGTTATCGCCCAAAAGCGTGCGGATCTCGTCTGCATCCATGGCTGTTTCCTCCCGGTTTGGCTGTAAAACCTTCTAATTTTATAAGAATACCGCACCCGGTGCCCGGATGCAAGGGGCAAAATCGCAGCGGCAGCGCCGCAAACGCGCCAGCGAGCAAAACAGCCCCCGCCGTTTTCACGGCGGGGGCTGTTTTTACGCTTATAGCGTTCAGGTCTCAGAGATCTGTGCCGGGGCTTCGGCAGGGGTTTCCGCCTGCGCAGCCTGCTGCTCGTCCAGCAGCTTTTCCAGCTGATACCAGCGGGTCAGTGCGTAGGGACGTGCCACATAGCGGCCGGGCTTGAAGGTCACCGTCTCGGTGCCGTCGTCGTTCTGCTCGTGGTAGTCCTTCAGCAGGCCCTGCTCCACACACCAGCGGGCAGCGGCCTGTGCGTCGGCATCGTTCTGCTGAATGTCTGCGTACAGCTCGGTGCTTACCGGTGCCGGGCAGTTGGCACGCTTCCACAGGCCGAGAGCCAGTTCCATGCGGTTGGCGGGCACATAGCCATAGGTGCCTTCCAGCCATGCGCGGGTACCCAGCAGATAGGCCGTGCCGCCAATGAGGGCACCGGCGATGACGGCACCTGTGCCGCCGTCATCGGCAGGTTCCGGGTCGGGTTCCGGCTCTACCGGGGCGTTCACCGTAAAGGTGACGGTCACCGGGCTGGCGGGCATACTGAAGGTAGCTGCCAAATCGGAATCAGCTGTCACTTCAACGGTGGTCTGCTCGGGCAGCAGCTGCGTCACGACCCACTGGCCGAAGGTATAGCCATCCGGCAGGGTGGTTGCATCAAACTTCAGGGTCACGAGCTGTTCCGGCTCTGCGCCAAGTGCGGTGGTGCTGGTGCGGTCGGGCTTCGGGTCCTCGTCGGTGCCCGTGGTGTCCGGAACAGACACGGTAACGGGAGCAGCATCTTCCGCAAATGCAACATCAGCGGGCAGCTGCACCTGCACGCGGTAAGCACGCGGAATGACCGTACTAGAGTTGGCAGAAGCTTCAATGGTCACGGCGTTGGCAGGCATGATAAAATGTGCCGGGTCATCGTCGGCGGCATCGATAACGCCATCCGGCAGCTCGGCGGTATTCCAGCTCCAATGGGAGCCATTTTCACCGGAAAATGCAAGCTGGACCGTGTCGCCCGCCTTTGCGTAATAGTAGTAGGTGCCATCCTCATTTTCGGCGGTGTCGTCGTACTTCTTGCCGCCCTTGATGGTGATTTTGTACTGGTCCACAGCGGTAACGCTTACCGGCTCGGAGGGCATGGTAAAGGTAAGCTCGTGCTCGGCAGAACCGTTGACCTTGCTGCCGGTGGCATCACCGTTGATGGTAAGGTCGTTATCCGTTTTCCAGTTTGCAAAAACGGTGTCCGGGCTGTCTGCATCCGGGTCTGCGGGCGCAGCAGGGGCTTTGGCCGTAATGGTCACCGGTTTTCCGCATTCCACAAGGTCGCTCGTTGTCAGGGTTTTCTCGCCCTCGCCAAGGTCTGCTTTTGCCGTTGCATTTTGGGCGGTAACAGTGTTCTGTGCAACAAGGCAGCGGTATTCACTTGATTGATCGTCCCAATATCTCTGTTCTCCAATACCGATCGTATAACCCGGATTCAGGCTGACAAGTTTAAGATTTTGCTGATAGGGAACGTAACTGCCGTCACCTGCATCCGGCGTTTCCATCGTAATTTTTCGTCCGTTGCTGGGGTCTTCTACCAGAACTGTCAGTTTATCGGAATACTCTCTTCCGACATTAATTCTCCGGCTCTTTCCAAGATAAATGTCGGCTTCCGTGCCCGAAAGATCACCGCCATTGATCTGTGTGGCAGACATTTCATCGTTCCAATCGCGTTTTGCTGCGTAAAAAGCGTACTTGCCTCTGATATAACCGTCGTTGATCTCTGCTCTGCCATAGTAGTAATCAGATGTCCTTATAGCGCACCCATTTGGCGCATAGATTTTACCAGCGTTAACGTGTACCGTGCCCGATGTGCAAAGCACTGCCGCAAGATCCGTATTATCGTTCTCGATCAGCGTTATTCCACCCTGCTCATCAATGTAAGTTTCTCCTCCCGTCCAACCATTTTCAATCGTACTAGCCCAAGAATTGCCATCATTGGTTCGGAATGTTCCGCCATGGATTCGCGTCACCGCAACACACTCATCATTGTTCCTACTATTGCCGGTATAAACTACTCTCTCATCACTGGTGTGTGTGCCACCGTTGATTGTAAGCTTAGCAATGTTACGAATTGACTGCTTTGTGGTGACATTATTCAGTGTCATGCTTCCGGCTTTCTTACTCCAAGCATCAAAAAAATTTAAAATCTCACCTTTGCATTCACCGCCATTGACTGTAACGGTTCCTCCATCGTTGGCAATAGAGTTGAAATTGACTCCATCTGCATCCGCTACATTGGCATGGTTTATCGTAACCGTACCGTTTTTAATATCCAGTGTTCCTTCAGCATGTTCATCTTCCGTGTAGGTATTGGTTCCATAAAAATTACCGCCTGTAATCGTCGCATCACAGTTAACCAACTGAACTGCTTCTGATCCTGTGGCTGTAACATTATTCAAAAAAACGTTTGTCGAATTTGTCGCGTTAGGGTCCGTTCCGGCAACATAAAACATGATACCACTATACTCGGAATCACCCAAATATGTTCCACCTTCTACCGTCAACCTCATTGTAGGCTGGTTGTTTTTCGCATACAGAAAACGCTGAGCCGCTCCATTACCGGATACCTTTCCGCCCTTCCCATTGATGGTCAGTTCCGAAACCTTCTTGACATACAGCAATGCTTTCGTGTAGTACCAATCGCCTGTTACCGTATAATTCACGTTGCCGTCAATGTTGATCGTGACCGGCTCGGTGCTGTCAATGATGATTTGTTGCGTGTAATCACCGCGCAGAATGTATTCGCCCCCATTGCGAATCGTCTCTCCGCCCGTCAGCACCGTGCCTGTGACTGCCGCCTGCGTGCTTATGCTGCTTTCAGGGTCTGTCGCCGTCCCCCCCCCGGATGCAAATGCATTCACCGGGAGAACAGAAGCCATCATGCACGCCGCAAGCGCTGCACTGATGAACCGCATGCCAGATTTTCTCATGGTTCAAATCCTCCATCTTTCGTTGTTTTTTCTGCCAAAAAGGCAGGTTTACAGCTAAAGTATAGC
>ERZ773136.2970-NODE-2970-length-13269-cov-12.989708_pt1 | contig 13269 bp, 8 predicted proteins | sample MGYA00580855_ERZ773136 | MGnify/ENA primary metagenome ERZ773136 (study PRJEB29015, sample SAMEA2737860) | human gut metagenome | biome: human gut; feature: human-associated habitat; material: faeces | place: China | collected 2012 ... | reverse complement strand
AAGTGGGGCCGGATTAAGAGTCATTCGCTAACCCGTCGCCCCTGCTTTTTTTATTATACTAAGTCTACGCGACCTTTCACTTCTTCAAGTACAGCCTTAGCAATAGAGCTGGAAACTTGAGCATGATGATCATAAGTCATAGACGATGTAGCACGACCCGAAGTAATAGTACGCAAAGCTGTTACGTAACCAAACATTTCTGCCAAAGGTACTTTAGCTTTTACAATACGAGCTCCAGAACGGCTTGATTCCATACCTTCTACTTGACCACGACGCTTATTCAAGTCACCAATAACATCACCCATGTTTTCTTCAGGAGTTACAACCTCCAGTTTCATAATAGGTTCAGTCAATACAGGACCTGCTTTAGCACATGCATTTTTGTAAGCCTGGATAGCACAGATCTCGAATGACAACTGGTCAGAGTCAACCGGATGGAATGAACCATCCTTCAAAACTACTTTCAGTGAATCAAGCGGATACCCTGCCAACACACCATTCTTCATTGCGGTCTGGAAACCTTTCTGAACTGATGGGATAAATTCCTTAGGAACATTACCGCCCTTCACTTCATCAATAAACTGCAAACCACCTTGTGTAAAGTCTTCGTCAACCGGACCGATTGCCACAATGATATCGGCAAACTTACCACGACCACCAGACTGCTTCTTATAAACTTCACGCAATTCAACAGTCTTAGTGATAGCTTCCTTATAGTTAACCTGAGGTTTACCCTGGTTACATTCTACTTTAAACTCACGTTTCAGACGGTCGATAATAATATCCAAATGAAGCTCACCCATACCGGAAATAATAGTCTGACCGGACTGCTCATCAGTCTTAACAGTAAATGTCGGGTCTTCTTCAGCCAGTTTAGCCAAGCCATTAGACAACTTGTCCAAATCTTTCTGAGTCTTAGGTTCAACTGCAATACCAATTACAGGATCAGGGAATTCCATTGATTCCAATACGATCGGTGCATCTTCATCACACAACGTATCACCTGTACGGATATCCTTGAAACCAACACCGGCACCAATATCACCAGCTCCAATCACCTCTACAGGATTCTGTTTGTTTGAGTGCATTTGGAACAAACGTGATACACGTTCTTTTTTACCCGAACGAGTGTTATAGATATATGAACCAGCCTCTACCTTACCAGAGTAAACGCGGAAGAAAGTCAAACGTCCGACATAGGGGTCAGTTGCAATCTTAAATGCCAAAGCTGATGTTTTTTCATCCTCGCTAGGTTTACGGTCTTCCTCTGCTCCTGTAGTCGGATTAGTACCTACAATAGCAGGTGTATCCAACGGAGAAGGCAAGAACGCACAAACATAGTCAAGCAATGTCTGAACTCCCTTATTCTTGAATGAAGAGCCGCAGAACATCGGAACGATATCCATTTTCAATGTACCTGCACGCAAAGCACGCAAGATTTCTTCTTCAGTGATTGTAGAAGGATCATCAAAGAATTTCTCCATTAAAGCATCGTCAAATTCAGCCACTTTTTCGAGCATTTTCTCTCTCCATTCATTAGCTTCATCAACCAAGTTCGCCGGAATTTCTTCTACGCTATAATCTGCACCCATTGTTTCATCGTGCCACAAAATAGCTTTCATTTTGATCAAATCAACAACTCCTTTGAAGCTCTCTTCAGCACCAATAGGAATTACCACAGGGCAAGCATTTGCGCCTAATACATCCTTCATCTGGCGAACAACTTCGAAAAAGTCAGCACCAGAACGGTCCATTTTATTAACGTAACCAATACGAGGCACATTGTATTTATCAGCCTGACGCCATACGGTTTCTGACTGAGGTTCAACACCACCAACCGCACAATAAGCTGCAACAGCTCCATCCAAGACACGTAAAGAACGTTCTACTTCAGCAGTAAAGTCAACGTGTCCCGGAGTGTCAATCAAGTTTATTTTATAAGTATTTCCCGCATATTTCCAACGAGTAGTAGTAGCAGCAGATGTAATAGTAATACCACGTTCCTGCTCCTGCTCCATCCAGTCCATTGTTGCTGCACCATCATGCACCTCACCAATTTTGTGAGTCAAGCCAGTGTAGAACAAAATACGTTCTGAAGTCGTTGTCTTACCAGCATCAATGTGAGCCATGATACCGATATTGCGGGTCAAATGCAAATCATGTTTAGCCATCTTCGTCCTTTACTTATTAATTATTACTTGATTAGAATCTAAAGTGAGCGAATGCACGGTTAGCTTCAGCCATACGGTGCATATCTTCTTTACGCTTATAAGCACCACCCTGTTCGTTGAAAGCGTCAATAATCTCAGCTGCCAGTTTATCTGCCATTGATTTACCACCGCGTTTACGAGCGAAAAGAATCAAGTTTTTCATTGAGATTGACTCTTTACGATCAGGACGAATTTCAGTAGGAACCTGGAAAGTAGCGCCACCTACACGACGAGACTTTACTTCAATCTGCGGAGTTACATTATCCAAAGCTTTCTTCCAGATTTCCAAAGCTGATTTTTCTTCATTAGGAAGTTTTGTTTTCACTGTTTCCAGTGCTGCATAGAAGATCTCATAAGATGTATTCTTTTTTCCATCATACATCAAGTGATTTACGAATTTAGAAACCTTCTGATCATTAAATACCGGATCCGGAAGGATCACACGTTTTTTTGGTTTTGCTTTTCTCATTTTTTCTCAAAATAATGTTTTTGTTTGGGGCTGCACTTTTTCCGTTTACTTCAACGCTTCCTCTGAAGCATTTACTCAACCTTTATAGCTTATTCCAACAAACCAAAACTTAAATTAATATTCTTTGTTTCAGGAATTCAGTTACAATTTACTTCTTTCCTTTTCCTTTTGCAGGAGCTGCAGCTTGTCCTGCTTTAGGACGCTTCGCACCATATTTAGAACGTCTTTGTGTACGACCAGCTACGCCTGCTGTATCCAAAGTACCACGAACGATGTGATAACGTACACCCGGAAGGTCTTTCACACGACCACCACGAACCAACACGATTGAGTGTTCCTGCAAGTTATGACCTTCTCCCGGAATATAAGAGTTTACTTCCTTAGAGTTAGTCAGACGCACACGAGCAACTTTACGCATTGCTGAATTCGGCTTTTTCGGAGTAGTAGTATACACACGAACACAAACGCCACGTCTTTGAGGACATGAATCCAGTGCCGGAGATTTACTCTTCTCAACCAAAACCTCTCTTCCTTTTCTTACTAATTGTTGAATAGTAGGCATTTTGTTTGATTTTTAATTATTATATATTGTTTATTAATTTGCTGTACTAAGTCCAAAACTATACATTTTGGGCTGCAAAGTTACGAATAACATTTTAATAAACAATACTTTCTACTAATAAAAATAGTCTGTTTCTCAAAAAAGTTTTTGAAAAACAGACTACTATGTTATTTTTGCTACAAAAGCCCTTATGCTTCCCCTTTAAATCCGCTTATAGGAGGAATGAATGTTTTTCCATCCGGTCCATTATTTCCCCCATTCATTTCTTCCGGCATTCGAATAGGTCCAAAATTACGTTCGTATTTTGCAACATTCTCCTGTAATGCATACATCAAACGTTTTGCATGTTCAGGAGTCAGTACAATACGTGACTGCACTCCAGCTTTAGGTAATCCCGGCATTACACGCACAAAATCAACAATAAATTCCGAACTGGAATGGGTAATAATGGCAAGATTTGCATACGTTCCTTGAGCTACTTCTTCTTTCAACTCTATCTGCAACTGATTGTTATTTTTTTCGTTTTCCATGATTTTATACTTTAGCATTAAAAAAATATTCTGAATTTCAAGGTCCCCAACTTCTATTCTTTGGTTGGAGTACAAATATAGACATTTATTTGTAATAATACAACATACTGATTATTCTATATAATTTTCCTATAGCATTTACTATAAACCTAAAGAGGCTGATTTCTTAAACAGAAATCAGCCTCTTTTACAGTGTATGTATTAAAAATTACTCTACCTCACTATAATCGAGTACATTCTTACGATTAGCAAGAATGCGATCATATTCTTCCTTCGAACCAACAATAATCTTTTCGAATTCACGCTGACCGGTACCGGCAGGAATCAAGTGACCACAAATCACATTCTCCTTCATACCCTCCAATCTATCAACCTTACCATTGATGGCAGCCTCATTCAAAACTTTCGTTGTTTCCTGGAATGATGCAGCAGACATGAAACTTGAAGTTCCCAAAGCGGCACGGGTAATACCTTGCAGAATCTGAGTAGATGTAGCAGGAATAGCATCACGTACCTCAACAGGCTTCAAATCACGACGTTTCAACATACTGTTCTCATCACGCAACTTACGGGCAGTAACAATCTGACCCGGCTGCAAATTCTGAGAATCACCAGAGTCAACAACTACTTTCTTGCCCCAAATACGATCGTTTTCTTCCATGAACTCTTGCTTATCCACTACCTGCTGTTCCAAGAAGCGAGTATCGCCCGGCTCATCGATTTCTACCTTACGCATCATTTGACGAACAATAATCTCAAAGTGTTTGTCGTTAATCTTCACACCCTGCAAACGGTAAACGTCTTGCACTTCATTTACGATATATTCCTGTACAGCCGTGGGACCTTTAATGGCCAAAATGTCAGCAGGAGTAATCGCACCGTCAGATAACGGAGTTCCGGCACGAACGTAGTCATTCTCCTGAACCAATATTTGTTTAGACAGATTCACCAAATACTTTTTCACTTCACCTGTCTTAGATGTGACAATAATTTCACGGTTACCACGCTTAATCTTACCCATAGTAATTTCACCGTCTATTTCAGAAACGACAGCAGGATTAGATGGGTTACGAGCCTCAAACAGTTCTGTAACACGAGGAAGACCACCAGTGATATCACCAGCCTTGCCTACAGCACGAGGAATCTTCACAATAATGTCACCAGCTTTCACTGCCTGACCGTTTTCAACCACAACATGCCCCCCCACGGGTAAGTTATAAGTACGGATCAAATTACCATCCTCGGTTACAATATGGGCAGAAGGTACTTTTGTCTTATCCTTAGACTCGATAATGATAATTTCACGCAAACCGGTAGCTTCATCAGACTCTACCTTATAAGTTACGTTTTCAACCACACTCTCGAATTCAATCTTACCAGTAGCCTCTGTAATAATAACAGCGTTGAACGGATCCCACTTAGCAATCAGTTTTCCCTTCTCAACAATATCACCGTCCGCAGCATATAATTTTGAACCATAAGGCACATTATGAGTTGACAGGATAATCCCTGTATTCACATCGATAAAGCGGACTTCAGCCAAACGACCGACTACCACTTTCACAGCCTCACCCATTTCATCAACCGTATCTACCGTACGCAATTCTTCGAATTCCAAACGTGCATTATTCTTGGCCACAATGCTTGCATTAGCAGCCATATTACCTGCGATACCACCGGCATGGAATGTACGCAATGTCAACTGTGTACCCGGCTCACCAATAGATTGGGCAGCGATTACGCCGACTGCTTCACCTTTCTGAACCATACGACTGGATGCCAAGTTACGTCCATAACACTTAGCACATACCCCTTTCTTAGATTCACAAGTTAATACCGAACGGATTTCAACGCTTTCAATCGGAGAATCCTCGATTTCCTGCGCAATATCCTCTGTAATCTCCTCTCCACCGGCTACAATCAGTTTACCAGTAGTAGGATGGACGATATCATGTACAGAAACACGTCCTAGAATACGTTCGTACAAAGTAGCAATAACTTCATCGTTATTCTTCAAAGCCGTACAAACCAAACCACGAAGTGTTCCACAGTCTTCTTCATTGATAATCACATCATGCGACACGTCTACCAGACGGCGGGTCAAGTATCCCGCATCAGCAGTCTTCAACGCTGTATCCGCCAAACCTTTACGAGCACCGTGGGTAGAAATAAAATACTCTAACACAGACAAACCTTCTTTAAAGTTTGAAAGAATAGGGTTTTCAATAATCTGTGCGCCTTCAGCACCGGCTTTCTGCGGTTTTGCCATCAAACCACGCATACCAGACAACTGACGAATCTGCTCTTTAGAACCACGGGCCCCGGAATCAAGCATCATAAATACTGAATTGAAGCCTTGGTCATCATTCTTAATCGTCTTGTAAAGTATATCAGACAGGTCACTGTTCACGTGAGTCCATGTATCGATAACCTGGTTATAACGTTCATTGTCAGTAATGAAACCCATATTATAGTTCATCATAATCTGTTCCACTTCCTCATTACCACGTTTTACCAGTTCTTCTTTTTCTTTCGGGATAATAATATCACCCAAGTTGAATGACAGACCACCCTTGAACGCCATATAGTAACCTAAGTTCTTAATACCATCCAAGAATTCACAAGCACGTGCAACACCGACAGCTTTGATAACATCACTAATGATATCTCGCAAAGACTTTTTGGAAATAATGGTATTCAAGTACCCCACTTCCGCTGGAACGATTTCATTTACAATCACACGCCCTACGGAGGTTTCTTTCATCATCACATCTACGATTTTGCCATCTTTGTCCAAGTCCTTCACCACTACGTTGACGATAGCATGAATATCCACTTTACCTTCATTATAAGCAATCAAAGCCTCTTCCGGACCGTAGAAAGTCAAGCCTTCACCTTTAGCCCCTTTTCTCAGCTTGGTAATATAATACAAACCAAGTACCATATCCTGTGCAGGCACAGTAATAGGAGCACCATTAGCAGGATTCAGAATGTTATGAGCTTGAAGCATCAACATCTGTGCTTCCAGAATCGCATCATTACTCAAAGGCAAGTGAACCGCCATCTGGTCACCATCGAAGTCGGCATTGAACGCTGTACAAGCCAACGGGTGCAATTGAATAGCTTTACCTTCAATCATATGCGGTTGGAAAGCCTGAATACCCAAACGGTGCAGAGTCGGCGCACGGTTCAGCAATACAGGATGACCTTTCATGACATGTTCCAAGATATCCCAGATCACAGGCTCCTTGCGGTCTACAATCTTCTTTGCAGATTTTACAGTCTTCACAATACCACGTTCAATCAACTTACGGATGATAAACGGCTTGTAAAGCTCTGCAGCCATCAGTTTAGGGATACCACATTCACCCATCTTCAATTCAGGACCAACAACAATAACCGAACGAGCAGAGTAGTCAACACGCTTACCCAGCAAATTCTGACGGAAACGTCCTTGCTTACCCTTCAAGCTATCGGACAGTGATTTCAATGGACGATTAGCGTCAGTCTTCACTGCACTTGATTTACGTGAGTTATCGAACAAGGAATCGACAGCCTCCTGCAACATACGTTTTTCGTTACGCAAAATCACTTCGGGAGCCTTGATTTCAATCAGTCGCTTCAAACGGTTGTTACGGATAATCACACGACGATACAAGTCATTCAAGTCAGAGGTAGCGAAACGGCCACCATCCAACGGAACCAATGGACGCAGTTCAGGAGGAATAACCGGCACAATACGTACAATCATCCATTCAGGTTTATTACGTCCGCGAGATGCACGGAACGATTCAACTACCTGCAGACGCTTCAAAGCCTCGTTCTTACGTTGCTGCGAAGAATCATTACTTGCTTTATGACGTAATTCATAAGATAAAGCATCCAAATCCAAAGTTGAGAGCAGATCATAAATGGCTTCTGCTCCCATCTTAGCTATAAACTTATTCGGATCTGTATCTTCCAAATATTGGTTTTCTTTAGGAAGTGTATCCAAGATATCCAAATACTCTTCTTCAGAAAGCAAATCATATTTATTAATGCCATCTTCAGCCTTCACACCCGGCTGGATAACCACATAACGTTCATAATATACAATAGCGTCTAGTTTCTTTGTAGGCAGCCCCAACAAATAACCGATCTTGTTCGGCAATGAACGAAAATACCAGATATGCGCTACAGGCACAACTAACTGAATATGTCCCATACGTTCACGACGGACCTTCTTTTCAGTCACTTCAACGCCACATCGGTCACAAACAATACCTTTATAACGGATACGTTTGTACTTACCGCAATGACATTCGTAATCTTTCACCGGACCGAAAATACGCTCGCAGAACAAACCATCACGTTCCGGTTTGTAGGTACGGTAGTTGATCGTTTCAGGCTTCAACACCTCACCGCTCGAATTCTCAAGGATTTCTTCGGGTGAAGCCAAGCCAATTGAGATTTTCGAGAAATTACTCTTTATCTTAGTTTCTTTTCTAAAAGCCATACTTCCTTATTTATAATGTAAAGAGTTATATTTTTTTATTATTCAAGGTTGATACTCAAGCCAAGACCTCTCAGTTCGTGTAACAATACATTCAGAGATTCGGGGATACCCGGAGTTGGCATAGGTTCACCTTTCACAATAGCTTCGTAAGCCTTTGAGCGTCCTACAACGTCATCAGACTTAATGGTCAGGATTTCCTGTAAGATATGTGCTGCGCCGAATGCTTCAAGCGCCCAAACTTCCATTTCTCCGAAACGCTGACCACCGAACTGTGCCTTACCACCAAGCGGCTGCTGAGTAATAAGGGAGTACGGACCGATAGAACGGGCATGCATCTTATCTTCAACCATATGCCCTAGTTTCAACATATAAGTTACACCCACTGTTGCAGGTTGGTCAAAGCGTTCGCCTGTACCACCATCACAAAGATAAGTCTTACAATAACGAGGCAATCCAGCTTTATCTGTCCATTCATTTAAATCATCCATAGAAGCACCGTCAAAAATAGGAGTAGCAAATTTCACACCCAACTCTTTTCCGGCACGACCTAATACGGCTTCGAAAATCTGACCAATATTCATACGAGAAGGCACACCCAACGGATTCAATACGATATCTACTGGAGTACCATCTGCTAAGAACGGCATATCTTCTTGACGAACCACACGAGAAACAATACCCTTGTTACCGTGACGTCCCGCCATCTTATCACCTACACCAATCTTACGCTTCTTGGCAATATAAACCTTAGCCATCTGAATAATGCCCGCAGGAAGTTCATCACCGATAGTGATAGCAAACTTCTTACGCTTTAATTCAGCATCCAATTCTTTATATTTCTTCAAATAATTCATCACCAAGTCACGAATCATGTCATTCTTATGAGCATCAGCTGTCCACTTGCTCAACTGGATAATAGTATAATCCAATGATTCCAAATCGCGTTTGGTGAACTTCGCCCCCTTGGCAATAACTTCCGTTCCCAAATAATCTTTCACTCCTTGGGAAACCTTACCATTAGTCAAAACCAATAGTTTCTCAATCAAGATATCTTTCAGTTTTGCTGCCTTTTCTTCGAATTCATCATTCAGTTTAGGCAGAATAGCCTTATCGGCATTCTTCTCACTTCTGCTCTTGATAACACGTGAGAACAACTTCTTGTCAATAACGACACCACGTAATGACGGAGAAGCTTTCAATGAAGCATCCTTCACATCACCTGCCTTATCACCGAAAATAGCACGAAGCAATTTTTCTTCCGGAGAAGGATCTGATTCACCTTTCGGAGTAATCTTACCAATCAGGATATCACCCGGTTCGATACGTGCACCTACACGTACAATACCGTTTTCATCCAAATCTTTAGTAGCTTCTTCACTCACGTTAGGAATATCAGAAGTTAATTCTTCCATACCGCGTTTCGTTTCGCGGACCTCCAAAATATATTCATCAACGTGTACAGAAGTCAGCAAGTCCTCACGTACAACGCGTTCATTCAATACAATAGCATCCTCGTAGTTATAACCTTTCCAAGGCATATAAGCCACCAACAGGTTTTTACCCAATGCAAGCTCACCACCCTGAGTTGAATATCCTTCAGTCAGGATATCACCCTTCTTCACACGCTGTCCTTTATCACAAGTAGGACGGAGGTCAATGGTCATGCTCTGATTAGTCTTACGGAATTTAGGAATTCTGTATTCCTTCAAAGCAGGTTCAAAGCTTACAAATTCCTCATCTTCATTTCTGTCATACAAGATACGAATAGTTGTTGCATCGACATATTCTACAACACCATCACCCTCTGCTGCAATCTGAGTACGAGAGTCTTCAACCAACTGTTTTTCAATACCTGTACCTACAATAGGAGCCTCTGTACGCAACAAAGGAACTGCCTGGCGCATCATGTTTGATCCCATCAATGCACGGTTAGCATCGTCATGTTCCAAGAACGGAATCAAAGAAGCCGCAATAGAAGCAATCTGCTGTGGAGCAACGTCCATCAAATCGATCTCCGTAGGAGGCACGACCGGGAAATCAGCTTCAAAACGAGCTTTCACTCTATCACGAACAAACTTGCCGTTATCATCCAATGGAGCATTCCCTTGGGCAATCGTCAATTCTTCTTCTTCTTCTGCAGTATAATATTGTAAACCTTCCTCAGAAAAGTCCACCTTACCATCAACAACCTTACGGTACGGAGTAGAGATAAAACCAAGATCGTTAATCTTAGCATATACACACAAAGAAGAGATCAAACCAATGTTCGGTCCCTCAGGAGTTTCAATTGGACAAAGACGACCATAATGCGTATAGTGTACGTCACGAACCTCAAATCCAGCACGTTCACGAGACAGACCACCCGGTCCCAATGCAGACAAACGACGTTTATGCGTAATTTCAGCTAGTGGATTTGTCTGATCCATAAACAGAGACAAAGCATTCGTTCCAAAAAAAGAGTTAACGACAGAAGAAATAGTCTTCGCATTAATCAAATCAATCGGAGTAAACACTTCATTGTCACGCACATTCATACGCTCACGGATGGTACGAGACATACGTGCCAGACCAATCGCAAATTGATTGGACAACTGTTCTCCTACAGTACGTACACGACGGTTACTCAAGTGGTCAATATCATCAACATCCGCTTTAGAGTTAATCAGCTCAATCAGATACTTAATGATTTCAATAATATCTTGTTTTGTCAATACCTTCACATCCATGTCCGTAGTCAGTCCCAACTTTTTGTTGATTCTGTAACGTCCTACCTCGCCAAGGTCATATCTTTTTTCAGAGAAGAACAGGTTATTGATAACCTCACGAGCACTGGCATCATCAGCCGGATCTGCATTACGCAACTGACGGTAAATGTAAAGTACAGCCTCTTTTTCAGAGTTGCTCGGGTCTTTCTGAAGGGTATTAAATATAATAGAGTAGTCGGATGAATTCGCTTCTTCCTTGTGAACAAGGATATTCTGAACGCCTGAGTCTATAATTTCATCGATATGATCCTCTTCAATCACAGTTTCACGGTCGATAATAACCTCATTACGTTCAATAGAAACAACTTCACCTGTGTCTTCATCTACGAAATCTTCTGTCCATGTTTTTAAAACACGAGCAGCGAGTTTTCTTCCTACGACTTTCTTCAAGTTAGTCTTATTAACCTTAACGTCTTCAGCCAAATTGAAGATTTCGAGGATATCTTTATCATTTTCAAAACCTACAGCTCTTAACAGAGTAGTAACAGGCAATTTCTTTTTACGGTCGATATACGCATACATTACATTGTTAATATCTGTAGCGAATTCGATCCATGAACCTTTGAATGGAATAATACGGGCAGAGTACAATTTAGTACCGTTAGCATGCACGCTCTGACCAAAGAACACGCCCGGAGAACGGTGCAACTGAGAAACAACTACACGCTCAGCACCATTAATAACAAAAGTTCCTTTCGGAGTCATATACGGAATAGGACCCAGATAAACATCCTGAATAACCGTATCGAAATCTTCATGATCAGGATCAGTACAATACAACTTCAGTTTTGCTTTCAAAGGCACGCTGTATGTGAGCCCGCGCTCCAAACACTCGTCTATTGAATAGTGAGGCGGATCAATGTAATAGTCCAAGAATTCAAGGACAAAGTTATTACGAGTGTCAGCAATAGGGAAGTTTTCAGCGAATACCTTATACAGCCCGTCATTCTTACGCTTTTCGGGCGGGGTATCCAACTGTAAAAAGTCTTGGAATGACTTCAATTGCACTTCCAAGAAATCCGGATACTTCATCGGATTCTTGATGGAAGCAAAATTAACTCTTTGATTTTCAGTATTTGAAGACATTTGTTAATATTTTGTAGAACTTAATAATAATATAGACACAAAAAGGTTAAGAATCCTCTACCAGAGGATTCCTAACCGTATTACCTGATACTCAGGCTAATATTATTTAAGCTCAACTTCAGCTCCAGCTTCTTCCAAAGTTTTCTTCAGTGATTCAGCTTCGTCTTTAGCCAAGCCTTCTTTTACTGTGCTAGGAGCACCGTCTACCATGTCTTTAGCTTCTTTCAAGCCAAGACCACATGCTTCTTTAACGGCTTTAACAACCTGCAATTTTGCAGCACCAGCGCTCTTCAAAACTACATCAAAAGATGTTTTTTCTTCAGCAGCAGCTGCACCAGCAGCAGGACCAGCAGCAACAGCTACAGCTGCAGCAGCAGGTTCAATACCGTATTCTTCTTTAAGGATAGTTGCAAGTTCATTAACTTCTTTTACTGTCAAGTTAACTAATTGTTCTGCAAAAGCTTTCAAATCTGCCATTTTTGTATGATTTTAATTGTTTGTTACTAATTGATTATAAAATTGATTATTCGGCACGTTCGCCCAGAGTCTTAAGAACTCCATGAATGGTGTTACCACCTGATTGAAGAGCAGAAATAACATTTTTCGCCGGTGATTGCAGCAATGCAATAATATCAGCAATAACTTCATTCTTACTCTTAATGTTGCAAAGAGCATCCAGTTGATTAGCACCTACATAGAAACCTTCTTCAGCATAAGCTGCTTTCAATGCAGGAATTTCCTCTTTGTATTCTTTCAACAACTTTGCAGGAGCGTTAGCTACTTCGCTAAACATTACTGAAGTTGTACCTTTTAAAGAATCGAACAACGGAGAGAAATCAACACCTTCCATGCTCATCAGAGCTTTGTGAAGCAAAGAATTCTTCACAACAACCAGCTTAATACCTGCTTTGAAACATTTTCTTCTCAGTTCACTTGTCTTAGCTGCATCCATAGCAGTTGTGTCAACCAAATAGAAATGTCCGTATTGCTTAACGGTTTCAGCCAACTGACCAATAATAACGCCTTTATCTTCCTTTCTCATGATTCCTCCTTATTGTTAGTTTTCTTCTACAGTTTTGGGATCAATCTTGATACCCTTACTCATAGTACTTGAAAGATAAATACTCTTTATATAGGTACCTTTAGCTGAAG
>ERZ773136.2959-NODE-2959-length-13298-cov-3.007098_pt1 | contig 13298 bp, 9 predicted proteins | sample MGYA00580855_ERZ773136 | MGnify/ENA primary metagenome ERZ773136 (study PRJEB29015, sample SAMEA2737860) | human gut metagenome | biome: human gut; feature: human-associated habitat; material: faeces | place: China | collected 2012 ... | reverse complement strand
AGGAATAATTACAAAGTATCCGTTTTATGTTCTTAATGATGGTTGCAGTGTTCATCAGGATTCCTGGAAGGTAACATGGACGGATACCTATGTAAAAGTCGTTATTAGTGGTGAAGAACAGAATGATGACCAATATATTTTATATTTTGATGGGAAAGAGGATTTTAAACAACGGGAAATGAAGCGAGGTACATCGGAAGAATAATTTCAATAGCCGTATCAAGAATCAGAACCGGAATATGTGTATATGAATTATTATAATTTATTTGAGAAGCCAAATAAGATTGTAAAAAGGCAAAAGAATATATTAACCAATCGGTATGAAGTATATTGATATAATATATTTAGGCGTCAAGAAAAGTATATTGTATCTTGACATTTAAATCTTACAGGTGTAATATAAAACATATATATTTTTTGGGCTTAATTCTTACAAATGTAAGAATAGCAGGAAGGGAGTAAAAGATGTTTCAGAATAAACATATAGTACAATGGGTTTTGTATATGACGATATGTACATTTGTTTTGACTGCCTGCAAAAACGAAAAGGTGATTGAAGATAAACGAAAGGATACCAAAACATCAGAAAGCACGGCTTTACCTTGTGAGCAGAGTTATATTGATTGGAATAACAGTGTTGCCAGGAAAAATGGGAAATTGTACTTTGCAATAGAGATTAAAGATTTTATAGATGCTTACAACTATTGCTATTACCAAGATTATGGAAAGAAATATATTCAGTCGCTTGTAACATGGTATTCATATAAACAAGATTTTGGAAGGCTGAAAGGAGATATGTGTTATGAATATACGGAAAATAAGAAAATACTGACACTACCCACTGTTGCTGTGTACACTATAAAACATACAAAAAACATAGAAGCTATTACAGTTAATTTTGATGATCATAGTTATACAGAAAAAATGTATAAGAAATATGAGAAATTATGCTTTTATTGTTTGAAAATGCTTTTTCCGAATATGGAGAAGAATAAGATAACAAGTTTGTATAAAAAATTAAATAAAAAGGCATATGATCATATATTTCAGACAGAAAAAGGATTTCATAGCTATAATCTACCAAGCGATTTGTATTATAGAGATGGAGTAGGAATTTATCCTTATTTCGCATACGGCGAAAGTGTTCGTATGTGTATTATTCCTGTAGATCAAAAGTTAATCCGGTCATACAGGAAAAAAGGTGTTAGGTTGCATAGATTGGATGAAAGAAAAATGAAAGGAAAATGAGTAATTATGAAATATAGACATAATAGAAAAAGAAGAATGATCCGTGTTGGCTTTTTGGTGCTAAGTATAATATTTATAGCTGGTGTAGTCCTGTTTACTATAAAAGGGATAACTAAGAAAGAGGCTGTCAAAAGTCCTGAATAGGTTTTGAAGTCATATATGAATTGCATTTGTCAGAAAAACTATAGCGAAATGTATGAAATGATAACAAATGAGAGTAAAGAAACCATTGAAAAAGAGGACTTTGTGAAGCGCAATTCTGCTATTTATGAGGGGATTGAAGCAAAAAACATCAATATAAAAATTATAGATTATGAAGAAGAAAGTTTAACAGTTAAATATAATACAGCTTTTGACACAGTAGCCGGAAAAGTGGATTTTAAAAACGAAGTTGCTTTTTTAGAACAAGATGATCAGTACAAAATGGTATGGAGTAATTCAGTAATCTATCCAGGGCTTACAGAGGATGACAAAGTGCGTGTGTCCGTAATACAGGCGCAGAGAGGTCAAATTCTGGATAGGAATGGAAGAATGCTTGCGGGAAAGGGTGTTGCTTCATCTGTTGGAATTATACCTGGAAAGTTAGAAAATAGGAAAAAATCCATTGTCAGAATTGCGAAATTGTTGGGAATAAAACCAGAAGATATAGAAAAGGAATTAACGGCAAAATGGGTAAAAGAAGATTCATTTGTCCCGATTAAAAAAATTGCAAAAGTAAAAGAACTTGATTTACTCGCACTGGATCCGGATGAAACAATTGTTGAGGAACAAAAACGACAGGAAAAATTATTAAAAATATCTGGTGTAATGATTTCGGATGTAGAAGTCAGAGAATACCCATTAAAGGATGAGGCTGCACATTTAGTGGGGTATGTACAAAATGTAACTGCAGAAGATTTAGAAAAGCATGCAGGAGAAGGATATACAAATGCCAGTGTCATTGGAAAAACGGGGTTAGAGGGGGTATATGAAAAGGAATTGAAGGGGGAAAATGGATGCAAAATATATATTGCTGATTCAGAAGGAAAAGAGAAAGAGCAGCTGGCATATAAAATAGTGAAAGATGGAAAAGACATTAAATTAACGATAGATGCGGATTTACAGGCGCAATTATATAAAAATTTTAAAAGTGACAAAAGTTGTTCCATTGCCATGAATCCATTTACTGGGGAAGTGCTGGCAATGGTTAGTACACCTTCCTATGATACGAATGCATTTATAATGGGAATGAGTAAAAAGCAATGGGATAGATTAAATAAAGATAAGAAACAACCATTGTATAACCGTTTTAGACAAGTATGGTGTCCGGGATCCACATTCAAGCCTGTTATTGCGGCGATTGGTTTACAGTCTGAAGCATTTACCGGAACAGATAATTTTGGAAATGAAGGACATAGCTGGCAAAAAGATAAAACATGGGGGACATATCATGTTACGACACTTCATACATATAGCCCCGTTATACTGAAAAATGCATTGATATATTCAGATAACATATATTTTGCCAAAGCAGCACTTAAAATCGGAACAGAAGAGATGGAGAGGTCATTATCTATGTTGGGGTTTCATTCATCTATTCCATTTGAAATAATGATGGCGGAGTCAAAGTTCTCCAATAATAAGCATATTCAAAGTGAGGTAGGGTTAGCGGATACGGGATATGGTCAGGGACAGGTACTTGTCAATCCACTTCATTTGGCTTGTATTTACACAAGTTTTTGCAATGACGGAAATGTGTTGAAACCGTATTTATTGTATAAAGAAAATGCCAAAGCAGAGCAGTGGATTTCAGAAGCCTTTTCCAAATCCGTATCCCAAGAAGTGTTAGAGGGTATAAAAAGTGTAGTAAATGATTCACACGGGACGGGATATGCCATACATCGTAAAGATATGATTTTAGCAGGGAAAACAGGAACTGCTGAAATTAAAGAGTCGCAGAGTGATACGACAGGAACTGAATTAGGGTGGTTTGCTGTTATGACACCAGATAAGAAAAACAAAAAACCTATTCTTATTGTCAGTATGGTTGAAGATGTAAAGGGAATAGGAGGAAGTGGTTATGTGGTAAAAAAAGATAAGGCTGTTTTGGATAAATGGTTTGGTAAAAATTGAAAACAGGAAGGAGTGTGCAGAATTATGAGAAAATTTTTATATTTAATCCTTTTTGTAATGACTCTTTGTGTTTTTTGCTGTTCGTGCAGTCAAAAGACAAATGATGTGAAAAAGACATCAAGTCAGCATGAGAAAAAGCTAAAAAGTGTCCCAAATAATAATACAAAAGAAGATGTTATATCGGAAGAAGATCTGGAAAAAGGATATGACTTGCCGGTATCCGCTCAAGAGAATGAAGAGGCTACAAGAGATTCTATGCAGATAATGTCGGGACTTGAACATATATATAGAAATGCGGATAAAGGAGATTCGTTAAATGTTGTTTTAGATAACAAATCGATATGTAAAATGATTAAAAAGATAAAACAACAGGGTTATTCTGTTACAGTTTCTGAAGATTATTCTAATATGGAGAATTATAAAAGATTTTCTTCATTTCTTGCAAAAGCACAGAAGAAACAGAAAGGGTCGGGTGTTATTTATGAAGTTCATTCCGAGGGCAGCATTGGAAGAGAAAAATTTATTTATGACGGAAAGGATATGTTTCTATTGGCTTCAAATGCATCGTGGGATGATAATGGTAAGCCAATTATTACATTTGTTTCCTACACAAGGATAAAGAAATGGAGATATTCGAGAAAAGGATGGTTTTGCTATGAATTGTGTGTGCCGGAATATCCTGAAGTGACGGAAATGGTAGATGGAAGCTGTCTGATCAGGATTAAGCCAATGAGTGATAATAAGCGGAAATTATCAAGAAAATGCGTTCGTGGTTTAGCGTATCAGGGCAATAATATTTTATGTTCTAATTGGGATCAAGAACATATGCAAAAGATAGATTATAATGGTTTATATGAATATTTATATGCTATGAAATATAAAAAGAAATTTAATGGAAAAAAATATCCAAGTGGAATACCCAAAGATCAATTTGAGCAATTGATCATGGAATATTTACCTGTTTCCAGAGAAGATATTGAAAAGTATGCAAGTTATAATGAAAAGAAAAAGACATATGATTGGATGCGATTGGGATGTTTTAATTATGCTCCTAATTTTTTTGGAACTTCTATCCCGGAAGTAACAAAGATTAAACATAATTCCAATGGAACAGTTACTCTTACCGTGGATGCGGTTTGCGAAATGGTGTTATGCAATGAGGCGGTCATTACTCATGAGCTAACTGTAAAATTTAATAAAGATGGTAGTTTCCGTTATTTGGGAAATAAGATCTTAAATGGTGGTATCAAGAAAATACCAGAGTATCAATATAGAATATTGAAGGAGAAATCGAAAAGATAAAAACCTGAATCCGTGAACCTTGTTTCAAAATGAAAAGGCACACAGGAAATGTTTGCCATATTTGTTATTGTATACTAAATTTTGAAAATGCTGCATAATTTTGCGTTCAAAAAAAGACTGCACCATTTGTGTGCAGCTGCCATTGCCATATTCAGCTACCTGTTGTCAGGTGATGAATGCAAAGCTGTCATAAAGACGCTTGAAAGTAAATCTCCAGCGATTACTCCTTCCAATGGACAGCACCAGACGGCCGGCATGTTCTGTCAGATGTCCCGCAAACTGCATAAGATTACTGATCACCGTACGTATTCTTCGGCGATGTATTTTCTTCCGGCCGGGAGCATCCTTCTTTTTCAGCGATTCCTGCCCTATGATTCGAAGGATATTATATGCGATTATTGTCAGCTCCAGCACCAGTTTGTTGCTCTCAAACTTTCCCGACGGGAGTCTTTCAACATCCATGTCCGTCTTGATTTCACTGTGATACTGCTCACTTTCTCCGTGGGCATGGTAAAGATCAATGACTGTTTCGTCTGGCAGGGAAGTGTTTGTCCAGTATGTGCCCAGTTCTATATCGGGTACGATAAAATACTGCCCATATCGGTCAATGGTTCTTTCCGTGATCTCATAAATTGTGCGTATTCCGACAGTTTTCTCCTCGTTATCAGAAAGGGAATATGTCACATTCCGGAAGGTCTGTCCGATATAAACAGTTTTCCCATCACGTGGATGCTGGATATTCTGGCAGCATTCCCTGACGGATTCCAGCCATTCTTCTTTACTTTCCTGTCTGGGATTCCGTTTTATGATGAAAGACACATTGTTGTATTTATAGCTTTCTTCCATAAAGATGCCTATGTTTTCAGATGCATCGTTGCCGGAATCCAGCCGGATGAGCAGTGGTTTTTCCGTCAGCTGTCTGCACAGTTCAATGGTCTCTCTCAGGAAATCAGGAGTTTCTTTCTGGCAGTGCTGTTTCCAAATCCGCAGTTCAAGATTGACGAGGTATCCTTCTGTGCCGATATATGCCATAATTGGTGCATATCCGTCAAAACCCTTGTAGGTACGGGATACGCCTTCCTTATTGGATTTCGAATTGTCAAAGGGGGTTACATCAATATCGACAGGAACAAAGCCGTTATCCAGGGCTGTCGGCTCTATGTGCATTTCACGCAGCATGTCGACATTTGCCTGCTGGATGTCTTTGCGCAGGGAATCCCCGATCATGTCAAAACGCTGACGGAGTGTTTCGGCGGAAGGAATCGCATAGGAGATGCCTAATGCGTATTTGTAGTAGTCAGGGTCATCCATCATTTCACGGACAGCCTCATACTGGGGTTTTCCCTGACAGAGCATACCAATATAGGTGAGGAGCACGTCTCCATTTTTTATCTGTTTCTGCAGATAATCTTTTGAAATTGGAGCACGGTTGATTTTTTTAACAAAACTGCTTTTTCCAAGTATTTGCCCTACGAATACCAGACCACTGGGAGTAATGAGCCGCTCATCGCTGAATTCAATGTGTATTTTCTTCATTGCACTGCCTCCGCCTATCTTTTGATACTTTCATTATACAGGATAATGCATGATGATACAGTAAAAAAACAAAATTTTGTTTAACCTAGTGGGTGAAATAAAATGTATTGCGAAAATCAGTTTCCAGCAGGTATTATTGCTGAAAAAAAGGGATGTAACACTATGGTAAGTTTCACGGAATAAGGTGGATTTTCATTGACGCATATAACACCTTACAATATAATAAAAGCAAATATATAGCTTATAAAGGAGGTTCCAGTGCATTGTTTAAAGAATTTCATAAAATGTGATTCGCTGAAATGACATTCCTTTGCAATATCCTGAATTGAGATTGCATGGGTATAGTTATTTTCAATATAAGTTATTATTAGTTTTAATTTATTTCTTTTGCTGTTTGAGAGGCTGTCAGATACTTCATTGTTAGATGCACACAAATAATGTGTGTTAAGTGCAAAAAAGAAGTTGTATAGGCAGCCTCTTATTTTTAATTCATATCCTGCTGGAAATGTTTCGCATACTTTGTCTGCTTCATCTATACAGCTTATGATTTCCTTATAGTGTTGTTCTGATGGCTTGATTATACAGGTCATATCATTATCGGAGTTGTTAATATGTCCGAAATATTCAAAAGTATTCCTGTCATATTCTTTAGGAAGAAGCATATTTATATTAAATATTATGTTTTCATATTTCAGGACAGAATTGTCATAATTGGTTATAGAATGAATCCTTCCGGGATAAACTATCAAAAGATCCCCCTTACCTACAAAATACTGGTTCAGGTCAATGTTAACAAGACCTTTTCTTTCTTTAATGTATATAAGCTCCATTTCGTTGTGCCAATGCAGAGGAACTACTGCAAAGTCCTGTGGAATAGTGCATGGGTATGTATTATATGAAAAGTCAGTATTGTAGTGGCTCTTGGTTTCATGGAGAGTTTCGTATAATGAATCAGGCATAATAATCCTCCATTCTTTCAATTATGATAGTATTGTACAAGAAAACGATATAATAAATCAAGAAAAATATATATATTGAGATATAATCATACTAGTGTAAAAACTAAAAAGCAGTCCATAGGTATCAAAGTTAAGAGCTTTTGACCCCGACATCATATTTATAACAATATCAGAATGGAGAGTGGAATTATGTCAGATAAATTGAATTCTATAAGTAATGAATTATTGAATAAGAATCTTAAAGCCTGTAGTAATGAGGAATGCTATGAGGTTATTAAGGAGTACGTTGCAAGGCTTGAAGCATTGAGGGAGAGAGAGGATAAGTATTTACAATCAAAGCTAGGAAAGAAATTGTATTATATATCAGCAGAATTTCTTATAGGAAAGCTGATGTCAAACAATTTAATTAACCTTGGAGTGTATGATGAGGTCAGGGCTGAGCTTGAGGCAGCAGGAAAGGAGCTTGCGCAGATTGAAGAGATTGAAAGTGAGGCTTCACTTGGCAATGGTGGACTTGGAAGACTTGCAGCATGCTTTCTTGATTCAATAGCCAATCTTGGACTTAATGGCGATGGTGTTGGACTTAATTATCATCTTGGACTGTTCAGGCAGGTATTTGAGAATGGCAGGCAGAAGGAAGTACCAGATTACTGGATAGGAAAGGATAGCTGGCTTATTCCAACAGATGTATCATATAAGATAGATTTTGCAGATTTTAGTGTTACTTCAAGAATGTATGATATCAATGTCTATGGGGAAAAGACAACGAATAAATTACATTTATTTGATATTGATACAGTTAATGAAGCAATTGTAAATAAATCGGGAATTGATTTTGATAAAGATGATATAAAGGAAAATCTTACATTATTTCTTTATCCGGATGATAGTGATGAGAAAGGAAGAATGCTAAGAATTTACCAGCAGTATTTCATGGTAAGCAATGGAGCAAGGCTTATATTAGATGAGTGCCGTGCAAAGTGTGAGCAGCTTAATACAGCTTTAACAGATGGAGAAAGAAAGTCTTATAGAAATCTTCCAGAGCTTGCTGTTATTCAGATTAATGATACACATCCAACTATGATTATACCAGAGCTTATAAGACTTCTTACAGAGAATGGTGATATTGATGGAACAGCTATATCGATGGATGATGCTATAAAGATAGTATCTGCTTCCTGCGCATATACTAATCATACTATTCTTGCAGAAGCACTTGAAAAGTGGCCGGTAAGATATCTTGAAAAATGTGTTCCACAGCTTATGCCTGTGATAAGGGAATTGGATAAAAGAGTGCGTGAACGCTATGATGATAGTTCGGTATATATTATTGAAGAACGTGATGATGACAGCAGAGGACTTGTTCATATGGCACATATTGACATTCATTATGGCATGAGTGTAAATGGAGTTGCAAAGCTGCATACACAGATTTTAAAGAATACAGAGCTTAATAATTTCTATAAGCTTTATCCGGATAAATTCAATAATAAAACTAACGGTATAACGTTTAGGAGATGGCTTATCCACTGTAACCATGAGCTTGCAGATTATATAACACAGCTTATAGGTGATGGATATAAGCATGATGCAGATGAGCTTAAAGCACTTATGTCATATGCAGAGGATTCATCCGTAATAGAACATTTGTCAGATATTAAGCAGCATAATAAGACTGCACTTGCAAAGTATCTTTACGATAAGCAGGGAATTGTTATTAATGATAATTCGATATATGATATACAGGTAAAAAGACTTCATGAATATAAAAGACAGCAGATGAATGCGCTGTATATTATATATAAATATTTTGACATTAAAAACGGAAATATTCCTAAAACACCTGTAACAGTCATATTCGGGGCAAAGGCTGCGCCTGCATATACAATCGCTAAGGATATAATTCATCTTATACTGACACTTTCAAAGGTTATCAGGGAGGATGAAGACGTTAATAAGTATCTTAATGTTGTAATGGTTGAGAATTATAATGTAACACTTGCAGAAAAGCTTATTCCTGCCTGTGATATATCTGAGCAGATATCACTTGCATCTAAGGAGGCAAGTGGAACCGGAAATATGAAGTTTATGCTGAATGGAGCTGTGACACTTGGAACAATGGATGGAGCTAATGTTGAAATAGCCGAGCTTGTAGGAAAAGATAACATATATACATTTGGTGCTTCAAGTGATGAGGTCATAGCACATTATGCTAACAATGATTATTGTGCAAAAGAGCTGTATGAGAAGGAGCCAGTTATTAAACAATGTGTTGATTTTATTATATCAGATACAATGCTTGCTGCTGGTGACAAGGAGGAGCTGAACCGTCTGTATAAAGAAATAGTAGGTAAAGACTGGTTTATGGCATTACTTGATTTAAAGGCTTATATCAATATTAAGGAACAGGTGTTAGCGGATTATGAAGACCACATGGCATGGGGCAGGAAACAGCTTATAAATATTGCCAATGCCGGTTTCTTCTCATCAGACAGGACAATAGCAGAATACAACAGGGATATATTCAAGCTGTAATAAAATAACTTTTCATCATTTTTTCTTAGTATTTTATAAAATGATTTGCCTACCGGAATATAAAAGATTATAATAATATAATGGTGGGGAGGCAGGATGAATATGTATAATATATTAATTGTAGATGATGAAAAGATAGAGAGAAACGGAATAAAGCTTCTGCTTAAGCGTATGGGCATCAATCTTGGCATTATAGAGGCTGGGAATGGAAAAGAAGCTTATGATTACCTTATGTCTGATGATAATAAGGGTGAAGGGCATGTTGACATTCTTCTGACGGATGTCAAGATGCCTTTTATGGATGGAATAGAACTTATAAGAAATGTAAAAGACGGCGGCGTCAAGCTTAAAACAATAATATTTTCAGGATATAATGAGTTCGAATATGCAAAGCTTGCTGTAAAGCTTGGTGTCGAGGATTATATACTAAAACCGGTAGCACCGGATGAGTTTAAGAATACGATGCTAAAGGTTATAAGTGAGCTTGATGAGGAATTAAAGAAAAATGAAGATTATAATAAGCAGGCTAACAGTTTAAGACAGTTTTACCTTTATTCACTTATCAACGGAAGCGCAGCAAAGGGAATTGTTGAGAATACAGAATTTCTCAATGGTTTTAACAGACTTGTGCTTATTGAATTTAATTCAGATTTTTTCGGAAAGTATGAGTTTGATTTTGATAAGGTTGTACAGATTATTAAAGAAGAGTGGGAAAGTCTGTATCTTAACCTTAATCCACAGCAGTCAGTTATATTACTGAAAACGCCTGATATAGAAGCATCTAGGGCAGATACTAATTATAGAATTGAGCATTTTCTTAGAGGTCTGCACGACTATATATATGAAAAGAGCAGACAGTTTATGTATGCGGCTGTGTCTGATGTGTTTAGTGATTATCATAAGCTTTCAGGTGTTATGGATGAGCTCGAAGCACTTATGAATAACAAGTTTTATCAGATGGACCGATATATATATTCTGATTATGTGAATGAACAGACACCTGTTTTGGTACAGATTGATGATGATGCACTTATGAAGCAGATGAAACAGGATATTAAGATGAAGGATGTTACTTTTTTAAGAATTCATTTTGAGGCGCTGTGTAAGAAATACAGAGGACAGAACAATTTCTCACATATATATATTAAGTTTGTATTTTCCAATCTGCTGAAGGATTTTTATGATAACATACCGGGGGCTAATCAGGATGAATTCAGCCGAGAGATAGACAGATTGTATACATCTGAGGACTTTTCATGCATCATGGATATTGTTAATAAGAATATTGATTTGCTGGAAAAGTCATTTGGCAGTGATCCTGTTTCATCTCATAGAGAGATAGAGATGGTTAAGGATTATATTCATGGACATTTCGGAGAAGAAATAAGCGCACAGCAGCTTGCAGATATGGTTTATCTTGCACCTAGCTATCTTAGTTCACTATTCAAGAAAGAAACAGGGCAGAACCTCAGCAAGTATATCAAGCAGTACCGAATGGAGAAGGCAAGGCAGATGCTTGAGGATACGAACATGAAGATAGTATGTATCAGTGAGAAGGTGGGATATCCTAATGTGTCATATTTCTGTCAGAGCTTCAGGGAGTATTGTGGCGTAAGTCCACAGAAGTTCAGGGAAAATGCTGAATAATAATTAGTAATTAAACGTGCGAGGTATAGTTTGCTTGAGATGGATAAGACAGAGAATTAACAATATAAAATTACAGAATAAGCTTGCCAGTATATATATAGTTACTGGTCTTATTCCGTTGTTTGTCCTGTTTGCATTTGCGTTCGGACAGATGCGTTCTATTCTTATGGACAGGGATTTAAAGAGCATGCAGGGTTCGTTAGAGCAGTCTGTTGCTACTGTGGACGGTCAGATTGAGGTATATAATAATCTTTCTAACTATATAACATTTAATGAAACGATTTCAAGTGTGCTTGCCTATGATTACAGCAGCACATATGAAATGTACAGCCAGATTGTTACAACCTTTGACCCTATGCTGTCTTCACTAAGGTATTTCCATAATGATATAAATAAGGTCACAGTATATGTTGATAATGGAATAAAGCATGATACAACGATTGCATCTATTGATGAAATTAAGAATGAACCTTTTTTCGATATGGCATCAGATTCTACAGCTATTAACTGGTATGTAGATAAGGATAGCAAAAAGCTTATATCTGCAAGAAAAATGTCAACACTTGAACATATGGGAATCACAGGTATTATGTATATAGATGTCAGTTATGATAGTGTTATGTCGACATACAGACAGGGACTTGAACCCGGATGTGGAATAATAGTGGTTGACAAAGCTGGTGCAGTGATTGGGGAGTTTAATAATATTGGTGATGACAGCAGATATGTTTTGAATTATTCGGACAATAATGGTATAGAAAGACAAGGTGCAAAGCCTGCTTTAAAAAAAATGCTGGGTGAAGTCCGCTGGGATGGAAATATATGTAGTAATGCAGGAGGCTATGCACTGGTAAGAAAAGAATCACCGGTTACAGGCTGGACAACCTATATATATGAGCCAAGGAAAATGATGTTTAATTCGACCAGCTCGATAACTGCCATGATAATAGTAGCAGTTGTGGTTGCATTGCTTGGACTGGCAGCTTCTATTACAGCTACATCTGGATTTATCACAAAAAGAATCAGAAAGCTGCAGACTAGCATGGCTAAGGTTGAGCAGGGAGATTTTGATGCGGTCATTAGGACAGAGGATAAAGATGAGATTGGAGAGCTGATCCAGGGCTTTAATGAGATGACAACACAGACGAAGAACCTTATAACCCAGGTGTATGAAGGGCGCATAAGCCAGAAGGAGTCTGAGATGAAGGCGTTAAGGGCACAGATTAATCCACATTTTCTGTATAATTCGCTGTCACTTATTAACTGGAAGGCTATTGAATATGAGCAGGATGATATAAGCAGGATTACTCTGGCATTATCTAATTATTACAGGACTTCACTTAACAAGGGTAAGAATACACTTATGCTTGAGCAGGAGGTAAGTAATGTAAGGTCATATATAGAGATTCAGCAGGTTATGCACGATAATTCCTTTGATGTTGATATCGATATAAGCAGCGATATTCTTAAGGCTGAGTCGTTGAATCTTATACTTCAGCCGCTTGTGGAGAATGCCATTGACCATGGAATAGACCTTCTGACTGACAGGCGTGGAGTGATAACTATTAGGGGAAGCCGCTGCCCATATATAAATACGGCTAATGAAAACATAGATATAGTCTGTCTGTCTGTAGCTGATAATGGTGTAGGAATGGATGAAAATATGTGCAAAAGCTTTCTTACAGCGGAGTCTAAGGGCTATGGTGCACGTAATGTCAATGACAGAATCAGGCTGCTTTATGGGGAAGAATATCATCTTGAGGTTAAAAGCATAGTTGGTGAAGGTACAACAATCACGATTAAATTCCCAGTCAGGATGATGGAATAATATTCATTATGTAAATTTTTATATTTTTTATATTTACATCATAAAAAAACAACATATTTCTAAAATACTTTATATTTTAATTTTATAAACCTCCTAATATAATTAAATCATCAAGAAAAGTTAAAGACGTC
>ERZ773136.2954-NODE-2954-length-13312-cov-3.414951_pt1 | contig 13312 bp, 9 predicted proteins | sample MGYA00580855_ERZ773136 | MGnify/ENA primary metagenome ERZ773136 (study PRJEB29015, sample SAMEA2737860) | human gut metagenome | biome: human gut; feature: human-associated habitat; material: faeces | place: China | collected 2012 ... | reverse complement strand
TCATCATCAATTACAATCTGCTCCTTATCTGCCATATCGCCCTTAATGATGATTTTTCTTGATACCAACAAATTGCCTTCTCTGCTCTTATCTGGAGTATCTTCGGAATAAACAATCAACTGCACAATATTATACTTTAATTTATGAAGCGCTTTTGATTTTCCATTAATAATCGTAAACACACGAATTCGATCATCCCAACAATCGCATAATGAATCAATCTCCTCCAAGTCTCCATCCAGAAGAAAAAACAATTCATCTCTCTGCTCGCTAATGAAAATACTTAATAACTCTTCCGGCTTATGATTTAACTCAAAAATATCCTCTAGATCAATCTCATATTCAGAAGCGGTATCACCAACGAGAATATCCTTATAGCCACTTTTCTTAAACTCTTCCTGTAATATCATAACTATTCTCCCTCTTTGACACATTGCACAGAAAAGATGCAATGACTGCAAACATCCGTTTTGTCCCACTCACCCTCTCCAATTCCAATACAATCCATACATTCAATATAAAAACTATCTTCTCCAAGATCCACAACCGTAGGATTCTCATTTACGTTTGCCGTACTGTATTTATAATAGTTTTTACCTCGCATAAGTTTGCTATCCGCAAAGAACCATTTTTCAGGTCTTTGTGACATATTCACCATGCGTGCCACAATCCTTCGTTTTACACCAGTAAAATCTCCCCCTGCCCTAGGAAGAATCACAGTACGATTTATGCATTTATCTTCAGGAAAATTTAGACAAATATATTCAGTTACCCTCGGAACCATGTAATAAAATGGATTTAGCAATTCCGAATGAGCAGAAATCTCCGTCACTTCATGCACATTTTCCTGACAAATGTTTAGCATAATCTTCCACAAATAACTCAAAAAATTAAGAAAGTCCCTTTTACACTCGGCCATACAGCGCAATCTATCATCTACAATCGCTCCCCTATAGCCTGCAATCTTGCCAGCTTCGTCGACGCTTAATGTGTTCAATAATTGATACTGACCATCCACAGTCTTACTCATTTCATTTATCCATCGGATTGTATTCTGGTAAATCAAGTTCAACATATGAGTCTGTAGATCTGAAAGATCATTGTGATTAATAACCTCACCATACTCCTCACAAACAATGCTCACCAGATAACTTGCGATTGTCTGTTCTGTCCTCGTCTTGGTAGATTCCGCCATATATTGATCAAATTCTTTTTTATCTACCTTCATCTGATCAAAACAGGGATTAACTAACATGTAACGCCGCTGCATATACGAAATCGCAAGCCCCAGCAGAATCAACTTCCAACACTCATCGTTCCCATCCTTATCAGGATTCGGATAAGCTTTAGCTAAAGCTTCCATCAATTCCTCTTTATACTGATTGATATTCGATTTGTGGAAGATATCACACTTTGTAACAAACTCTTTCAGAGATTTCTCCGAGGCCATCGTTGCAAAAAGTTTTTCCTTCTGTACAGCCTTTTTATTCGATATATAAACATTTTTTCTTAGCCAGGTTTCCGAATCCACAGTATCTGGATAAGTCACTGACTTTGGAAGTTCATTTCCAAGGCCAATATACCTTTTCATATCATCAAGCGTTGGTTTTTCAACCTTTGTCTCTCTATGAATATAAAGACTCGGGATTGATGTCAAGGTACTATGAAGCATCTGAAGACGGAGATACTGATAATAAAGATCTGTCGAAATCTCTTTCATATTCGGATTTGTGTTCGGATAATACTTCACTTGAATAAACTCAAATGTACCATTCTCGAAAAAAACATCTACATCCTCCAGATATTCTGAGCAGACATACTCAACTTGATTTTTAAGGAGACACATAATGGTAACATAATCCTGAAACAAAAATCCTCTAATCTTACTCGTGGCATCTCTGTCCTTATCACCATCATACATGACTGATAATTTATCTAATTCCATTTTTGTAAACACACTCACGAATCGTTCCCCCTTCTCCTCAAATCCAAAGTCATTAAGCATATTCTTTGATGTGTAAACAAAGTCATCTGTTATCAAAATACTGCCGCTATAAAATGAAAATTACGCCAAGCATATTTTATAAAATCACAGTATAAAAGTAGCATAAAGCACTTCTTTGACATAGAATAAAAACATATTTACATACCTTTCATCTCATATGAAACAAGTCCATAGCAGACAATCTAAATGTTTTCCTATATCATCTGATAATATTTTAATGCTTCCACGATTGCATCCTCTTTCTCCTTTGGACACTGTGGCTGCTTCGCATTCCCTGATTTAGGCAAATTATAATTCTCTCGCTCTATAATTCCGCATTTAGCCTTCACCTGGGCGATATTCAATGAAGAAACCTTCATCCCGTCATTATGCTCAGCCACATATTTCTTAATTTCCTCATACGTAGCCTTACTCTCCGCAGATGTAATGTCCATCTCATCCATATCAACAGTTACATTCACATAATGCTTCGCTTCATGGAGTTTGGACAAAAGGCATACCGTCTCCACATGTACCGTATTCCCAAACTGATCTACCGGCTGTACTTTTTCCACCTTATATCCATATTCCACCAGCAGTTTAAGATCTCTTGCCAATGTTGCTGAATCACAGCTTACATATACTATCCTGTCCGGAGTCATGCTTACTATCGTGTCCAGCAGTTTTTTATCACAGCCCTTTCTTGGAGGATCCACCACAACTACATCTGGCCTTGTCATATCATATTCTTTACTGTCTGTTGAATCGTTATCAGATTGTACGCCTGTCTGTTTTTTATAAAATGCTGGAACAACTTCTTCTGCCTTGCCAACAAAAAACTCTGCATTATCTATATTATTAATCTTAGCATTATTCTTTGCATCTTCTATGGCCTGTGGTACTATCTCAACTCCATATACCTTACCAGCTTTCTTTGCAAGGAATAATGATATTGTTCCAATGCCACAATACATATCCCATACGCTTTCATTTCCTTTAAGCCCTGCAAACTCAAGTGCCTTGTTATATAAAACCTCCGTCTGCTTAGGATTAACCTGATAGAATGAAAGCGGTGAAATCTGAAACTTTATATCTCCTATATAATCCTCAATATATGGTCTTCCATAAAGAGTTATACATTCTTTGCCAAGAATCACATTCGTATCTTCTTTGTTTATGTTTACAACCAGTGATGCAACATTTAACTTAAGCTTCTGTATAGCTTTAACCAGCCCGTCTGCTGCCTCTTTTCTTAGCATTTTCTTAGTCACAAGGCATACCATAACCTCATCTGTATGATATCCTGTCCTTATAAGCACATGCCTGACTGTTCCTTTATGTATATTTTCATTGTAAGCACGTACCCTGTATTCCTTCATCCATTCTTTTACAGCGTTAAGTATAAATGCATTATCTCTATGTCCAAGCATACAGTCATCATCAGGACATGCAATAATCGAATGTGTATGTCCTGCATAAAAGCCCATGACAATATTGCCGTCCTTATCCTCACCTACAGGATACTGTGCTTTGTTCCGATATCTGAAAGGTGTATCCATACCAAGTATCTCACACATTTCATAGTCAACACCTTCTGTAAGTCCACTTATTCTTAGCAAATTATCTTTTACAAGCTTCTGCTTATATTTAAGCTGTGCATTATAATTCATAGCCTGTATCTGGCAGCCCCCGCACTGTCTGGCAATCGGACATGCTGGTTCCACTCTGTCCTTAGATGGTTTAATTATATCCATCAGTCTTGCATAGCCATAATTCTTTTTAGCTTTCATTATTTTAACACGTACAACATCACCGATTACTGTATCCTTCACAAACAAAGTATAACCGTCTACTTTTCCAATTCCTTCACCAGATACACCTATATCTTCAATAGTCAGCTCCACACAATCATTCTTACTGTATGACATCCTTATCTCCATTTCCACTTATCTTATATTTTTCTATCTTTTTTCCTGTTTTACTGCATTTTCAATCTGCTCGTTATAGCATTACAATGATGTCATGGTCAAAAGATGTCCTAAAAGCTTGTTCTTCTTATATTAGAATCCAGCCATCTGTTAAAGCCAAGCCAGTCATTGGTATCCTTCGCTTCAAAGCACTCCCTTAATGTTTCAAGCTTTGCATCTATATTATCTGCCATTGAAAGTGCTACTGCTTCTGCTATTGCAGGCTTTTTAGGTGAACCATATTCAAGCTCACCATGATGTGATAATATACAATGTCCCATCTCATTTGCTATTATTGGTGGGAAATCTGGTATATTCTTTATCTTTTCCATAACCATCTCATATCCCATAACAATATGTCCTAAGAAATTCCCCTCATCTGTATAATCATTTCTTGGGAATTCAGAAAGCTCCTTTACCTTTCCTACATCATGGAGCATTGCACAGCTTATAAGAAGATCTCTGTTTAAAAAATCATAATTCGTGCTAATCTTATCACACAACCTTGTAACACTAAGACTATGCTCAAGAAGTCCACCTAAAAAACCATGATGTACTGTCTTTGCAGCTGATGTATTCTTAAATCTTTTGATAAATGCTTCATCATCCACAAAAAAAGCTGTAAGAAGCTGTTTTATGTACACATTTTCTATACTATTGACATAGCCAAGAAGTTCCTTGTACATATCTTCAATATCAAACCTTGAAGCTGGTATATAATCTGACTGTGAATATTCATTTTCTGCTGCCACACGTGCTCTTTCTATCTTAAACTGAAGTGCACCATTGTAACTTGTCACCTGTCCACTTACATATACATAATCATTTACATCAAAGTCTCCTATTCCACCAGAATTCACATCCCATATCTTGGAATCTATCTGCCCTGTTTTATCTGCAAGCATTACATTCTCATATTCTTTGCCTGTCTTTGTAAGTGCTGTTGACTTTGACTTGCATAAGTATACATCAGATATTCTGTCGCCATCTTTAAAAGTTTCAATAAATCGCATAATTAAATTCTCCATTCCTATTACAAATAATCATTATTTTTCTTTAGCTTATCTTAGCTCAACTGATACGTCATAGGACGCATCAAAGTATCCTGATTTTCCCTTTCTTTTTATGGATACATTAATAACCTGTCCTGCCGAGCTGTCATATATCTTATCATTAAGTCTTTGTATAGAATAACAAGGCATTTTGTTTATGCCCTGTATTATATCGCCTGGCTGCAGTCCTGCCTGATATGCTGGTGAATCATTATCAACCTTTGATATATATATTCCCATTGGAATTCCATTCTTTTCTGAAAGCTCACTATCCACATTCTGGGCTACTATTCCAAAATACATCTTTCCCTGCCTGTTAATCATACACTCAATCATACATTTAAGGTCAGATATTCCTATTGCTTTAAGCTTGGAATCTGAATTCACCTGGGATATTCCTACGACATTGCCATCTGAATTAAATAAAAAGCCATAATCATCCTTCATGCATGAAAGATTAGTCTCAAATATCTCATAATTGTTATCTATAGAATTGGCCACGGTTCTGTTCGTTATAGTCCCATAATCAATAGCACCACTTGTTCCATATATCTTCCCTGTAGCTATTACCATATCACCTTTGTTTAGTACATAAGAGTTGTCAAGATCCGCAACCTTCATATACTGGCTATCAGCATCTGTCACCTGTGTATCGTATATGCTTATTATACTTATACCCGTCAGTTCATCAGAGCATACAAGCTCCGCCTTATATTCATCAGAATCCTGCACAACAACCGCATATTCTTCTACAGCCGCAGTATATGTCTGTGAGGTTAATATCATATATCTCCCATTCAGATGTCCTACAAGCAGCCCCATCGTAGAATATCCTTCAACATTATTTTCCAGTTTTACAAGATCATCCTGTATCTCTTCTGACACATATGGCGTATCACTATCATTGTCATTATAATGACCTGATACATATTCCCTGACTGTAACAACTGTTCTTTGCACATCAGATACCTTGCTTCTTAATGACTGTATGATTGCATCATAATCATTCTTAATCTGTCTCTGATCTTCTATCTGCTGCGTTTCAGGATCAGGATACTCATCCCTTGTAAATTCTATATGATCAACAACTCTGTTTCTTACAGCTATTTTATCCATGATCACTGGTATAACTATCCTATCTGCAACAGCATATATAACGCCTATAGCTATTATAAGAAGAAGTATTTTCACAGTCTTGATAAGTCTTCTGTATTTCACCTTTGGGCTTGGCACTATCCTCTCTGTATACAGCGGGTATTCCTGCTCATGTCCGTTATTTTTGTGTTCCATATTATTCCTCAGCGCTCATTATATCATAATTTACTCTTTTTATGATAACTTATATTTATGAACAAACTATGTCAAAGCTATTAATAAGCGTTCCTTTTTTGCATATTTATTACTATATCATATAGTTTTTTATGCGCAAATGCTGTAAAATACATTTATAAAAAATAATATATCGGAGTACTACATTGAATAAAAAAACTTTAATAACACTTGAATATAATAAAATAATATCAGCCCTTGTGTCTATGGCATGTTCTGATGGTGCAAGACAGACTCTTAAGGCTCTTGTTCCAATGAATAACATTGATGATATCAACGCAGCTCTTGATGAAACAAACGATGCTCTCACAAGAGTTTACCAGAAAGGCAGCGTAGATTTCTCAAGAATAAAAGATATACGTGCAAGTCTTGCCCGTCTTAAGGTTGGAAGCTCTCTTAACGCTCTTGAGCTTCTTAACATCAGCATGCTTCTTGAGTGTGCTGCTCATGTTAAAAACTATTATGAAACAAGAAATGATTCTATCCAGCCTATGATAGATATTCTTGACCCTCTTACACTTCTTGGGAATGCCATCAGGAAATGTATTATATCAGAGGATGAGATAAGCGATGATGCAAGCTCTACACTGCGCGATATAAGACGCAAAAAAAATCAGGCTGCTGACCGCATACACACTGAACTTAATAAGCTTTTGAATTCACCATCAACAAGAACATATCTTCAGGATTATGTCATAACAACAAGGCAGGGAAGATTCTGTCTTCCTGTTAAAGCTGAATACAAATCAGCTATGCCAGGTATGGTACATGACCAGTCAGCCACAGGCTCAACACTTTTTATAGAACCGGCCTCTGTTGTTAAGCTTAACAACGATATTCGCGAGCTTGAGCTTAAAGAGCAGGCTGAGATAGAAGTTATACTTGCAGACTTAAGTGAAAAGGCTTCTTGTCATACTGATACACTTTTATCTGATTATAACATTCTTACACAGCTTGATTGTATATTTGCCAAAGCCCTGCTATCAAGGCACTATAACTGCAGCCGACCTGTTATGAATACTGATGGTCGCATTAACATAAAGAAGGGAAGACATCCTCTCATTGAACCACATAAGGTTGTTCCGATTGATATATACCTTGGAACAGATTTTAACCTTCTTATAATAACTGGTCCTAATACCGGCGGTAAAACTGTTTCACTAAAGACTGTAGGTCTCCTTACTCTTATGGCTGAGGCCGGGCTTAACATCCCCGCACTTGACCACTCCGATATAGCTGTATTTGATGATATATTTGCTGATATCGGTGATGAACAGAGTATTGAGCAGAGTCTTAGTACCTTTAGTTCACATATGACTAATACTGTTGATATCCTAAAGAAGGCTGACAGTAAAAGCCTTATATTGTTTGATGAAATAGGTGCCGGAACTGATCCTACTGAAGGTGCAGCCCTCGCAATATCCATACTTGATAATCTTCACAAACGTGGAATAACCACTATGGCAACAACCCACTACAGTGAAATCAAGATGTATGCACTTACAACTGATGGCGTAGAAAATGCATGCTGTGAGTTTGATGTTGAATCTCTTCGCCCTACTTATCGTCTTCTTATTGGTATTCCTGGCAAAAGTAATGCATTTGCAATATCAAAAAAGCTTGGCTTGTCTGATGAAATCATAGCTGATGCTTCAAGACGTCTTGATTCAGAAGATATAAGATTCGAAGATCTTGTAACAGACCTTGAACAAAGCCGTGTAACTATTGAAAAAGAACGCGAAGAGCTGGCTCAGTATAAGGAACAGATTAAGACCCTAAAAGCTGAACTCACAAAGAAAACTGAAAGGCTTGATGAGCGTACTGATAAAATCATAAGAAAAGCCAACGAAGATGCTGCACGCATACTTCGTGATGCCAAGGAATATGCAGATAAGACTATTAATGCCATGAATAAGCATGGTATGTCAGTCAAAGAGCTTGAAAAGCATCGTAGTGAAATACGCGAAAAAATAAACAACCGTCAGGAAAAGCTTAAACTTGAACCAGTTAAACCTCAGACCATAAAGGCTCATGATATATCTGAATTCAAGCCTGGCATGCATGTTAAGGTTCTCACTATGAATGTTATAGGTACAGTTACACAGGTACACAAGAACAAAAATCAGGTTTCTGTACTTATAGGAAGCCTTAATACCAAGATGGATATAAAAAATCTTGCTATCCTTAAAGGCTATAAAGACCCGGAAGATAATAAAGCAGCAGCTTCAAAGTCTGGCAGCGGTTCAAGTAAAATCAAAATGTCAAAGTCTTCTTCTGTTTCATCGGAAATAAATCTCCTTGGTTATACCGTAGATGAAGCAATAGCAGTACTTGATAAATATCTTGATGATGCATATATTGCGAAGATTCCACAGGTAAGAATTGTACATGGTAAAGGCACAGGTGCACTGCGCTCCGGTATAACCTCTTATCTTCGTGGAATACCTTATATAAAAGAGTTCCGCTTAGGACAGATAGGTGAAGGGGCCGAAGGCGTGACTATTGTTACATTTAAAGACTGACATACTATGATATTTTATCGCAAAGAAAAGGAGACCCCTTATGGTTACTAAACAAAAAATCCTTATCGTGGATGATGATGAAAATATAGCAGAATTGATTTCTCTGTATCTTACTAAAGAATGTTTTGAAACAAAGATTGTATATGATGGGGAAAGTGCACTAGATGCACTTCCTTCATTCAAGCCCAATCTCATCCTTCTTGATCTTATGCTTCCTGGTATTGATGGTTATCAGGTATGCAGGGAAATAAGAAAGAATAATAACACCCCTATAATTATGTTATCTGCAAAAGGTGAGACATTTGATAAAGTTCTTGGGCTTGAACTTGGGGCAGATGATTATATGATTAAACCCTTTGAAACCAAGGAGCTGGTTGCCCGTGTCAAGGCAGTTTTAAGACGCTATCATCTTCCTCAGTCAGCAATAACTCCTAACGAATCTTCCAAATGTGTAACTTATCCTGACCTTGTTGTCAATCTTGATAACTATTCAGTAACCTACTATAAAAAATCAGTAGAAATGCCGCCAAAAGAGCTCGAGCTGCTGTATTTTCTTGCTTCAGCTCCTAACCAGGTATTTACAAGAGAACAGCTCCTTGACAATATATGGGGCTATGATTATATAGGTGATACAAGAACTGTGGATGTACACATTAAAAGAATACGTGAAAAAATAAATGACCATGACAAATGGGCAATAGAAACAGTATGGGGTATCGGCTATAAGTTCGTAACCAGATAATGCTTTATATACGTATTCATGCATGGCTGTTATGCACTTAAGCACCATACACACATTTAAGATGGGAGATTAGTGTGAAAAATAAGATTTTTCACACGCAAGAATGGAGATTATTATGAAATACAATATGCTTATAAAGCAGATTTTACTATATATAGTCGTTGCCATAACCAGCTTTGCAGCTGTTACAACTATATGCTATAGATGTGATTATAACAGAATATATAATTATTATTCCAATAATCTTTATCAGCAGGCAACAGAAATATCTGTTGAATATGGTACTGACTTTCTTGCCTCTAATCGTATGCCGGCTATAAGAACTAATCTTAACATATTATCCCATCTTAATAATACACGCATAATGTTTATTGAGCCTGAAGGAAAAGTACTGCTTGACACTGGATATACAGGCAAGGCATCCAAAGAAGACTGCCTTTATGAGGTGGAAGACTTTGACTACGGAAGCCTTAACGGAGAACATTCCCACCTTGGCAACTTTTTTGGGCTGTTCAACGAAAATATGCTTAGTGTGTATTCTCCTATAACCAGTGATTTTTCAATTGTTGGATATGTTGTCATAAACCTTCCTGAAAGTGTGCTTACCGACCGTGTTTACCAGACATTTAACACTAACTATCTGACACTTGCTATTTCTATGACATTATCTTTATCTATGCTCATATTATATTTTGTATATATACATGCACCTATAAACGAACTTACTAAAGCAACTATCGAATATGGAAAAGGAAATCTGTCTTACCGCATACAGTCTAAACACAACGACGAAATAGGACGACTTGCGGCATCACTTGATTATATGGCACAGGAATTAAACGAAATGGATAAATTCCAGCAGAAATTCTTATCCAACATATCCCATGATTTCCGCTCTCCTCTTACTTCTATAAAAGGGTATCTTGAGGCTATTGAGGATGGCACCATACCTGCTGAGATGATAAATAAGTATATAAACATTGTTCTTTTTGAGACTGACCGCCTTACTAAGCTTACAAGTAATATCCTTACGCTTAATGAGCTTGACCCTAAAAGCGTACGGCTTGATATAAGCACATTTGATATCAACTCTGTTATTAAACATACTATAGAAACACTTGAGGGAACATGTAAGAAAAAAAACATCAAGTTCAGCCTTACATTTGCTGGGAATATTGAAAATGTAAAAGCTGATAAGCAGAAAATCCAGCAGGTTATTTATAATCTTATTGATAATGCAATAAAGTTCAGCCACGATAATTCTTTCATATACGTAACCGTCAGGGAAAAAGGTGAAAAAGCACAGATATCCATAAAAGATTCCGGAAGCGGTATATCTAAAGAGGATATTGACAAAATATGGGACAGATTCTATAAATCAGATGCTTCACGAGGCCGGGATAAAAAAGGTTCTGGTCTTGGACTGTCTATTGTCAAAGAAATTATCCAGGCCCATGAAGAACATATCGATGTCATAAGCACCAAAGATGTAGGAACTGAATTTATATTCACACTCCCACTAGATAAAAAGTAAATACTATACCATCTGTTAAGCCACTGGAAAACCTTTAGCTGTACTACTACTATTCATCCTTCCAATGAAGCTTATGCAGATGTCCATTAAGGCGCATGTCTTTAAAATCATGCTGCCTTAATGCTTCATATGCCACTATTGCAACCGAATTCGACAGGTTTAAAGACCTTATATCTCCTATCATAGGTATTCTTATACATGTATCTTCACTAGAAACAAGAATATCCTCTGGAATACCTGCGCTTTCCTTACCAAACATTATATAGCAGTCATCTTCATAATGCACATCAGAATATGTTTTATGTGCCTTGGTTGTTGCCATATATATTTTAGCACCTGGATTCTTTTTCAGAAAATCCTCATAATCGTTATAAACCGTAACATCCAGTTTATCCCAGTAATCAAGCCCTGCTCTTTTAACCATCTTATCATTAATGCTAAATCCTAATGGTTCTATAAGATGCAGCCTTGCTCCTGCTGCCACACATGTTCTTCCTATATTTCCAGTATTAGCTGGCATTTCTGGTTCATGTAACACTATATTAAGCATATTATTTCTTTCTGTTAGTCCTTTCTCTTATTCCGTCTTAATAGCTATATCAAGCTCAAGTGAAAGTCCATCTCCTGCCTGTATAGGAACACATATATTCTGTGCATATGTCTGTGTTATCGTCATAGAGCCCTGACATACAGTCGGTGGTGTTATATCTATCACAATTCCCTTTGTTGAAAATATGGTTGCTGCATTACCCATAATCATATTTCCAAGTTCACTTATAGCACTTGTTGCCATATCGTCAAGCTCTGTTACAGGCATTCCCATCATCATTCTTGAGGCTACGTTAAGTGCATTGGCATATGAAAACGCCATAAGTACCTGCCCCTTCATCTCACCTGTAATACCTATCATAATCGCAACAGTTTCATCCTCGAACTCAGTTTTCTTAACATATGGTTTTCCTATACTCATATCTGTCTGACATATGTCTTTCATAATGCTTGTTGCTGCCATAAGAAATGGGTTTATCAAATCCGCACTAATACCTGCCATATTCTGCTCCTCCTGTCTGTATTTAAACTCAATTAATATTTACCTTAATGTATAAAACCAGCTGCTATTAACCTGGCTTTCATATAGATGGCTAAGAGAATACGACATTGAATCATCATAGCTTATTTATAAAGTTCTTTATCCTTCTTAGTCCTTCTTTAAGACTATCTAGTGAATATGCATATGATATTCTTACAAAGCCTTCTCCACTTTCGCCAAACGCCGTTCCCGGAACTACTGCTAACTTCTGGTCTTCAAGAAGTCTGTTTGCAAACTCTTCAGATGTCATTCCGAATTTTTTAATAGATGGGAATATATAAAATGCACCAAATGGTTCAAAACAATCTATACCCATCTCTCTTAATTCATGAACAAGATATCTTCTTCTCTGATCGTAAGCAGTAACCATCTTTTCAACTTCCATGTCACAGTTTTTAAGTGCCTCAACTGCTGCAAACTGACTGTTTGTAGGTGCACACATGATAGCATACTGATGAAGCTTTATCATCTGTTTTATAATATAGTCCGGACCACATGCATATCCTAATCTCCATCCTGTCATGGCAAATGCCTTGGAGAAACCATTAATCATAATAGTTCTTTCCTTCATGCCTGGAAGGCTTGCTATAGAACAATGCCTTTCATCACCATATGTAAGCTCTGAATATATCTCATCTGATATAACATATAAATCATTCTCTATAATAACTGGTACAAGCTCCATAAGCTCTTCCCTTGTCATGATTGCACCTGTTGGATTATTAGGGAATGGCATAATAAGTATCTTTGTCTTATCCGTGATATGTTCAAGAAGTTCTTCCTTTGTAAGCTTGAACTGGTTCTCTTCCTTAAGATTAACAAACACTGGTACTGCATCTGCCATAACAGCACATGGAAGATATGAGACATAGCTTGGCTGAGGTATTATGACCTCATCACCAGGATCTACCATACATCTTAAAGCTATATCTATAGCTTCACTTCCACCAACAGTAACAAGAGTTTCTTTCAGTGGATTGTATACCACGTTATATTTCCTTGCCACATAGTTACATATTTCTTCTCTTAATTCTTTCAGTCCGGCATTGGATGTATAGTGTGTCTTTCCTTTTTCCAGGGAATAAATGCCCT